>OUNO010004847.1_pt2 | contig 20798 bp, 21 predicted proteins | sample 1779811 | NCBI WGS metagenome assembly OUNO01 (sample SAMEA3914804, study PRJEB12502) | metagenome | biome: forest; material: soil | place: Canada | collected 2010-06-25 | depth 0.3 m | reverse complement strand
AGCGAGTTGACCTGGACGCCGTAGCGGAAGCGCAGGTGGCGGGGGTCCTCGACGCCGTAGCGCTCGCGACCGAGCTCCTCCCACAGGATCGACATGGCGCGCAGCTTTGCGTGCTCCTCGACGAAGCGGACGCCGGCGTTGACGAAGAACGAGATGCGCCCGAAGACCTCGCTCATCAGCTCGGCCCCGGCATCGTCGTGGCCGCGGCCGACGCGCTCGCGGGCGGCGTCGAGGACGGCGATGGCGTTGCTCATGGCATACGCGATCTCCTGGACCGGCGTGGCGCCCGCCTCCTGCAGGTGGTAGGAGCAGATGTTGATCGGGTTCCACTTCGGCACGTGCTCGACGGTGTAGGCGATCATGTCGGCGATCAGCCGCATCGACGGCGCCGGCGGGAAGGCGTAGGTTCCGCGGGCGAGGAACTCCTTGATGATGTCGTTCTGGGTCGTGCCCTGGAGGCTCTCCTGGGGGATGCCCTGCTCCTCGGCCGCGACGATGTAGAGAGCCAGCAGCCACGCAGCCGTTGCGTTGATCGTCATCGACGTGTTCATCTCGTCCAGCGGGATGCCGTCCATCAGCGCCGCCATGTCGCCGCGGTGGGAGATCGGCACGCCGACCTTCCCGACCTCGCCCCGGGCGAGCTCGTCGTCGGGGTCGTAGCCGGTCTGCGTCGGCAGGTCGAAGGCCACCGACAGCCCCGTCTGGCCCTTCTGGAGGTTTCTCCGATACAGCTCGTTCGACGCCTTGGCCGTCGAATGGCCCGCGTACGTGCGCATCATCCAAGGCCGGTCGCGCTCAGGCAGACGCGCCGAGGTCTCGCCACTCATACTCCCATTGTACGGTCGCGCCGAGGGCTTTATCCTGCGGCCATGGGTCAGACGGTCGAGAAGCCGCGCACGCGCGGCCCGGGAAGCGGGATGGGCGGCTCGTGGCTGGTCATCGTGCGCAACGACGACCACAACACCTTCGACCACGTCGCCCGCACCCTCGCCCGCTTCATCCCCGGCATCACCGTCGCCCGCGGCATGGAGATCGCCAACGTCATCCACGGCTCCGGTCGGGCGGTCGTCTATAGCGGCCACCAGGAGACGGCCGAGCACTACTGGGAGCAGCTGAAGGGCGCTGGACTGACGCTGGCCCCGCTCGCCCAGGGCTAGGCTAGGCGCGCCCCGGCCTCGGCGCCGGCCGCGCCCGCTCAGCGCGGCGGACGCCCGCGGCTCAGGTGCTCTCGCCGTCCGGGCCGGCTTTGCCGTTGCCGTGGCCGTTGCCGGCGGGGACGGGCTGGGGCGCGAGTGCCCCTCCGGCCGTCTTGTCCCACCAGCCATAGAGCACCGGCACCTGGTACCAGCTCGAGTGGCTCGCCCGGAAGTAGGTCAGCTCGGGCCCTTCCCAGTAGCGTTCCCAGTCGAGGTACTCCTCGAACTCGGCGAGCTGCTGGAACTTGTAGCGGTCATCGCGCGCACGGTAGACGCCGTAGGACGTCGCGCCGTAGCGTAGTGCCACGGCCGCGATCTCGCCGAGGGCCCGCTCCATGCCATCGGCCCGGAAGCCGGTCGCGTACCACGGGATGATCACAGTCCCCGCCATCAGGCGCCGACCTCCGCGTGGATGGCACCCGGCCCGTCGGCGGTCTTGCCCTGGCCCTCGGAGTCCGCGCCGACGAGGATCGAGATCTTGCCGAGATGCTTGTTTTCGAGCATCAGCTGATGGGCTTCGGCGACGCCCTCGAAGCCCAGCGTGCGCCATAGGACAGGACGGATCTGGCTGCTCTCGATCAGCTCGTTGGCCTTCATGCACTCGTAGGCGTTGGCGAAGTGCGAGCCGAGTATCTCCTTCTGCTTCATCCACAGGTAGCGGACGTCGAAGTCGAGGTTGAAGCCGGTCGTGCCCGCGCAGATGACGACCTTGCCGAACGGCTTGACGGTGAACACCGACGTCGGGAACGTCGCCTGGCCGACGTGCTCGAAGACGATGTCCGGCGCGTCGCCGAGCAGCTCCTTGACGCGCTTGGAGAACGCCCGCGAGACGCCGAAGCGCTCCTTCTCCTCCTCGGCCGTCTCGTTGCCCGTCCTCATCATGCCGGCGAAGTCGGCCCGGTTGATGTAGTCGACCGCGCCGAGGCGCTTGACGAGCTCGCCCTTCTCGGGCGAGGATACGACGCCGACGCTGTGCGCACCGGCGGCGGCGCACAGCTGGGTCGCGAACACGCCGAGGCCGCCCGCGGCGCCCCAGATCAGGACCTTGGCGCCGGCCTGGAGCTTGCAGCGGGTCATCAGCATGCGGTAGGCCGTGAAGTACACGAGCCCGTAGGACGCCGACTCCTCCCAGGTCAGGGCCGCCGGCTTGTGCAGCAGCTGCTGGGCCTGGACCTTGGTGAACTGGGCGAAGGACCCCCAGGTCGTCTCATACCCCCAGATCCTCTGCGACGGCGCCGCCATCGGGTCGAGGCCGTGGACCTCGGGGTCCTCGTAGGAGGCCTGGTTGCAGTGGACGACGACCTCGTCGCCGGGCTTCCAGCGCGTGACGCCGGCGCCGACCTTCCAGACGATGCCCGACGCGTCCGAGCCGCCGATGTGATGGCCGAACTCGGGGTGGTCGCCGTAGCGCATCACCGACACGGGCTTGCCGAGGGCGGCCCAGACGTTGTTGTAGTTGACGCCGGCGGCCATCACGCGGACGATGACCTCGAAGGCGCCCGGCTCGGGCACCTCGATCTCCTCGAGCTGGAACGCGTCCTTGGGTTCGCCGAAGCGCTCCTCGCGAATGACCCACGCGGCCATCGTCGCGGGCAGCTCGCCGGGCTCTACGTCTACGGCGGACACTTGTTGAAGATCGATTGCCACGGGCTCTGGAACCTCGTCTGTCGGGGGTCGGAAGGCCCCAATCCTACCCCGGGGTGGCTCGCGGGGTCCGCCCGCGCCCGAGCGGGGCGCCGCTCAGCCTCGCCGGCTCAGCGGTTCTCTCGGCGCCACACGAGCCGCAGGCCCGACCAGTCGTGATCGAGCGCCGCCACCTTGACGTCGACCAATCCGAGGGGCAGCGCCACAGCGCGGATGTCGTTCTCGCTCACGTCGCTCTCGTGGCCGGCCGCCCGGCGCGGCCAGGCGACCCAGATCGCACCGGCCGGGAAGATCCGCGGAGCCTGGCTTGCGACCGTCGCGCCGAGTCCCGCCAGGCTCGTGCAGAAGGCGATGATGACCTCGACGAGCGCGTCGCTGTCAGCGGCGTGCTCGGCGTTCGCGACCACGCCGTCGGGCAGCTCGGGCACCGCCCATCCGGGCGGGCCGTCGAGCAGCACCAGCCGATCGCCGGGGCGCACGCCGAGCTTCTTCCAGAGCGGCGTGTTGGAGTACCCGGCCGCCATCGCCGGAATCCTCGCACGTACGTCCCGCCGCGGCGGGTCAGACGCGGACGGTCTCCGATGCCACGCGGTCTCCCGCCGCCGGCTCCTCGACGCGAGCCGCCGTCCGGGCGAGCGGAGCCGCGTCTGCGGCGTGGAGGCGTCCACCCGATCCGCCGGCCCGGGCCGGCGCAGCAACCGCAACCGCGGCCGGCGCGTCCTCGGCGCCGGTGCGGCGGCCGATCAGCGACCAGGCGGCTAGGGCTCCGAGAAGTGCCACGACCGAGCCGAGGCGCAGGCCGTACTGGAGGGCGTAGATGAACGCGCTCTGGCTGGCGTGGACGATCTGGTCGGGCACGCCGCCAAGAGCGCCGCCGGAGCCGAGGCCGTCGGCCAGGCGCGCGCGGGCGGAGTCCGGCAGGGCCGGTAGCAGCTGGTCGAGCTTGGAGCGTCCGAGCGTCGCGACCATCGCGCCGAGGACGGCCACGCCGAACGTTCCGCCGACCATCCGGTTCATCGAGAGGATGCCCGACGCCACACCAGCCTTCGTCTGCTCGACGGCGTTCATGGCCGCCATGCTCATCGGCGACATCACGAACGCCATGCCGATGCCCATCAGCATGAAGCCCGGCAGCAGGGTGGAGTAGCCGCTGGACACCGTGAGGTGGGACTGCCAGAAGAGCGCTCCCGACACCGACAGCAGGCCGAAGGTGATCAGCGGCCGCGGCCCGACCCGATCGGCCAGACGGCCGGCCATCGGGGCGATGACGACGATCATGAGCGTCGAGGGGAGGAAGCGGATGCCGGCCTGCAGCGGCGAGTAGTGCAGGACGTTCTGCATGTAGAGGGCCATGAAGAAGAACATGGCCAGCATCGCGAAGCTGACGATGAAGGCGACGATGTTGGCGCCCAGGAACGTCCGCGAGCGGAAGAAGGCGAAGTCGACCATCGGCGAGCGCTGGCGGCGCTCGATGGTCACGAAGGCGGCCAGGCCGACGACGGCGAGGGCGAACAGGACGAGCTCGCGCGTCGAGCCCCAGTGCCAGGCGTTGCCCTCGACCAGGGCGAGGACCAGTGACGCCAGGCCGCCGGTCAGGGCCAGGACGCCCGGCACGTCGATGCGCTGGGCGGCGGTCTCGTCGCGGGACTCGCGGACGGCGAACAGAGCCACGACGATCGCGCCGACGGCGACGGGCAGGTTGAGGAAGAAGATCGACTGCCAGCTGACGCTCTCCACGAGCAGACCGCCGACGACCGGCCCGATCGCGAGCGCCATGGCCGAAACGCCGGCCCAGGTGCCGATCGCCTTGCCGCGCTCGGCGGGAGGGAAGGCGTTGGTGATGATCGACAGGGTCGCCGGCATCATCATGGCCGAGCCGACGCCCTGGACGGCGCGCCAGGCGACGAGCCAGGTGTCGCTCGGCGAGAAGCCGATGGCGCCGCTCGCGGTCGCGAAGACGACGACGCCGGCGAGGAAGATCCGGCGGCGCCCGAACAGGTCACCGAGGCGACCGCCGGTGACGAGCAGAACGGCGAACGAGAGCGTGTACGCGTTGACCGTCCACTCCAGCGACGTCGTCGTCGCGTGGAGGCTGCGCTGGATCGACGGCAGCGCGACGTTGACCACGGTGTTGTCGAGCATGATCATGAAGAGGGCGAAGCACATCGCGCCGAGCGCCCACCAGCGCCGGTTGTCCTCGTTCATCTGCAGCCCGCGGATCTTCTCTGTCATTTGGCGGCTCCCTTGCCGGTGGGTCGATAGGCGGCGATCTCCTCGCGGCGCTCGAGGATCAGCTCGAGTGCGGTGTGCAACGCGGCTGCCTCGTCCTCCCCGAGCGAGTCCATCAGCTCGGCCAGCGCCGAAAGGCGCGCCTCGTTGAGGGCCTGTGGCACGCGCTGGCCGGCCGGCGTCAGTCGCACGCGCCGGACGCGACGGTCCTCGCGGTCCTCCTCGCGGCCGACCAGGCCCCGCTCGTAGAGGCCGTCGACCGCCCGGCTGATCGCCGGAACCGAGACGCCGAGCGAGTCCGCCAGCGCCTTGACCGAAGTGCCCGCGCCGTCGCGCTCTAGCGCGCAGAGGGCCTTGATCTGGGTGAACGAGAGGTCGAGCTCCGCGATCGCGTTGAAGGTGCCGACATTGGCCGTGCGCATGAGGTAGCTGGCCAGTGCGTACATGTCGCGCGTCAGATCCGCGCGCGCCCCGGCGCCGAGCTCGCTGCTGTCCGCAGTTACTTGCATCAACGCAACTGTATCGCGGGCGCAATGGTTTCCTGTGTGTCATGCATCACACAATCGATCGCGCTAGCCTCGGATGCCTGGTGCCCGACTCAGAGCAGCCCGAGGAGTCCGAGGAGAGCCCCGCCGAGCAGGGCCCGAACATCATGATGCCGTCGGAGGAGTTCGCCGGCAGATGGGCCAACGCAGCCGCCATCGCGCGTACGCCGCACGAGTTCACGCTCGACTTCATGCGCATCGGCCCGCAGGGCCAGCAGGGGATAGTCGTCTCGCGGGTGTCGTTCTCGCCGCTGCTGGCCAGCCAGCTGCTCGATCTGCTCGGCGAGCAGTGGCGGGCCTACACCGAGGAATCCGGTATTCCCCAGGAAGGCCAGAACGATGGATGAAGAGGAGCCGCTCAAGGGCGGCGATGACATCGAGCCGACGCGCGTCCCGCTGACCGGGCCGAACGTCAGAAGCACGTTCGACGTCCCGCCGCGCCCCGACGCCCTGCTCGCCCTCCGGCAGTCGATCCGCCGCCACCTTCGCGGCGCGCCGCCGCCTCCCGAGCGGCCCGACCCGCCCAAGACGGCCTAGCGCGGGAGGGTCGCCGGCGCCGGAGGCGCGATGTCGGCGGGTTTGCCGTCCCAGCCGCCGCCCGCGGCGCAGCTCCTGAGGAAGGCCTCGGCGGCCGCGGCGTCGAGCGGCTTCGCGAAGAGGAAGCCCTGGCCGCTGTCGCAGGCCTCGTCGATCAACAGCGAGAGCTCGTGGGGCTGCTCGATGCCCTCGGCGAGAGTCTCGATCGACAGCGCCTTGCCGAGCTGGACGAGGGTGTGGATCAGCGTCTCGCCCTCCTTGTTCTCGCGCATGCCCGAGATGAAGGAGCGGTCGATCTTGAGCGCGTCGACCGGGAACTTCTGCAGATGGGCGAGCGAGGAGTAGCCGGTGCCGAAGTCGTCGATCGCGATCCGCACCCCCAGGGCCTTGATGGCGGAGAGGCGCCGCGCCGTGTCCTCGATGTTGCGCATCAGGGTCGTCTCGGTTATCTCGATCGTCAGGCAAGCGGGCGACAGGCCGCTGTCGGCGAGCGCCGAGTCGATGTCCGTGATCAGCTCGTCGGTGTCGAGTTGGCGGCCCGAAACGTTCACTGCGATGGCCACCGGGAAGCCCATGCGATGCCAGTCGGCGCCCTGCCGGCACGCCTCCCGCAGCACCCAGCGACCGACCTCGACGATCATGCCGGTCTCCTCGAGCAGCGGGATGAAGGCGTCGGGCTGGACGATGCCGCGAGTCGGGTGCTGCCAGCGGATCAGCGCCTCGACGCCCGTCGGGGTCATCACGCTCAGGTCGAAGGTCGGCTGGTAGGCGAGGAAGAACTGGTCACACTCGATCGCCTCGCGGAGGTCCATCTCGAGCTCCATGCGGCTCTGGATCGTGTCCTGCATGCCGGTCTCGAACACGGCGTAGCGGTTGCGCCCGTCCCACTTGGCGCTGTACATGGCGATATCGGCGCTGCGCAGGAGATCCTCCGCGGTCATGCCCTGACCGGAGGCCACGCCGACGCTGGCCGTGACGGTCAGGCGGGTCTCGCCGTCGGCCCCGAGCCTGAACGGCTGCTCGAGGGCGGTGAGGATGCGCTCGGCGACGAGCTCTGGGCCCGCGGCAAGCGAGAGCTCCTCGGCGATGACCACGAACTCGTCGCCGCCGAGGCGGCCCAGCCCGTCGGCCTGGCGCACGGCGCCCTTCAGGCGCGCGGCGACCGCCTGCAGCAGTTCGTCGCCGACGGCGTGGCCGAGTGTGTCGTTGACCGACTTGAAGTTGTCGAGGTCGACGAACAGCGCCGCGACCGGCGTCTGGCTGCGGGAGCCGCGGGCGAGCATCTGCTCGACGCGGTCGAGGATCAGGGTCCGGTTGGGCAGGTCGGTGAGCGGATCGTGAGTCGCCAGGAAGGCCAGCTCGTCCTCGCGCCGGGCGAGCTCCTCGTCGGTCTTCAGGCGCTCGGCCTCGAAGGACTCGCACACTCTCAGAAGGGTGAACTCGAGACTCAGCTGGAGCATCTCGAGGGCTTTGGTCAACGTCGCGGGAGGAATCGACAGCTCGCCGGCGCTTGCGCGCAGGACGTCGCCCATGACGTTGCGCCACCACATGGAGCGCCTCATGACCTCGTGTAGGGACGCCGCGCGGTGGGCCGCCAGCTCGCCGAAGATCTTCGACGTCTCGATTGCCGCCGCGTTGGTCACCTCGAGCCCGTCGCCGGCGATCCAGCGGGCGACGGCGACGGTCGAGTTGGTGCAGATGCGTTCGAAGCTCACCTGCACGTGGGGCTCGACCAGCTGGCCCGAGCTGTTCGTCTTGGCGACGGTCTCGGTCAGGATGTAGGGAGCGCGAGCGACGACAGCCTCGCCGAGGCGTCGCATGTCCGGCTCGCCGGGCTCGACCACGGGGTGCGCCGATGTGTCCGCGGAGCTGGGCTGGGGCGGCGTCGTGGTGGTCTCGGCGGTCATCTGATGTGGTCGCGCGATGCTCGTTGCTGCTGCTCCACATCTATCGACGCCCTGGCGCTCGGCTTTACAACGCCGACGGCGGGCTCGACGAGCGTTTAATGCCTACAGACGGGTCAGTCAGCGTCGAGGGGCAGCTCGCGCACCTCGGCCGTGGCGCCGGCGTCGCCGACGGCGAGGACCGCGCCAGGTGCGGCCTCCCGGCGCACGAGCGCCAGCGCGATTGGGCCCAGGCGGGGCGAGACCGCGCTGCTGGCGAGCCGCCCGACGACGCGGTCGCCGAGGCGCAGCTCGGCTCCGGGTGGGACCGGCTCGGACAGGCGCAGGCCACGCAGGTGGCGGTTGGGCTTGCCTCGCCAGTGCAGCCTCGCGACGGTCTCCTGGCCGACGTAGCAGCCCTTCGTGAAGCTGACCGCCCGGTCGTTCAGGCCGGCCTCCTGGGGGATGACCGAGTCGTCGAGGTCGACGCCGTAGCGCGGGCGTCCGCGCTCGATGCGCAGGCACTCGGCCGCCTGCTCGGACACCGCCCGCGCGCCGCGGTCCTCGAGCGCCCGGCGAAGGCCGGCCGTGTCGGGCGCGTCGCAGATGAGATCGACACCGACGTCGCTGCGCACGGCGCGTGCCGCCAGGCCGTCGATCCTCACTGGCCCATTGCGGTGCTCGTCGACTCCGAGCCCCTCGGCGCCCGCCAGCGACTGGGCTTGGGGGCCGATCAACGACAGCAGCCCGCACTCGAGCGTCCGCTTGTCCATCTCGACCTCGAATCCGACCTTGAAGCGGCGGATCATGTCGAAGAGGGCCTGGAGCGTCGAGCGCTCGGTGTCGAGCAGCAGCTTGCCCACGGGGCCGTCGTCCTGCACGCCGACGGCGAGCACGCGGACGTCGCCGAGCATCTTGCCCTTGTGGGTCAGGAAGGCCGCGTAGCAGCCCTCGCCGGGACGGAGCGTGGCGAGCTCATTGGTGATCTGGCCGTTGAGGAACTCGACCGCGCCGGGGCCTGTCAACGAGAGCTTGCCGCGCTCGGAGCGGTCGAGCAGGCCGCAGCGCTCGCGCAGCGTGTCGTAGTCGTGCTCCAGCGCGTTCGTCCCGGTGAGAGCCATGCATTCGAGAATAGCCGCGGTAGGCTGCAGCCGATGGCCCTCGCTGAAACCTTCGAGCTGATCGTCGCCTCGCTGCCCGAGGACTGGACCGACCTCGAGCTCGACCTGAGGATCGCCGACGAGACGCGCTACGTCGAGGCGGCTCTCTATCTGGCGACGTGCAACGCGCGTCCCTACTCCCATCACGACTGGCACTGGCGGCTGCTCGTCGCCCACCACTTCGGTCACGCGGCGTCGGCCGAGACCGTCCACGGCGCGCTGCGCCTGCTCGACGAGGCCGCCATCGAGGCCGAGGTGGCCGTGCGCGAGACGCGCAGCGGCCGGGTCGAGGTGACGCAGATGTGGGGCCGGCCCGAGTCGGCGCGCGCGGAGTTTCGCCGCCTGCGCTCGCAGTAGCGATGGCCCGCGTCGTGGCGCTGTGCGCCGACCTGCTCTTCGGCTCGCGGGTCCAGGGCGAGTTGCTCGCCGCCGGTCACGACGTCGAGCTCATCGGCGACGCCCAGCGGCTGGTCGCGAGGCTGGCCGACGCGGACGCGCCGGCGCCGGCCGTCCTCATCGTCGACCTCACCGATGAGGGCCTCGACGGCGCGTCGACCGTCGAAGCGCTCGGCCGGGAAGGCCGCCTCGCGGGCATCGGCACCCTCGCCTTCTACTCGCACGTCGACACCGCCGCGCGGGAGCGGGCCGAGCGAGCGGGCTTCGACCGCGTCGTGCCGCGCTCGCGGATGGCACGCGAGGGCGCGGCGCTTGTCGCTGCTCTGGCGGCGAGCTAGGCGGCGCGCTGGGCTCGGCGCAGGAGCGGGTGCTCGGGCGAGGCGCCCGGTCCCGGTTGGGCCATGACATCGCGGACCGACTTACGGGCTCCGCAGCGCTCGCAGATGCGATGCTCGTCGACGGCGCCGCCGCACTCGCGGTGCTCGAGCAGCAGCGGCGGTCCGGCCTCGGTAGGGGCATGGCGGTCTCCCCACTGCAGCAGGGCCACGATCGTCGGCCACAGGTCCAGGCCCTCCGGCTGCGTCATCCTGCGCTGACCCGGCGCCGGCCGGTCCGATCAGCGATCAGCGAGGAGGCCCGATGAGGTACTACGCGGTGGCGCAGCTCGACGTGACCGACCCGTCGTGGGTCCGTGACTACGTAACCGAGGTGACGCCGATGGTCGAAGCCCATGGCGGTCGGTACCTGGCCCGAAGCACGCGGGTCGAGACGGTCGGGGGCGAACGGACGCCGCAGATCGCGATGATTATCGAGTGGCCGTCGAAGCAGGCGGCGGATGCCTTCTATGACAGCGAGGAGTACCGGGCACATCGCGAAGCCCGCCGCGCGGGGGCGCGAAACGAGTTCCTGCTCGTGGCTGGCGAGGACGTCAACGGCGTCGCTCGGATCTCTCCGAGGACGTCAACGGCGTCGCTCGGATCTCTCCTTAGAGGAGGGCCGGCGCGTCAGCTGGGGATGGTCGCCCGGCCGCCGCCGAACTCGGCGTCGCCGGAAGCCGCGGGGTCGAGCGGCACGAGCGCGCCGTTGGCGACCCGCTGGAAGCGCTCGGCGCCGGCGGCGCCGGCCCGGCTGGTGAAGGCGGCGCGGATGACCATGCCGTGGCAGACGACCAGCGCGGGCAGGGCGCCGAGCTCGATGTCGTCCAGCGCGGCGCCCACGCGCGCGTCCTGCTGTGCGAAGGACTCGCCGCCGGGGAAGGCGAAAGCGGGGTCGGCGGCGACGAAGGCGTCAAAGCGCTCGGGGTCTTCGGCGCGGACGTCGATGAAGCTGCGGTTCGTCCAGTCGCCGGCGTCGGTCTCCATCAGGCGGGCGTCCTCGACCGGCTCCAGGCCGATCCTCGCGGAAACCGCGTCGGCCGTTTCGCGGGCGCGCAGGAGCGGGCTGCACCACAGCGCCCCGAAGTCGTAGGCCGCCGCCCTCTCGGCCAGCTCGAGCGCCTGGGCGCGCCCGGTGCCGTCGAGCGGCACGGCCTGCTGGCCCTGGAAGCGGCCCTCGAGGTTGTAGGCGGTCTGGCCGTGCCGGGCCAGGTAGACGCCGATGGCCGACGGCTCGGTCAGGGTCGGTCGAAGCGGTCGAGGTTCATGACCTTGTCCCACACGGCGACGAAGTCGACGAGGAACTTTTCCTGCCCGTCGCCGGACGCATACACCTCCGCCAGCGCGCGGAGCTGTGAGTGGGAGCCCACGACGAGGTCCACCGACGTTGCCGTCCACCTCATCTCGCCCGTGCCGCGGTCGCGACCCTCGTACACGTTCTCCTGCGAGCTCGACGGGTGCCACTCCGTGCCCATGTCGAGCAGGTTGACGAAGAAGTCGTTCGTCAAGGTCTGCGGCCGCTCGGTGAATACGCCGCGCTCGGATTCGCCGAAGTTCGCACCGAGGGCGCGCATACCGCCGAGCAGCACAGTCATCTCCGGCGCCGTCAGCGTCAGCATGTACGCCCGTTCCAGCAGCGCCTGCTCGAGCGGCTGCGTCTCGCCTCCTCGGAAGTAGTTGCGGAACCCGTCGACGGTCGGCTCGAGCACGGCAAAGGAGTCCACGTCGGTCTGCTCCTGGGTGGCATCGGTGCGTCCCGGGGTGAAGGGGACCTGGACATCGTGCCCGGCGTTCGTCGCGGCCTGCTCGACGGCCGCGCATCCACCGAGGACGATCACGTCGGCCAGCGAGACCTTTGTTCCGCCGCTCTGCGAGTCGTTGAAGTCGCTTTGGATCTGCTCGAGGGTCGCAAGCGCGGCCGCGAGCTCGGCCGGTTCGTTCGCCTCCCAGTCCTTCTGCGGCGCCAGGCGAACCCGCGCGCCGTTCGCCCCGCCGCGCTTATCGGTGCCGCGGAACGACGTCGCCGACGCCCATGCGGTGGACACCAGCCGCGAGATCGACAGCCCCGAGGCGAGGACCTTCTCCTTCAGCGCGGCGACGTCGACCTCGCCGATCAGCTCGTGGTCGACCGCGGGGACGGGGTCCTGCCACAGCTGCGCATCCGCGACCCATGGTCCGAGAAAGCGCGAGGCCGGTCCCATGTCGCGGTGCAGCAGCTTGTACCACGCCTTGGCGAACGCGTCGGCGAGCACGTCGGGGTTCTCGTAGAACCGTTTCGCTATCGGCTCGTAGATCGGGTCGAAGCGCAGCGCCAGGTCGGTCGTGAGCATCATCACGGGGGACCGTTTCGACGGGTCGTGCGCGTCGGGCACCATGTCGTCGGGCTCGGGGTCCTTGGGGGTCCACTGCTTGGCCCCGGCCGGGCTCTCGGCCAGCTCCCACTCGTAGCGGAAGAGGTTGTCGAGAAAGTCGTTGTTCCACCGCGTCGGCTCGCTCGTCCACGCGCCCTCCGGCCCGCCGGTGAGCATGCGGACGTTCCCGTTGCGCTGCAGGCTGCCCTTCCAGCCAAGACCCTGCTGCTCGACCGGCGCGCCCTCGGGCTCGGGTCCGATCGTGCTCGGGTCGACAGCGCCGTGCGTCTTGCCGAATGTGTGGCCGCCGACGATAAGCGCAACCGTCTCCTCGTCGTTCATCGCCATGCGGGCAAAGGTCTCGCGGATGTCCCGGGCCGACGCGAGCGGATCGGGATTGCCGCCCGGACCCTCGGGGTTCACGTAGATCAGCCCCATCTGCACGGCGCCGAAGGGCTTGGCGAGCTGACGGTCGCCGCTGTAGCGATCTTCTCCGAGCCAGGTGTCCTCGGCCCCCCAGAAGATCTCCTCCGGCTCCCAGATGTCCTCGCGCCCGAAGCCGAAGCCGAACGTCTGAAAGCCCATCGACTCCATCGCCACGTTGCCGGTGAAGACGAGCAGATCGGCCCACGAGATCCGCTGGCCGTACTTCTGCTTGATCGGCCACAGCAGCCGGCGCGCCTTGTCGAGGCTCGCATTGTCGGGCCAGCTGTTCAGCGGCGCGAAGCGCTGCGCGCCGCTGCCCCCGCCGCCGCGTCCGTCGGCGATGCGGTAGGTGCCGGCGGCGTGCCAGCTCATGCGGATGAATAGCGGGCCGTAGTGGCCGTAGTCGGCCGGCCACCACTCCTGCGAGGAGGTCATCAGCTCAATCAGGTCGCGCCTCAGCCCGTCGAGGTCGAGGGTCGCGAACGCCTTCGCGTAGGCGAAGTTCTCGTCCATCGGATTGGACAGGAGGGAGTGCCGGTGCAGCACGCTGAGGTCGAGCTGGTTCGGCCACCAGTCGTGGTTCGTCCTGGGACGCGGCGCCTCGGGGGTCGGGCTCGCGATCGCCGGGTTCTCACTCTCGCTGACACTGTCTGGCATGTCGCTCCTCTTCGCGTGGATCGTTCCTCGCCGTAATCTAGGGCACGCCGGCAGGAACAGCTGAGGCCGCCGTGCCGGGACGGGCCAGCCGGCCGTCATAGACTCACATCCATGCACCGTCGGGTCACGTTCTCGCGCAACCTGACCTTGTCGCTTTCGCGGACGTGTCAGTGCTACTGCAAGTACTGCGCGTTCGCCACCCATCGGGCCCATCTCTACTCGCCGCAGGAGGTCCTCGAGATCATCGACGGCGCCGCCAAGCGCCAGGTCAAGGAGCTGCTCGTCCTGACCGGCGAGCGTCCCGAGGTCAACCCGGAGGTCCGCGCGCGGCTGGCCGAGTACGGCCACGAGGACTTCACCGGCTACGTCGTGTGGGTGTGCGAGCGCGCCCTGGAGCGGGGCCTTTTGCCACACACCAACCTCGGCGTCCTCTCACGCCGGGACCTCGGGCGCCTGCGCGAGGTGACGGCGTCGCAGGGCCTGATGCTCGAGTCGATCTCCGAGCGGCTGATGGAGACCGTCCACGCCGGATCGCCGACCAAGCACCCCGCGCGCAGGCTCGAGACGATCGCCGCCGCCGGCGAGCTGCGCATTCCGTTCACCAGCGGCATTCTGGTCGGCATCGGCGAGACCGAGGACGAGCGCATGGCCTCGCTCGAGGCGCTCGCCGGCGTCCACACCGAGCACGGCCACATCCAGGAGCTGATCCTGCAGAACTTCGTACCCCACGACCGCTACTACGGGCAGGAGCCGGCCGACATCGCCGAGGAGGCGGCGAGCGAGTACTGGCGTACCGGCGTTGCCGACGCGCGCCCTGAGCTGCCGCTGCCGGCCTGGGCCTGTCCGGTCGAGATCGAGGACATGAAGCGCCTGATCGCCGAGACGCGGCGGCTGATGCCCGACGTGGGCATCCAGGTCCCGCCCAACCTGGCCGACTGGTGGGGCGAGCTCGTGGCGGCCGGCGCGAGCGACCTCGGCGGCCTCAGCGCCAACGGCGACCACATCTCGCCCGAGCACCCGTTCCCCTCGCCCCACCAGGTCCGCAAGGAGCTCCAGCAGGCCGGCTATGCGCTGACCGAGCGGCTGTGCGTCTATCCCGACTACATCGACCCGGAGTGGATCGCCCCGGCCGTCATGGACACGATCAAGGCCTCCTACTGGAGCTTCATCCCGCGGCGCGGCTCCGGCCGGACCGACCCGCCGGCGCCGATCCGCCCGGATCTCGTCGCCGGCGCCGTGGCCAAGGGCCGCGACGGCGTCGAGCTGAACGCCGAGGAGCTGACGGCCATGTTCGCCGAGACCCGGCCCGACGCCATCGAGGACATCCGCCAGGCGGCCGACGAGCTGCGCCGCGAGCTCGTCGGAGACACGGTCACGTTCGTCGTCAACCGCAACATCAACGTGTCGAACATCTGCATCGTCGGCTGCGCCTTCTGCGGCTTCGGCCAGGGCAAGCGCTCGCCCGACGCCTACGAGCACGACGAACGCGACTTCGTCGCCCGCATCCACGACGCCATCGACTACGGCGCCACCGAGCTGTGCATCCAGTCGGGCATCCACCCCGACTGGTCGCTCGAGGACTACCTCGGCTGGCTGCGCCTGGCCAAGGCCACGGCGGCCGCCGCCGATACGGACCTCCACCTGCACGCCTACAGCCCGATGGAGATCGCCCACATGTGCGACATCTCGGGCCTCGCGCCGGCCGAGGTCTTCGCCCGGCTGCGCGACGCCGGCCTCGGCTCAACGCCCGGCACCGCCGCCGAGGTGCTCGACGACGGGGTCCGCGAGCGCATCTCGCCGAACAAGCTCCCCGTCGCCCGCTGGGTCGAGATCATCGAAGCCTCGCACCGCGCGGGCCTGCGGTCGACCGCGACGGTCATGTTCGGCCACATCGAGGAGCCATGGGAGCTGGCCGAGCACATGCGCGTCATCCGGGCGCTGCAGCAGCGGACCGGGGGCATCACCGAGTTCGTGCCGCTGTCGTTCATCCCCTTCCAGACCCTCCTCGGGCGCACCCACGGCGTCGAGGAGATATCGCGCGAGGAGAACCTCAAGCACACGGCCGTCTTCCGGCTGGCCCTCGGCAGGACGATCCCGAGCCTCCAGGCGAGCTGGGTCAAGATGGGCCTCGACGCGGCCACCGAGGCCCTGCGCTGGGGCGTCAACGACCTCGGCGGCACGCTCATGGAGGAGTCGATCAGCCGCCTCGCCGGCAGCTACCACGGCACCCGCCTGGACCCCGACCAGCTGATCGCCGCCGCCCACGAGGCCGGGCGGCCGGCGGCCGAGCGCACGACCCTCTACGACATCCGCCGCCACCACCCGCTCCGCGCCGTGCCCGCCTCCGTGCCCGCCTGACTCGCGGCGCCGCTGGCGCCCTCGGTCGCCGGCTATCCGACTACGTCCGCGCGAACTGGCCGTGGAAGCCGAAGGGGATGTGGTGGGGGACCTGCGCCCGGGCCAGCTCGGCGAGGTGGCGGGCGTCGAGGACGAGCAGGAACGAAGTTCCCCGCTCGGCGTCCAGGACGACCGACAGCAGCACGCCGTCGTCCTCATCCTCGGCGCCCGGGCGCGCGACGAACACCGGCTCGCCGGCATAGCACCCCGGCCGAGACCAGCGCAGCCTAGCCCCGTCGCCGACGTCGACCTTGACGATCTGCTCGAACCAGCCGCCCGGTCCATTCGCGAGACCCCAGACGTAGCGGTAGGGGCGCTCGTTGCAGCGCCCGTAGTTGATCCGCGGCAGCTCGATGTCGCCGTCGGCCAGCCGCCGAGAGCTCACCGAGCGATCGGACGGGCGCAGGCGAAAGCGTGTCAGCTCGGCCGACGCGATCGGCTTGCCGGCACGCAGGCGCTCCAGATACAGGTCCTCGACGATGGCCGCGTCGGCGTAGGCGCAGACGTCGAGCACGACCTCCTCGCCGTCCTCATAGGCGTTGACGTGGTGGAAGGCGAAGCAGGCGTCGGCCTTGAAGCCCGTCGTCGCCTTGCCCGTCGCGCGGTCGACGAGCGTGAATCGAGTGCCCAGCTCGGGCTTCCAACGGTAGTTCTCGATGTAGGGGCGTCCGGACAGGGCGAGCGCGAGGGGGTTGACGACGAGTGGGAACTCCGCCAGCACGAGCCAGCGCTCGGTCAGCCCGAAGGAGTGCATGTAGGCGGGCTCCTTGACCCGCATCGAGCCGATCACGCGCGGAGTCGTCTCGCTCGGAGCGACGTGGAAGAAGCGGTAGCTGCTCAGGGGGCCCAGCTTGGCCGCGTAGTTGAGCATGCCGCCATCGGTGCGCTCGAGGTGGGGGTGGGCGGTGCTGAGCTGTCCCGGCGCCTCATACGGACGCACGTCGGCTGCAGCGAGCGTGTCGGGGTCGAACTGGACCGGCAGCGGCGTCTCGGTCATCGCCACGAACCGCTCTCCGAGCCTGGCCACGTTGACGTTGCCGTTGTCGGGCAGCGCGGCGCCCGGCGAGAACAGCGTCTGCACGCGCTTGAACAGCGAGCGGCAGGGGTCGGTCGCGAACTCGCCGTAGACGATCTGGCCGCGGTCGCGCGCCGCGCGGTAGGAGCGGCTCTCGAGGTAGCGGTTGCCGTATGACACGGCGCCGTCGGCGATCGTGAAGCGGTGCAGCATCGCGAGGCCGTCGAACCAGTGGCGCATGCGCTGCTCCCCGACCTCGAACTTGGCCGGACCGGTGCGCAGAAGCGAGCCTGAGAGCCACCGGGGCAGCTCGCCGCTCAGCGGGAGCTCGTCGATCGTCGTCTCCTGCTCGAGCGTCGAGAAGCCGAGCGTCGGCTCAGTGGTCTGGATTGTCGGGGCACCGGCTGCCATAATCATGCCTCCTGAATGGTTCGACTCGAATCGTACGCACCGTACGCTAGTCTGGCGGGCGTGTCAAGCCCGCGTCTGACCGCTACCTCCTACATCGTCCTCGGCCTCGTAGGAGAGCTCGAACCAGCGACCCCGTATGACCTCAAGCGGGTCGCCCAGCTCAGCACGAGCAACTTCTGGTCGGTCCCCCACACACAGCTCTACACCGAGTCGGCCCGCCTGAGCAGGGAGGGCCTGCTCGACGAGCGCCAGGAGCAGACCGGTCGACGCAGGCGGATCTATCGCCTCACGCGACGTGGCCGTCTCGCGCTCGAGGAATGGCGCGCCGAGCCCACGGGCGAGCTCTACGAGCTCCGCGACGCCGCCACGCTCAAGCTGTTCTTCGGCGCCGACCCGGCCACGCTGGCCGCCGCCCAGCTCGACGCCCACCGCCGGCGCCTGAAGGGCTACGAAGAGCTGCGCGACACGATCGCGGATGCCCCGCGGGGACAGCGGCTGGCGCTCGACCTCGGCATCGGGCACGAGCGTGAGTTCATCCGCTTCTGGAGTCGCATCGTCGAGAATGCCTAGCGGAACAGGTCCTCGTCCAGCGGGCGCAGCAACGGGGCGGCGCCGGGCCCGTCCGATGCGGTGAGGTGGCGCTCGAGGCCGTCGACGATCACGACGGGCTCGCGCGAGTCCTTGGCGCGGGCGAGGTCGGCCGCCGCGGCGGCGGCGTCGGCGACGGCCAGCCACGTCGCCCTAAGCTCGAGGCCGGCCGCGTCGGTCCGCCCGCGCCAGTCATCGAGCGGCTGCATGCCGGCCAGCCCGATGGCGACGTCCTGCTGGCCGTTGCGCCAGGCGCGTCCGAAGCTGTCGCTGATCAGGACGGCGACGCTCGCGCCTGTCAGCTCGGTGAGGCGGGCCCTGATCGCGCGGGCGGAGGCATCTGGGTCGCGCGGCAGCACGACGACGGTGTCGGCGGCCGCGGCGTTGGAGGCGTCGACGCCGGCGTTGGCGCACACGAACCCGTGGCGGGTGCGGCAGATCAGCACGCCGCGCTCGGCTCTCAGGAGCTCGACGCTCTCGTCGAGCACGACCTGGACTGCCCGCGGATCCTTGCCCTGCTCGGCCGCGAGCACGAGCGCACGAGCCCCGGGCTCGACATCGGCCAGCGCGACGACGGCGCCCTCGGACTTCGACACGGCCTTGTGGGCGATGGCGATGAGCTGACCGTCGGTCAGGCCCTCTCCCGCGAGCGCCGTCACGATCAGCTCGGCCAGGTCGTCGCCCGCGCGGATCTCGGGCAGCGGGCCGAGGCTGCGGGCGCAGAGAACGGACATGATGAGCTCAGCCGGTGGCCGACGAGGGCAGCAGGTCCGGGCGAGCGGAGCGGTCGAGGACGGCCCGCGTCCTCGAGGCCCGCGAGCTGACGCTGCGCAGCCGCTCGCGCAGGGCGGCCAGGTCGGCGCCGGTGTCGATGTCCAGCAGCAGCGAGCCCGGCCGCTCCAGGTGGCATGTCGCGCCGGCCGCCAGGGCCAGGGCGCGGTGGCGCTCGCAGCTGTCGGGCCCGAAGCTCGGCGCGATCGCGTCGGGCGGGCTCAGCAGCAGGCCGTTGGTGCCGCTGCCGTGGCGATCGGGAACGATGACGACGCGCCGGCCCACGCCGTTCGTGTCGGCCGCCCCGTTCGTGTCGGCCGCCGAGGCATCTGCGGCGGCGAGCAGCTCCCCGAGCTCGTCCGGGTCGAGCGCCGGACAGTCGCCGGGGATGCAGAGCGCCCGCTCGGCGCCCTCCGCCAGGGCGCGTCCGACGCCGAGCTCGACGGCCGCCGATTGGCCGAGTTCATCCCGGTCCTCGACGACGATCGCGCCATGTCCTCGCGCCGACGCCGCGACTGACTCCTCGGCGGTGACGACGATCGTCAGCGCGATGGCGTCGGTCTCGGACAGGGCCAGCAGGACGTCGGCGACCATGGCGCCCGCCAGGTCGCGGCGAAGCGGGTCCGGCACGCTCTCGCCGAGTCGCTGCTTGGCCCGGGCGAAGCGCTTGACGGGCAGGATCGCCGCGGTTCGCATCTGTCGGCCGACGATAGCGCTCGCGCCGCGGCCGGCGCTCACCAGCCGAGCAGCATGATGCCGACGGTCACGCCCGGGCCGACCGTCACCATCAGGCCGCGCGCGCCGGGCTGCGGGCGGCAGTGGTCGATCACGTCTTGCAGGACGTAGAAGATCGAGGGTGTGCCGACGTTGCCGTGATCGGCCAGCGCGGCCCAGCTGGTCGCGACCTCCTCGTCGCTCAGAGCGAGCGCGCTCTGGACGTTCTCGATGATGCGCCGGCCGCCCGGATGGACGATCCAGTGGTCGATAGAGGAGCGCTCCAGGCCGCGGCTGCGCAGGAATTCCGCGACGAGCTCGGGCAGGCCGCCCCCCGCGAGGTCCGGGAGGTCCCTGTCGAGGTGCAGGTAGCTGTCCTCGCGGGAGGCCTCGAGGGTGACGGCTCCGAGCGTGCCGCGGAGCTGGTGGACCTGCGAGGCGAGGATGGCCGGCCCGTCGGAGCTTGGATCGTTGGAGATGAGAGCCGCCGCGCAGCCGTCGCCGAAGATGGCCGACCCGATGGTCTTGGCCCGCGAATCGCCGGGCGCCGAGCGCATGAGCAGGCCGCTCATGCTCTCTGCCGCGACGACCAGGGCGGGCCTGTCGGGATGCTCCCGCAGGGACTGGGCCGCGAGCCGCATGAGGGGAACGCCGCTCGCGCAGCCGACGCCCGTGAGGTGGTACTTGTCCGTCGAGGGGTCCATGTCGTAGTGCTCGACCAGGCGGTGGGCGAGCGTCGGGCAGCCGAGCGAGTAGAGGCTGGCGCTGACGACGGTGCCGATCTCACGGACGTCGACGTCGAGCGCGTCGATCGCGCCGACGGCCCAGCGCATGAGCTCGTCCTCGACGTGCGCCGTGCGGCCCTGCAGGGTGCTCGCGAGGAAGGCGTCGTCGAGCTCGAGCTGCCGCTCCCGGACGCCGCAGCGGGCGAAGATCCCTTCGGCGAACTCGTCGCCCTCGAGGCCGAGCTTGGCCAGCACCTCGGCCTGCGTGTACGACGTCTCGGAGTCCGACACCGTCAGTCCGGCGATCCGCGGCCCCGGGCTCGCGCCGAGTCGACCCCAGGCGAGCTCGCGGGAGCTCGTGCTCGCGCGCAGCGCGCGCTCGCGGCGAAGGCGTTCTTCGACGGGCGTCATCGGGAGCGCAGGCCCTCGGCGAAGGACAGCGTCGCCTCGGCCACGCGGAGCCGGCCGGCCGCGTCGTCCATGCGGATGTCCGTCTGCAGAGTGGCCACCTCGGGGACATTCTCGTCGGCGACGATGCCATCGAGCAGCTCGCCGTAGAAGTCGGCCACGCCTGCCGCGCTCAGCTCGAGGGCCGCGAACGCCATGAACGAGGCGGTTGGGCCCTTGAGGACCTCGCCGCCGACGATCGGGCTGACGGCGAGGACCGGGGCAGCGGCGGCGATCATGGCGTCCCGGATGCCAGGTACGGCCAGGATCGGGCCGATCGAGGCGAGCGGGTTCGACGGGCCAATCACGATCGTGCCGGCGGCCGCGATGGC
>OUNO011322434.1_pt1 | contig 20823 bp, 17 predicted proteins | sample 1779811 | NCBI WGS metagenome assembly OUNO01 (sample SAMEA3914804, study PRJEB12502) | metagenome | biome: forest; material: soil | place: Canada | collected 2010-06-25 | depth 0.3 m | reverse complement strand
TCCCTGGTCACCTCGTTTTGGTTTGAAGGTGGGTGCTGGATCGGGCGACCACAATCAGGGGCAGGGGACTGTCGGAACCTTTGATCCCCTGTTTCCGCGAAGTGGTTACCTCGATTTATCGGGGTCACTCGGGCAAACCAATATCCTGAACATCAACCCTTACCTCAATCTTCGTCCTTCCGAGCACTGGAGGTTAACCACGGGGCTCGGCATGTTCTGGCGCGAATCAGATCGGGATGGAATCTACACTCCGGGAATGGCGTTGATCCGGGGACCCGGAGGATCGAGGGCACGCTACGTTGGATCGGAAGCAACCGTTACGGCAAGTTTCAGAACAAGCAAACACTTGAACCTCGTTGCGGGTTACGCTTATTTCTCAGCTGGAAATTTCATTGCGGAAACCGGACCCGATACACCCACCCGTTACGGCCAGCTCTATGTCTATTTTATATTCTGAAAGCGTCCCAAGTGTGGGTCTGGGCCCCTTTCCAGGCGTCTGAATATTCTTTTGGAAGTTTGTCCCCGAGAAGGGCCCCCGTTTCCAGGAACGGATAAATTTCTCCGTAGTGCTTCACTTCCACTGGACTGGTTCTTCTTTGCACATGCCATGGCTTGATCTGATTGGGATGGGTTAGTCCCGTTGCACCAAGGACTTCGAGGAAACTCTTCACGGTTGCACGGTGATAGCGGTAGACCCGTTCGAACTTGTCCGCGACCACAAGACCTTGAACGAGTGCCGGGTCCTGAGTCGTCACTCCGGTCGGACAGGTGTTTCGATTGCACTGAAGTGCTTGAATGCAACCCAGTGCGAACATCATTCCGCGGGCGCTGTTGCAGAGATCGGCGCCGAGAGCCATTTTGGAAAAAAGATTCATTCCAGTCGTGACCTTGCCCGAAGCAATGATACGGATCCGGTCGCGAAGGCCCACGCCGACCAAGGCGTTATGAATATAGACGAGTCCGTCATTGAGTGGTGTACCGACTGAGTTTGAAAATTCAATCGGAGCAGCTCCGGTTCCGCCTTCGGCACCATCCACGGTGATGAAATCAGGCGTGATCCCGGTTTCAAGCATCGCCTTGCAGATGGCGATGAATTCCCGGTGTTTCCCGAGACAAAGTTTGAACCCGACCGGTTTACCATTCGAAAGGTCCCGCAACTGTTTCACAAAATGCATGAGACCGAGTGGACTGTCGAAAGCAGTATGCCAGGGTGGCGAGATCACGTCTTCTCCGGGAGGAACATCCCGGATCTCGGCGATCTCTTCGGTCACCTTCGCAGCCGGGAGAATGCCCCCGTGTCCGGGTTTTGCCCCCTGGGAGAGTTTGATCTCAATCATTTTGATCTGTGGATTTTTTTCGATCTTCTTCTGAAACTTTTCCGGACAGAAGGTTCCATCCGGATTTCTTGCTCCGAAATAGGCTGTCCCGAGTTGCCAGACGATGTCGCCGCCTTGCTCGAGGTGATATCTGGTCAATCCGCCCTCTCCGGTGTTGTGATAAAAGTCTCCCTTTTTGGCGCCCTTGTTGAGGGCCATGATGGCATGACTCGACATGGATCCGTAACTCATGGCGGAGATGTTGAAGAGAGAGGCCGAGTAGGGTTGCTTGCAGTCCGGGCCGCCAATCAGGATCCTGGGGGCATCGGGAGAAGGGCGCTTCGGAGCGATCGAGTGATTCACCCATTCATATTCAGTGGAGTAGACATCGTACAGGGTTCCAAAAGGAATGGTGTCTTCAACTGCTTTCGCACGCTGATAAATCACGCTTCTCTCATCGCGATTGAAGGGACGCCCGTCGATGTTGCTTTCAACAAAGTACTGGTTGATCTCAGGACGCACGGACTCGAAGATGTAACGAAGATTGCCCACGAGGGGAAAGTTCCGACGGACTGCCTGCTTCTTCTGAAGCATGTCCTGGATTCCAATTGCAATCAAAGGCAGGATGATCCAATAAGCATCGCGGGCATGAGGCCACTGACCACTCAGAGTCATTCCCTCAATGATGATGATTGCCGCGACGGCGCAAAGCATAAAAAATCGTCGAGCAACGTGCCCGCGGGTGAAGAATTCCAGAAGTTTCATCGTTTTGTCACCTTTCCTGCTATCCAAGCTGGATCATGGGCTCGATCAAGCGCATGAATTCGTGAATCGTTTCGTCGAGCTCAACCAGAAGTCCTTTGTTTCGCTCTTCGTTTCCTTCGCGAAAACCGAACTCGATCTTTTCCGAGGCTCTAAAGATCTTCTTTGCCGAGAGATTGCCCGCGATTCCCTTTAGCCCATGAACCATCCGCTCAGCCTCGTCGGGATTTCCCTGTTCCAGAGTCCGCCGGATGTCTTGTGCATAGTTACCATAAAGTGTTTTAAAAGTTTTTAACAGCTTTACCAGCATGGTGTAGTTTCCGTTCAGGCGTTCCAGGGCTTCTGAGGGGGTAAAGACATCGCTGTCTTCAAAACGGGTGGCTTCCGCGATTTTGCTCCACTTTGTCCATTTCCGGACGGTTTCAAGGAGCTTGTCCGGATCAATCGGCTTGGTCACAAAGTCGTTCATTCCCGCTTCCTGGCATTTATCAAAATTTTCCGAAATTCCAAGTGCGGTCATTGCGATGATCGGGATCGATTGAAGGCGCGGGATCTTCCGGATCGCACGGGTCGTTTCAAAACCATCCATCTCGGGCATTTGAAGGTCCATCAACACCACATCGAATTTCCGTTCGAACTGCTGGAGTGCAATGATTGCGTTCTTTCCGCTGCCAAGAGCGGTGACGTTGCAACCGGCAGCCTCGAGGAGTTCGAAAGAAACCAGTTGATTGATTTCATGGTCATCGACCACAAGGATGCGTGCACCAATCAGCGGCAGGCTTTCCTTTTCCAAATCCGTCAGCTCCTTCGGTTCCATCACCGGAAGTTCGAGACTGAAGCTGAATTTGCTGCCCTCTCCTTCGGTGCTCTCGGCAACGATCGGGGTTCCTCCCATCAGTTCCACCAGTTCTTTGCTGATGGCGAGTCCGAGCCCCGTTCCACCGTATTTGCGTGAGGTGGAGGCATCGGCCTGGCTGAAGGATTTGAAGAGTCGCTCCATCTGGGACTTGCTGATGCCGATCCCCGTGTCGGTGACGGAGAAGAGGAGTCGGACCGATTCGATGGCGGAGGCGCCGGGTTGCGTATTCGCGAGTTCGATCCGGATGTCAACGCCTCCGAATTGCGTGAACTTCACTGCATTTCCACCGAGATTCACCAGAACCTGTCCGAGTCTGAGCGGATCCCCGACCAGATCCCGGGGAATGCGTGGCGAGATGGAGAAGGTGAGTGCGAGACTTTTTTCCGAGGCTTTCTGGGCAAGAATGGTTTTGACGTAGTTTCCCAGTTCGTCGAGGTTGAACCCGGTTTCTTCAATGGTGAGTTTTCCTGATTCGATTTTGGTGAAGTCGAGGAGATCATTGGTGATCGCGTTCAGGTTTTTGGAAGCGATGGAGATCTTGTGCAAGTACTCCCGGCGCTTTTGATCCGAATCACTTTTTGCTGCGAGGTGGACCAGGCCGCTGATGACGTTCATCGGAGTCCGGAGTTCGTGACTCACATTTGCAAGAAACTGACTTTTCGAGCGCGTCTCGTTCTCCGCTGTTGCGATGGCCTGAGTCAGCTTCTGTTCGAGTAGTTTTCTCGAAGTGACATCCTGGATGGTTCCGATGATCCTGCTTCTTTCGTCGGTTCCGCTTTGAGAAAGGCGATAGACATGGTGTTCGACATGGATGGTGTTTCCTTTGTCGGAGACCAGTCGGTGTTCCATCTTGAACTTCAATCCGTTCTTTGCCCTGAGGAGGGATTCGATTCCCAGCTTCAGATCCGCAACGTCGCCTGGATGCACCCGTTCCATGAGACTGGAGTAGGTTTCGGGAAGCGTTTCTTCCTGATGAAGACCCAAAACCCGGTAAGGAACCCCTGACCATTCGACGGATCCGAGGGAAAGATCCCATTCCCAGGTGGCGAGGTTGGCGAGGACTTGGGCAAAACGCAGGCGTTCTTCGCTTATCCTGAGCTTTTTCGAGCTCTTGAGCCGGTACCAGGAAATCAGAATTCCAGTGATGAAGGCACCGAGAAGAATGAACACGCCCACGAATTCAAAAACCGAAGCGAAGATCAGTTTCCGTTCCTCCTTTTCGTCCATTTTCGAAAGAAGGAACCAATCGGTTCCTTGAATCCGTCTGATTCTTCCGACCACCTGTTCACCGCGGTAGTCGATTCCCTTTACCGGCCCGTCTGTCCCATTCAGGATTTCATTTGCCCCCGCGTATTCCGGATCAAGCGGGAAGGTGATTCCGTTCTTTTCCATTGCGAGTCTTGGCTGGTTCATGACGAATGCATGGTGGTCTTGCTGGAAAAGCAGGAGAAGGTCTGCTGTTTTGAAAGGGGGCTCCCAGTGACTGAGAATGGGAAAAACAATGTTATCGGGCTTGATCTGAAAGAGGGTGGCGCCGAGCACTGGCCCCCGGTTATCCTCGCTCTTTTTCCGAATCGGTGCGGAAAGGTCAAGGAGAAGTTCTCCCGAATTCCGGTAGAGGGGCGAAAACCCGAGCTCACCCGTGCGAATCACCTTCTGGATGAGTTCCTCTGTAAACGGACCGAATTCCTTTTTGGGAGTGGCAGCGACAATTTTTCCGTTCTTCGAACTGACAGCAGCGTTGCCGTAAATATAGGTTTTCTGAATGACCTGAAGAGGTCCGAGAATGTCCCTCTGCTCGGCAGGAGAGAGTGTTTTGTTTTGCTTCAAGGCTTCCGTGTGTTCGAGGAGCTTGGGCAGGTGACTGGCGACCATGGAGTCACCCTTCCGTTCCCAGAGCCAGTTATAGACCTCGGTCGCCTTTGAGTTCAACAGGCCACCCAGACGGGCTTCGTCCTGAGCATGAACGGACTTCCGGACGAGAAAGTAGACAAATACGGAGGTCGTCAAAATAAAGGCAAAAGTGACAAGGGTGAGAGTGAGCCTTTCCTGAAGGAGGCCACGCTTCTTCGTTCGATTTGCGGGAGTGTTTGCCTTGTTGTTCACAAAATTCTTACGCAGGAAGCATACGTCAGGCGGGGTGAGCGGGGCAGAATTTTCCGGTTAAATTTGGTTAACGACCAATGATACCCTTTATCTTATGCAGGATGCCGGAAACCCGAGAATCATTCGAATTTTAGTCGTGGATGATCATGAGATCAATCGTTTGGTCGCAAGCGAGATCCTCCTGAGTGCGCGATATTGTGTGGAATGCGTCGCAAGCGGTGACGAGGCGCTCGAAATTCTGAAAGCACGACCGAATGACTTCGACCTGCTTTTTCTCGACATTCAGATGCCCGGTCTGGACGGTTACCGGACTTCGGAAAAGATCCGGGACGAACTCAGAATTGAACACATGGCCATCATCGCCATGAGTGCAAGCAACGAAAATGATGACCGGGCTCGTTGTTTCGTAGCTGGAATCAATGATTTTGTCGCAAAGCCGCTGAATCCGAAAGTCATGATCGATCTCGCTTCAAAAAAAATCCGGCAGATCTCCATCCTGAAAAAACTGGTCACTCTCGACAATGAAAGCCTTTGCCTGTCCCGGGCGATGGTGAATTTGAATCTGAACTACGAAATTCTCCGCAGGACGGTGACGGATTTTTCTGAACGTTTTTCCACAATGGGTGTGAAAGTGCGCGATTCTCTCGCAGCTCAGGATGATCAGAGCGCAAGACAGGCGGTTCACTCCCTCAGTGGAACCTCGGGAAACATCGGCGCGATGAAGTTGCACCTTGCTGCAAAGGCGCTCGAAGAAGCGATTGTCAAAAAGGACACAGCTTTACTTGATCCGCTCTTGCTCGAACTCGAGACCGAACTCGACCTGCTGATCGGCACCCAGGGCAATGGATATATTGGGAAAGCGATCCACGTTCTCTCCGGTATCTGATTGAAGCTCGACTTGTCGAGAGTTTGTCAAGAAGACCCGAAAATACTTCATTTCAAAATTCAGACAGAATATCCGATCATGATTCTTGTAACAGGTTGTTGAGTGTTCCCCGACTCAACAACCTGAACCACACAGAAAACAGAGAGAAGGATATTTATGCTCAAGAATCTTGGTTTGAAAGGAAAACTCATCAGTTTTTCGGCGCTGATGTCGTTCTTCCTCGCAGTGGTTGGAATTGCAGGCATGTTTTCGTTGAAAACGGTGATCGAAAAATACTCGCACATCGCAAATACGAATCTGCCGAATCTCGCAAGCGCAAACTCGCTCCGCTACAGTGCTTCCCGCTCCTGGGGAACGCTCCTGATGTTGACCGAATCGGATTTGACCGACGCTCAGATCGATGCCCAGCTCGAGCACTTCAAGCAATACCTTGCGGATTACCAGGCTGCCGACAATGCTTATAACGATATTCCATTCCTTCAGGGCGAAAAGGAAGTTTATGATCCGATGGCCGCAAACTGGAAGAAGTACGTGGGTATCGCGACTTCAGCCCTGGAACTCGTGAAAAAGAAATCGCAGGAAGATCACAAGGCTTATCACGATATTCTGATGAAACAACTTGACCCGATTCGTACTGAATTACTGGCAGCCCAGGGCAAATTGATCGAGTTTCACAAGAAAGACGCTAAAGAATTTCAGGAGGCCGCATCCAGTGCGGCAAAAATTGGAAACGCAGTAGCGATCAGTTTCACCTTCGCGGGATTGGTCATCGCGTTCACGATTGGTCTTCTTTTTGCGCGATCTCTTTCCTCAACCCTCGCGGCAATCGCCGAACGCCTGGGCGCGGGTGCACACGAAATCGCAGCTGCTTCCAATCAGGTGGCTTCTGCCAGTTCACAACTTTCAGCGAGCGCTACCGAGCAGGCTGCGTCCCTTCAGGAGACCTCATCGTCGATTGAAGAGATGAATGCGATGGTCACTAAAAACGCAGATAATTCGGCTCGCTCACAACAGGTGTCTGGCAGCGGGCGCAATACTGCACTCGAAGGCAAAAAGTCCGTCCAGCAGATGACAGCCGCCGTGGAAGAGATCAAAAAAAGTAATGCGGACGTTCTTTCAGCAGTCGAGAAGAGTAATGCCAATATCTCGGACATCGTGAAGGTGATCACCGAAATCGGAACCCGCACGAAAGTGATTAACGACATCGTATTCCAGACAAAACTTTTGAGTTTTAACGCCTCTGTGGAAGCGGCTCGCGCCGGTGAGCACGGAAAAGGTTTTGCCGTGGTGGCGGAAGAGGTCGGAAACCTTGCTCAAATGAGCGGTAATGCAGCGAGAGAGATCTCAGGCATGCTTGATGAGAGCGTGAAAAAAGTCGAAGCCATTGTCGCTGAGACCAAGACGAGTGTGGAATCCATCATCATTTGTGCTCGTGGAAAAATTGACCACGGGATCGAGACTGCAAACCGTTGCAGCACGGTTCTTGAGGAGCTCGTTGGCAAGGTGGATGAGATCAATGTAATGGCGACTGAAGTCTCCACCGCATCCCAGGAACAAGCCCGGGGTGTTCAAGAAATCACTCGCGCAATGAACCAACTCGATCAAGTGACGCAGCAAAATGCCTCCGCGTCCCAAGAGGCCGCAGCTTCCGCGGAAGAAATGTCTTCTCAAGCCGGAGTGCTCCGCGAAGTGGTTCAAGAACTTCAGAAAACAGTCCGCGGCCGGGATGGGACGGGAGAGAGTGGCGGTCATCAGATCCATCAAGCTCCAAAACGGACCGCTCATCGTCAGGCGGCTCCGGTTGTCCATTCCAGTCACGATAACAAAGTCGTGGCCCTCTCCTCTGTTAGAAAATCGAGAGAGGGAATGAGGGTGCCGGATGAAAATGACCCGCGTTTCAGAGAAGTGTAGGAGTTCGGTCTTCGTGACTTGAAAACTGCAAATCGGGCGGCGTTCAGGGTTCCCCTCCCTGAGCGCCGTCAACTTGTTGATCAGGCTCAGGAGCTTTTACCAGAGTCGCAATTGTCGAGACTTTGTTAAGCCAGCCACACAAATACTTTACTTCACTTAACATTCGAGGATGCCGATCATTAGTTTGATGGGCAGCAGTTTGCAGCTCAACCGTAAAAATTCGAAAGAAAATATTATGTTCAAAAATATGGGTCTTAAGGGAAAACTAGTGGGATTTGCAGCGTTGATGTCTCTCTTTCTCGCGATCGTCGGGATCGGCGGGATGATTTCACTGAAAACCGTGATCGAAAAATATTCGCACATTGCGAACACCAATCTTCCAAACATCGAAAACACAAATGGCATGCGCTATCTGGCTTCTCGTTCCTGGGGAGCGCTTCTGATGCTTTCCCAGACAGGGCTCCCTGATGCGGAGTATGAGACTCAGATCGAACACTTCAAAAAGTACGTGGTGGAGTATCAGAAGGAAGATCAGGATTACAACGCGATCCCATTCCTTCCCGGGGAAGCTGCGGTTTACGATCCGATGAATGCGGCCTGGAAGAAATACGTCACTCTTGCCACCTCCTCGGTTGAACTGGCCAAAAGTAAAAACCCGGAAGACCGGAAGACTTATCACACGCTTTTGACGAAAGACCTGAACGCTCTTCGGAACGAGGTTTTTGAAGGTCAGGGTAAATTGATCGATTACCATGTAAAAGACGCAAAAGTGTTTCAGGAATCTGCAAAAGAAGCGGCAAGAATTGGAAATATTGTTTCCATCACCTTTACCCTCGTCGGTCTGATCGTGGTGTTCGCAGTTGGGTTGTTGTTTGCCCGTGCCCTTTCTGCAACGCTTGCAGCAATTGCCGAACGCCTTGGAGCAGGAGCGAATGAAATTGCAGCTGCTTCCAGTCAGGTGGCATCTGCCAGTTCCCAGCTTTCAGCGAGTGCGACCGAACAGGCAGCATCGCTCCAGGAGACCTCGTCCTCAATTGAGGAAATGAACGCGATGGTCACTAAAAATGCCGATAACTCCGCTCGTTCCCAACAAGTGGCAGGCAGCGGTCGCAATACCGCACTCGAAGGCAAGAAATCCGTTCAGCAGATGACGACTGCGGTGGAAGAGATTAAGAAGAGTAACGCAGATGTTCTTGCAGCAGTTGAGAAGAGCAATGCCAATATTTCCGACATCGTGAAGGTGATTACTGAAATCGGAACCCGTACGAAAGTAATCAACGACATCGTGTTTCAGACCAAGCTTCTGAGTTTCAATGCCTCTGTGGAAGCGGCTCGTGCCGGTGAACATGGAAAGGGCTTTGCAGTGGTTGCAGAAGAGGTCGGAAACCTTGCTCAAATGAGCGGAAATGCAGCGAGAGAAATCTCGGGCATGCTCGATGAGAGCGTGAAAAAGGTGGAAGCGATTGTCTCCGAAACCAAAACCAGTGTTGAGTCCATCATTATCGCCGCCCGTGACAAGATCGACCACGGAATTCAAACTGCGAATCGTTGCAGCACGGTTCTCGAGGAACTGGTGGGTAAAGTGGATGAGATCAACGTGATGGCGACTGAGGTTTCCACCGCATCCCAGGAACAGGCCCGCGGTGTTCAAGAGATCACCCGTGCGATGAACCAGCTCGATCAAGTGACGCAGCAAAATGCATCCGCTTCCCAACAGGCAGCAGCTTCCGCGGAAGAAATGTCTTCTCAGGCAGGAGTGCTCCGCGAAGTGGTGCAGGAACTTCAAAGAACGGTGCGTGGAAAAAGCGCGGGCGGGGAGACTTCTTCCAGACCGTCTCAGGCTTCCACTCAGAACAAAAGAAAGCCGAGTCCCCAGAGGTCCAAACCGGTTTCCCATGAGCCAAAGGTGATTCCCATTTCCAGCGCAAAAAAACCGGGTGATGGCGGCGTTCCCGATGCCAATGATCCCCGGTTTCAGGAAGTCTAGAGAGAGAATTTTCAAATGCCATTTCTTGAAAAAGAAGCCGTTCGGGATCCTGACCTGAGTTATATCAGTCACGAAATCGAGAAACGGGCAGGACTTCATCTGAATGCTGGAAAAGAGGATTTGATCCGGAGCCGCCTCACTTCGGTTCTGGTGCGGCTTGGTCTGAAGAGCGTTTCCGAGTACCGCTCTCATCTGGAATCCTTGCCAAAAAATCATCCTGAATGGCAGGAGCTGATCAATGCTCTGACCACGAACAAAACTGACTTTTTCCGGGAGATCGAACATTTTCGCTTTCTCGAAAACCATTTTCTTCCGTTTCTGGAAGGAAAGACCGGAGGAAAGCTCAAAGCCTGGTCGGCGGCTTCTTCCACGGGTGAAGAGCCTTATACGCTTTCCATGGTGCTGAACCAGTACTTCGGAACTCCGGATCGTTTTGAGATCACGGCAAGCGACATCGATACCGAGGCGCTTGCTCATGCTCAAAACGGTGTTTATCCCCTGAGCCGTCTGGATCAGATTCCAGAGCCCTATTCCTCCCAGTCTGTTGTGCATGGCACGAGTGGAATCGAAGAGTGGTGGAAGATCAGTGCACAGGTGAAGAAGCCGGTCAGTTTCAAACAGTGTAATCTGGTTGCGACTCCCTGGTCCTTTCAGGAACGTTTCGACATCATTCTTTGCCGGAACGTCTTCATCTATTTCACCGCTGAGACCATTTCTAAAGTCGTGAGCGAAATGTTCGAGCATGCGGCTGAAAACGCGGTTCTCATGATCGGTCACACTGAATCGTTTCATGGCATCCAGCATCCCTGGACTTACGTGCAGCCCTCGGTTTTCGTAAAAGGAAAGTTCAATCTTAAGGATGGAAAAAAATGAGCTCGGCCAGGATTTCAAAAGGCACCGGGTTCGTTCAGACCCGGCTCAGTGACGGCGTTCTCATACTCGTGTTTTGCGCAAAAGAGGTTTGTGGTGTTGTCGTTGTGAAACGCATCGATCACGATGCGGGCGCACGGGCGGAGATTCGGGCGCTTAAGGGTGCTCTTCTGGCTGAAATTCCTGCTTCTTCGTTCCTTGAGGCAAAGCTCGTGGGTCCAGCCGGAATGGTGAGCCGGTTAAAAACGGCCTGCAGTGAATTTGGAATTTCAATTCGTTCGGAATTTGAAACCGATGCTGGAAATCAGAAGATTTTCTGTCAGCCCGGAAACGGCCGGGTTTTAATCGAGCAGGCGGCTACCGCCAAACCCGCGCCTTCTGCTCCGACACCAGTTCCTGTTTCCCCGGTAGCCACCCGGAAAACCAAGGTCTTGATCGTTGATGATTCAAAGACGATGCTCAAGGTACTCACTAAAATTCTGTCCAAAGATCCGAACATCGAAGTCATCGGCACGGTTCAGGATCCGCTCGATCTCGAGCATGTTTTGAAAGAGAAGAAACCGGACGTCATGACTCTCGACATGTACATGCCTCACCTGGATGGGTGTCAGGTGCTGGAGCGCTTTCTTCCGATCTACAAAATTCCCACCCTATTGATCACCTCGATCTCAAGACGGGAAGCGCCTGAAATTCTGCGCGCGCTCGAACTGGGTGCGATTGATTATATCCCGAAACCCGGCATGGACCAGATGCAGGCCGCGGGTGATCTCATCATCGAAAAGGTTCTCTCCGTGTCCGGTGCAAAAATCAATCTTTCAAACCGGAAGCCGCGTCGGATCCGGACTCAGGCTTGCAATCCTGAAGTCCTGAAATCGACCCTGATTGCTTTTGGAAGTTCAACCGGTGGAACCGAGGCGCTGAAGGAAGTGCTGCTTGGACTCCCGGCTGAAATTCCGCCGATTCTTTGTGTTCAGCACATTCCGCCGGTATTTTCAGCGGCATTCGCCGAACGCCTGAACCAGCTTTGTCCCTTCGAAGTGCGGGAGGCGAAAGATCTCGATGAAGTTCGCGAAGGTCTCGTCCTCATTGCTCCAGGTGGATTTCACATGGCGCTTGAGCCTCATCGGGGAAGCTCGACCGGATTCCGGGTTCGAATTCTCGATCAAGAACCGGTTAATCGTCACAAACCGTCGGTGGATGTCTTGTTTGATTCGGTCGCCAGTCACCTGGGTGGATCTGCAATTGGCGTAATTTTGACGGGAATGGGCGCAGACGGTGCCAAAGGCATGTTGAACATGCACAAAGCCGGTGCGCGAACGATTGCACAGGATGAAAAGACCTGTGCTGTATTCGGCATGCCCAGAGAAGCGATTCGACTCGGAGGAGTAACCGAAATAAGGCCTTTGGATGGAATTTCAGAAAAGATTGAGGAATGGTTGAACGAAACGCCTTGTTTAAGCCAGGCCAACCAGATAAAATTTTAGACAGGTTCGCCAGTTTTAGAATCTTCAACAAAGGAGTTCACCTGTGCAAGGAAGCACTTTACTCGTCATTGATGACGACACCGATAGTTTGGAAATGCTGAAGTCCCTTCTGGGAAAGAGTTTCCGCACTCTCACTGCGCAGAGTGCAGAAGAAGGCTTGAAGATCGCAAGAGAGTGTCAACCGGATGCAATTCTTGTCGATGTTCAGATGTCGGGTATGAACGGAATTGAAGCTTGCAAGGTGATTCGCAAGGATCCAAGCCTGAAGCTCGTTCCAGTCATCATGATTTCAGCTTACGGCGATGAAAACTGCCGTACGGAATGTTTTCTCTGGGGCGCGGATGATTTCATCGCAAAACCATTTTCAGGCCGTGAACTCATTGCCCGCGTTCTCGCCAAGTTGAACTGGGTCCGCTCGCAGAAGGGTGTGGATGACAATCGCGTGATCCGTTGTGGAAACCTGACTCTCGACGAGACCAAGATGGATGTCGTGGTCGGAGACGAACGCATTGACCTCACCGTGTTTGAATTCAATCTTCTCAGATATTTCTTGAACAACCGGGACTGCCTGCTCAGCCGCCAGAAGATCATGGCTGATGTGTGGAAGAATCAAGTGGTCGCTTCTCGTGCGGTGGACACTCACGTGTATGCCATCCGGAAGAAGCTTACGGCCTCAAATCTTGAACTCGATACCGTCCATGGGGCGGGGTACATTCTCCGGAGTATCTGATCTTTCTGGGTTTTTTCGACTTTTCAAGTTTTCGTCAAGTCAACTTGTTGGACACTTAACCCACTTCCCAGCCATTTCATCCGATCCTGTAATTGTATGGAGCTTCAATGAGCAACAAAGCAATTTCAGGAGATCGTTATCTCACATTCAATCTGGGCGAAGAGGAGTATGCGCTCCCGCTTCACGCTGTCCGCGAAGTGATTGCACTGCCGGAGATCACCCCGATTCCCCAGTCAGCAGCCCACTTCCTCGGCATCATGAATCTCCGCGGGCAAGTGATTTCCATCGTGGATCTCAGGCTCAAGTTCCGGATCAAGCCCTCTTCCTCGACTGAAACTGCAGTCATCATCTGTGATCTGAATCCGTACTGCATCGGCGTGGTTGTGGATTCGGTGAACTCGGTTCAGACTCCGGCTCCGGAAGAGATTTCGGAAAAACCTCAGAACGATTCCAGCACCGCAGATTACATCACTGGCATCTACCGTAAGGAAGATCGTTTGATTCTTCTCGTGGACCTGGTCAAGACTCTCAGTCTTGAAGAACAGAGAGCACTCGTTGAACATCCCGGGGTTCAAGCCACATGATGCCTGCCCTGAAGGCCGTCTTCGTTTCGTTTGTCGGAACGCTGCTCGTGACGCACTCTTACGCCTGCGGAAACGTGGATGTGATTTCAGGAAGTTCCTGTGCTTCGCTGGTTTTGAATTTCAATCTGAAGAGTTGTGGTGGGGAGGAAAAGAATTCTCCCCGGATCACCTGCAAGGATGGACTCGCGTTTGCGAAGTTCCGTGCGGCAAAGGTCGTCTATCAAGCCCGGATCCGGAGTTTGAATACCGGCGACGGAGTGCTCTGGGTTCCGGGTGATCTTGCGAGCACCCCTTTGAAGGCTCCAAAACCCGCAAAAGAACCAAAGCGGGAAATCGCGTACGTGAGAAATCCTTCTCCGGAACCGGTGCCAAGTCCTGCAGAAGCTAAAAAGGATGAAGGAAAGATTGAGATCTCCGGAATCTTCGACGCGTATTATTCCGGGAACTTCAACAAACCCGCAAGCGGTCGGAGCAGCATCCGCTTGTTTGACCTTTATACGAACCAGTTTGTCCTGAACCTCGCCGAACTGACGTTCCGCAAGAAGAGCGGAAACGTCGGCTTTGTTCTCGACGCCGATTTCGGTGAACAACCTGAGCTGGAAGCGAGCCAGTTCACATTGACTCCCTCGGGGGGACCGCAAACAAGCCTGGCTGATGATGTCACCAAACACGTTGGCCAGGCTTTCGTTACTTATCGACCTGAGAATGGTCCTCTCTATTTCGAATTCGGAAAGATGCTGACTTATATCGGTTACGAATCAATGAAGCCCACCGAGACCATCAATTACTCAAAAGGGAACATGATCGCATTCGCCATGCCCATCTGGCATGACGGGATTCATGTTTCTTATGACTTGGTTCCGGAGAAGTACACGATCGGCGCTTATGCTTATGATGGCTGGAATTCGGCTCTGAACAGCACACTCGGAAAAACGCTGGGACTGCAATTCAAAGGGCAGGTGACCGAAGCTTTCTCTCTTCAGGTGAACACGATCCGCGATGCGGACCGGATGGTGAGTGAACTCATTTTAAACGAGCAGATCGGTGACAAGGTTACGATGGCTCTTGATTCAGCCTTGGGAACCGTCTTTGGTTTCTGGTGGTGGGGTTCCGCTCTCTATTACAAATATCGTTTCAATCCCGTCTACTATCTGGGCTTTCGCATCGAAGATCTGGAAGACACGAACGGCGCACTCCTCGGAGGTGTTGGTCAGAATCTGGCCGGCGTGACCTTAACCAACGGTTTCACTCTCGAACACGGGCTCGAACTCAGACTTGAAGGCCGCTACGACCATTCCAGTTCCAATATTCGTTTTGAAAGCGGGAACAGCAGTTCCCCGAATCAGGTGACCGTCACTGCGGGAGTCATGCTCTTGCTATGAAAACCACCGGCTATTATTCCATCGAAGGCACTTCGCTCATTCTCGGTTTTCAGGGGATTTTCAATGAGAAATCGATCCTGGAGGCTGAAAAGTTCATGAAATCGGATCTGATTCCGAGTGTCCAAAGGGATGCCTGCAACTGGGTCGTGTTTGATCTTGAGCGTTGCACCGACTACGAACATTCCTTCATGCGGGCCGCAGTTAAAATGAATTCGGTCTTGAAGAAGGAGAACAAGTCACTTGGAATCTCAAACGCGAGCAAGAACCTCTGTCAGGTGATTTATGAGGCGGGACTCAGTTCGGTTCTGAAAATGGTGACCCGCGGTGGTCAGGCTCCGGTTGAAGGAGCGATGAGCACTCCGAAAATGGACGTCACCTTCCTGAATCCGTTCATTGATGGCGCCATGGAAACTCTGAAAATTCAGTGCTCGACCGAAGCGACTCCAGGAGTCCCTTTCCTGAAGACCAAGCAGTTTCACGACGACGTCGATATCGCGGGAGTGATCGGATTAAAAAGTCCTTCCTTCCGGGGTTCGATTGCCCTTTGCTTCCCTGAGAAAACATTTCTTGAAATGATGTCCGCCATGCTCGGCGAAGAGTTTCGGGTGATTAGCAAGGATCTCGAGGATGGAGCAGGTGAACTCCTCAACATCATCTTTGGTCAGGCGAAGAAAAAACTCATGGAGAAGAACTACCGGGTGGATCAGGCAATTCCCACGATCGTGAAAAGGCTCGATGAAAAAATCGGACAACTCACTCCGGAACCAACGGTAGTGATTCCGTTTCAGACCCCGAGAGGGGCGTTCCACATCCAAATTGGCCTCGAATAACTGTAAAAGGAGAGAAGAATGGATACTAAAATGAGAGTACTGGTCGCGGATGACATGTTGACCATGAGAAAGATCGTTGCAAAAACCCTGAAGGAGCTTGGCTTCACCGACATCATTGAAGCCGTGGATGGTGCGGCAGCCTGGGAGGCTCTGAGCCAGTCCCAGACTCCGGTCGGTCTGATTGTTTCCGACTGGAACATGCCTCGTTCCACCGGAATTGATTTTTTGAAACGAGTGCGCTCCGAGAGTCGCTTCAAACATCTTCCGTTTGTGCTCGTGACTGCGGAAGCGGAAAAGAGCCAGATCATTGAAGCGATCAATGCGGGCGCCAGCAATTATGTGGTGAAGCCTTTCACTTCCGACATTCTTCGCGAAAAGCTCACCAACGCATTCAAAAACCAGGCGATCAAGGTGGCAAGCTAGGAGACGTTTCATGCAGTCAGCCGCTAGAATTCTCATGATTGGAATGGAGTCCCGTTTGAAAAAACAGGTGCTCCAGATCGTCGAAGAATACAATTGTGGTTCAAGTAACTTTATGGAGCTGGATACTGCCGGTGAATTCCTCAATTACCTGGACATGCACTGGGATCCGTTCAGCGTGGTGCTCGCGGGATCCGCTCTTGATGGAATTTCCCATCAGGAGATCGCCCAAGCCACTCGGGCCAAATTCGAAGGGACGCGTTTTTATTACTGCAGTGAAAAACGTTCGGAAGGGTTCGAGCGGGCGAACTACATCAAAAACGGATTCAATGATGCTTTCATTCTGCCTTTTGACTTCGATCTGATGAAACGGAACCTTTCCGAATCGCTTGCGATCGGAAACAAGGCTGTTTACCGGTCGATCAAGCTGGTCGATCTTGATCCGGGTTCCGTTTTGAATTTTGATCTTCATGTGATGCTCCCGCAGAACCGGAAGTACATTCGTTATGTGAACGGGGGGGATGAGCTCGATGAGAACAAGTGGTCGAAGCTCAGGGATCGCAAAGTCGGATCCATTTATATCGAACAGGGAGAGATGCAGAAGTTTTATGATTATTCGTCCCAGCGTCTGGCTGAACTTGCTTCCACCAAGGGTGGAGTGTCGGAGACGGAACGAAGAAGCAAACTCGAATCGTCGATTCGCTCGCTGATTGCCGGAATTTTTGAAACGAAAACCGGCGGCTTTGAAAACGGCCGGGAAATGCTGGAAGATGCGTCGAAGATCGTCAGTGGATGTCTCAAGCAGACGGAGCAGGGAAACTACTATTCAAAGATCCTCGAGACGGTGGAAGATGCCGCGGATTCCAGCTCTCATCTTTCGTGTGTCGGAACCCTGGCGCCGTTGTTTTCCATGATTTCAGGAATCGGAAAACCGGAAGAGATTGCAATTGCAGCACTCTTTCACGACCTTGGATTGACCGAAGTGCCCGCTGAAATCGTGGGGAAAAATCCGGAGCAGCGCACTCAGGATGAGAGAGACCTTTTTGAGAAGCATCCAGCCTATACTCTCAACATGCTTCGGGAGAAAAAAGTCTCGCTTTCGGAGACTATTCAGACGATGATTTTACAACACCATGAACGCAGGGATGGAAGGGGTTTTCCGCTCCATATCGGTGAGCCGAGGCTCCTGATGGAATCCCAGGTTCTGGGACTTGCGGATGAGTTTGAGTACCGCACACGCTACCGGTCGGATGGAACTTTCCTGAAACCGTTGGTGGCGCTGGAACAGATTTCAAAAGAACGATTATTCAACCCGAACCTGATCGAAAAGATCATGATGGTGTTCAGGGAACAAAAAGGAGAAGCAGACACATGAGCCAGGACATCACCTTTCTGAAACCTTTCCTCGATGGAATTCGCGAGACGATCAAGATTCAATGTGGAACCGAAATCACTCCATTGAAACCGATGATGAAGAGTACAGCACCTGCTTACACTTTCGACATCGCGGCGATCATCGGTCTCGCCAGTTCCACTTTCAAGGGAACCATGACGATCTGTTTCCCCAAGGCAGTTTATCTTGAGTTTCTGAGCCAGATGCTCGGCGAGCAATTTACTGAGATCACCCCGGATCTTCATGATGGTGCGGCCGAACTTCTGAACATCATTTTTGGCCATGCGAAGCGCGTGCTCAACGACTCGGGTCATGACTTCCAGAAGGCGATTCCGTCGGTCATCCAGGGTCAAAACCTTCAATCCCGCCATTTGTCGGCCAATCCAGTGATCGTTCTGCCGTTTTCCTGTGCAAAAGGAACGTTTTACGTGGAATTTGTAATCGGCGAGTAGTAAAAACATCCTGAAAAGGATCTTTTTATGAAAATCACCACTCTTTCCATCGCTGCATCTGCAACTCTCGTTTCTTTCAACGCTCTCGCGGTCTGTCCTGCGGGCGTGGACCTGAGTTCGTCCCACACCACTCACAAGATCATCGTGAACAAGGATGCGACCTGCGTGCTTTCCAAAACCTTCGAGCAGGAACACTTTTGCCTGATCGACGATAAAGGAAACGATCTTTCAGGCGTTTCTTTCGATGTTGCTCCGGGAACGACTCCAGTTTTCAATCTCGTTTTTGATGACGAGACTGACTTCAATATGGAATACGCGCTCACTTGCACCGTGAACGATGGCAACTGGAAACAGAGCCCGAAAGTGATCTTCAACATCGGTGCGGACGGTCCAGCAATTCCAGCAATCAGCACCACCGCTCTCTACGGAGCTCAGGGATCCTGGGTGTCCAACGGCGACGGCGAAGATTACACCTTCACTTTCTAATTCAAAATCAGACGATTACTGTGTCTGCGTCACGCTCGGTTCGGGGGTTACCCCCGATCCGGGAGTAGTGCTTTTGGGCCAGGGGCTTTCGGTTGCGGATGGAGAAGCGCTCTCGCCTGGGCTTGCGCTTTGTTCAGGCGTTGTACTCGGGCTCACAGTGGGCGAGGTGCTTGGGCTGGTGGCAGGTGAAGCACTCGGACTCGCTGCCGGCGATTCTGTCGGAGTTGCGGTTACAGTCGGGGTCGGATTTCCCTTCTGAGCCTGCTCACAGTTTTGTCGCGCGTTTTTGGTGGCATTCGCTACGTCATCCGCGTTTCCCTGAGCCGCTCCGGCATTGATGTCAGAGAGATAGATTCCCTGTTTGGCCAGTGTTTGCCCGACACAGATCCCGAGGTTGTAAATCTCCCGGGTTTTCTTGTGAGCATTCTGCCCGCCGCCATGGCTTCCCGGTGTCGGTGAGGCGGATACGGTCGTATCATCCGGTGGAGAGAGGTCAGTGGCCTGATTCTGGGCCGGTGTGGTGTTCATTCTGGCTGCATCTACGGTAGGCCCGAGCGCCAGGTACGTTTTTGCGTCCGCTTTCACTTCTGCGGCTAATAAACTGATTCCAGTCAGAGAGGCCATTCCGAGGCCCAGGATCGAGATCATTTTTCTTGTTGTTTTCATATCACTTACTCCTTGAAGAAATGCCCCCCTGTAAAGAGATATGCAAACATGATGCAAGGAGCATGGATTCTCGGGACAAATCGAATCTCATCCAGTCTTCTTCCATGTTCAGGTGGGTGAGTCTTGGGAGTGAAGGTTCCTTTTTCGGGCAGCGGGCGTCCTGCCATTTCTCATCCGCTCGGCATCCATGCCTGATGAGAATGCCCGAAAAAGGAACCTTCACTCCCAAGACTCATGCAACAGATCCTGTCTCTACGGTGAATAGGAGAGGACGGGGTGGTGAATGGGAGAGGGCAAGGATACTTTTTGGTGATGATGTGATGCGTAATGATGAGGTTGGGGTTTCCAACTTCACGGATTTTTGATTGAGTATTGGTCTACGAGGAAAAAAATTTATGCGCCAACGTCCTGATTTTCTGAATTTCAAAGTCGACCACATGACCCTTCTGGTTCAACCCGACATGTATAATGTCGCGTTCATTGTTTTCCGCACGATCTTTGGTTGCACTCCTGAGCACCTTCTTTATGAAAAGCGCAAGGAATGGGTTCCAGGAGAAGGCGATCAGTCACTGACTTTCGCAATGCAAGTTGGACAAGGTGGCGAAGAGAAGAAAGAACTTCAGAACACCATGATCGCGGTCGTTCAGCCGACTGAACCGAAGAATCAGCCATCCCACGTGCGGGAGATGCTCGACGGACACCGTGCTGCTGCTCACTGGCAGCACATTGCGCTCCGGACTCCGGATCTCGTTTCTTTTCACAAGCATGCTGAAGCGCTCGGCGTGAACTTCATCACTCCGATTCTTCGTGATGAGAGCGATGATGTGATTCAGGTGTTCTCCGGTGAATGGTTCCATCCCGGTTCTCCGGCGAGTGGAATGTTCTTCGAGTTCTTGCAACGGAATCCAAGCGATGAGCTCCTTCAGAAACTCGCGGACCGCAATCGCGAATCCTGGTTCAATGACAAGACTTTCCTTGGTCTCTACGGCGAGAAGGAAACCGAATATCAAAAAGGCCAGGTGAAACCGTTCCTCGATGAAGAACTCTTCAATCAGATCCATGCTGTCGTGAAATCCAAAAAAGTCTGGGAAATCACTGAGGCGGATATCGAGAGCTGCGAAGGCATGATGCGCGCTTACGGATCCAAACGCGCAAAAAAATAAGTTCCGACAAAATCAGAAATTGAAAAAGCGGTGGCTCCCGAAGGAACCACCGCTTTTTGCTTTGAGAGAGAGGGGGCTCAAATAACAAGCCTTCCCTGGCAACTGACCCGGACATCCCTGTCCGGTAAAACGATTTGAAATCAGAAAATAAAAGTGTTGTTCTGATCTTCGTAGATGTTCGGGCGGTAGCTTCCGTCTTTCATGTAGTGATAGCGGCTCTTGTCGAAAAGGGTTTTGCCAGAGCAGTTCGGGCCGTCTTTGACTTCAACCCGGATCCGGTAGTTGAAGAATCCCATGTATCCGCCAAAAGCGATGCTGTCGTTGGGGGATACGCAGCCGACATCGCGGATTGAATCAAGGGTGTCGTTGTAGATCGTGACCCAGACGGTTTTAGTGGTCAGGTTCTGGACACCCAGGTAGCCGTTGTGATCGAAGGGCGGCGGCAGATCTTGAGCACTGACGTTGTCATTGTCGAAAGGTGGGGCGTCTGCGAGAGCCGAGCCCATTGGAGTGATGAGAGCGAGGAGGGTGAGGAG
>OUNO010011312.1_pt1 | contig 20829 bp, 17 predicted proteins | sample 1779811 | NCBI WGS metagenome assembly OUNO01 (sample SAMEA3914804, study PRJEB12502) | metagenome | biome: forest; material: soil | place: Canada | collected 2010-06-25 | depth 0.3 m | reverse complement strand
CGCGGCTGGTTCTACACGCTGCTGGCCGAGTCGACCCTGCTGTTCGGCGAGTCGAGCTTCCGCAACTGCGTCTGCCTCGGCCTGATCCTCGACCCCGAGGGCCAGAAGATGTCGAAGAGCCGCGGCAATGTCGTCGACCCCTGGGAGGTGCTCTCCGCCCACGGCGCCGACGCCTTCCGCTGGTACTACCTGACCGCCCAGCAGCCCTGGGCCGGCTACCGCTTCTCGATCGACACGGTCGGCGAGTCGGTGCGCCAGTTCCTCCTCACCCTCTGGAACACCTACTCCTTCTGGGTCCTCTACGCCAACGCCGAGAACCTTGGCCCGATCGACTTCGAGCCTTCATCCCGCGGTTCCTTTGACACGGATGGCGTGCCAAAGGAACCACGTGATGGGAATGACCTCGACCGCTGGGCGCTCTCGCGCCTGCAGGCGACCGTCGCCACGGTCCGCGAGCGGATGGACGACTTCGACTGCACCAGCGCCGGCAAGGCGATCGCCGATTACGTCGAGGAGCTCTCCAACTGGTACGTCCGCCTCTCGCGGCGGCGCTTCTGGGAAGGCGACCGCGCCGCTTTCGCGACTCTGCGCCACTGTCTGCTGGAGACGGTCGCGATGCTGGCGCCGTTCACCCCCTTCCTCGCCGACGAGATCCACCTCAACCTCGCCGGCGGTGCCCTCGGCGAGACAGGCGAGCTGCAGGACTCGGTCCACCTGCGGGACTACCCGCTGGCCGATGGGGCGCTCGCCGACCGCGGCCTCGAAGAGGGGATGGCGGCCGTGCGGCTGACCGTCGAACTGGGCCGCGCCGCCCGCGCCCAGGCGAAGGCGAAGGTGCGTCAGCCGCTGCGCCGCGCCGTGATCGTCGCCAACGAGGCCGAGCGGGCGGCGATCGAGGCCCGCGCGGAGATCGTCCTGGCGGAGTTGAACGTCAAGGAGCTCGACTTCGTCAGCGACGAGGGCGAGCTGGTCCGCTACACCGCGAAGCCCAACTACCGCGCGCTGGGGCCGCGCTTCGGCAAGAGCATGCCGCAGGTCGCCGCCGCCGTCGCGGCGCTCGACGCCTCCCACGTCGCCGCCGTCCTCGCGGAGGGCGGTGAGATCGGGATCTCGATCGACGGCGCCGACCACACTCTCGGCGCTGAGGACGTGACTCTCGCCCTGCAGCCGCTGGAGGGGTATGAGGTCGAGGCCGAGGCCGGCCGCGCCGTCGCCCTGGCGCTCGAGCTCGACGACGAGCTGCGCCGCGAGGGGCTGGCCCGGGAGGTCGTCCATGCCGTCCAGATCGCCCGCAAAGATGCGGGCTTGGAGATCACCGACCGGATCGAGCTCAGCCTCGGCGGCGAGGAGGAGCTGCTCGCCGCCGCCCGTGAGCACGAGGCCTACATCGCCGGCGAGGTCCTCGCCACCACCGTCGCCTACGGCATCTGGATCGACGGCGCCGTCGCCAAAATCGACGGCGGCGAGCTCTCGATCGGGGTGCGACGGTCGTGAAATCGCCTGCCCGCGCCGATACCTACGCGATGAACTCGGGTTGCATAGGCATCGATTCCCAGTCGAAACGCCGTCGCGGCCTGGCCGCGACCCTGATCGTCGCCGCCCTGATGCTGGTCTTTGCCGCCTCGGCAGGCGCCGCGACCCCGCCAGGCGGGGTCGGTGGCGACAACAGCGGCGGCGCCAAAATCAAGCTCCCGCCCGGGCCCAAACCGCAGCTGCTGCTCTTCCACGGCGGCTCCTTCCTCTTCGAAGACCCGGAATTCAAGCCGACCACCGACGAACCGGCGGTCGCCGCCGGATTCGTGCCCCACTACGTCACCTACCCGCTCGGCAACGTCCCCGCGGCGGTCCTCGCGGCGCGGGCGGCGGCCAAGGAACTGCGCGAAAAGGTCGGGGTCGAGAACGTCTTCGCCTACGGCTCCTCGGCGGGAGGGACGCTGGCGGCGCTGCTCTCCGGCGAAGGCCTGGTCTCGGCCGCCGTCGCCAAGGCGCCGGTCTCCGACCTCGTCACCTGGGAATGGCCACAGACCGCCTACGGGCCCGAATACGACACCGAAGTCGGGCTGACCCTGGCCGACCGCTACCGCCTCTCGCCCTTCCGCCGCCCGGCCAAAAGCCCACTGCTCGTCGTCCAGGGCCGCGGCGACAAAGTCGTGCCGCCGGCGATGAACGTCGCCTTCGCCGCCAAGTTCGAACGCGTCCACCTGCTGGCGGTCCCGGGCGGTCACACGACCGACAAGCTCCGCCCCTATGTGGTCCAGGACGCGATGAGGTGGCTGGCCCGCACCGCGAGGCTGCAGGCGCTCGCCGTCGCCCACGAAGAAGCCGTCGCGAAAAAAGAAGAAGAAGCCGCCAAGAAACACGCTCTCCCCTAAAGTCGACTGGTGGACTCAGGAATCAAATCGACCCCCGGGTCAACTCCACGAGGTGGCTTCCGGACTGACATCGAGGGCCTGCGCGCGGTCGCGATCCTCGCCGTGCTGGTCTGCCACGCCGGCATCCCCTTCCTTGCCGGGGGATACGTCGGGGTCGACGTCTTCTTCGTCATCTCCGGCTTCCTCATCACCCGGCTGCTGGTCGGCGAGGTCGAGAAGACGCGCGGCATCTCGCTGGTCCGCTTCTACGCCCGCCGGGCGAAACGGCTGCTGCCGCTCTCGGCGATCCTGCTCGTCACCGTCGGCATCCTCTCGATCCTGCTGCTCTCGCCGCTGCGCGCCGTCGAAGTCTCCGGCGACATCATCAGCTCCGCCGTCTACGCGGCCAACTGGCACTTCGCCGCCCAGTCGGTCGACTACTTCGCCCAGGACATCGAACCGAGCCCGGTCCTGCACCTCTGGTCGCTGGCGATCGAGGAGCAGTTCTACGTCGTCTGGCCGACCCTGATCCTCGCCGTCACCTGGTTCCAGCGCCGCCGCGGCGCCTCGGTCCGGCCGGCGCTCTGGGTGACCCTGGGAGTGATCCTGGTCGGCTCCTTCCTGCTCGGGGTCAAGCTCACCGACGACACCCCGGCGTCGGCCTACTTCTCGACCTTCGGGCGGGCCTGGGAGCTGGCGCTCGGCGGCGCCCTGGCGCTGCTGGGGACGGTGCGGATCCGCCGCGTCCCGGCTGCCGCGATCGGCTGGGCCGGCCTCGCCGCGATCATCTACGCAACCCTCGCCTTCGACGCGACGACGCCGTTCCCCGGGGTCGCCGCCCTGGTCCCGACGCTAGGTGCCGCTGCTCTGATCCTCGCCGGCTCCTCGGTCTACTCGCAGGTGAAGGGGGCGCCGGCAGGACCGCTCTCGGTTGGCCCGGTCCGCTACATCGGCCAGATCTCGTACTCCTGGTACCTCTGGCACTGGCCCTTCCTGGTCTTCGCCGCGGTCATCTGGGGGCCGCTCTCGGTCGCCGCCGGGATCGCCGTCGTCCTCGCCTCGCTGGTCCCGACCGTCATCACCCATCACCTCGTCGAGGACCCGGTCCGCCGCTCCAAGGTGCTGACCCGGCTGCCCGGCCGCGCCCTCGCCCTCGGCGCCGCCTGCATGGCCGTCGCGATCGGTGCCGGCCTGATGCTCGACAACGCCCAGCCGACCCTCGGCACGGCGCCGCTGTCCCAGGTCAAAGGCGCCGCGGCGCTGCCCGAACAGCCGCGCCCTCAGCAGAGCGCCAACGCCGTTCGCCCGAACCCGCTCGAAGCCAGGGACGATCGCTCGCGGATGTTCTACGACGGCTGCCTGATCGGCGTCGCCGGCACCAACTCAGGCCACTGCCTCTACGGCGACGAGCACGGCAAACGGACGCTGATCCTCTTCGGCGACTCCCACGCGATGCAGTACTTCGCGCCGCTGGAAAAGCTGGCGGTCGAAAACGACTGGCGCCTGATCGCCCTGACCAAGGCCGAATGCAGCCCCGGCGAGGTCAAGATCCGCAGCCTGATCGCCGATCGCGAGTACTCCCAGTGCGACGAATGGCGGGAGAAAGAGCTGCAGCGGATCGAAGAAGCCGGCAGCCGCGCCACTGTGGTGATGAGCGGCGACACCGCCTACACCGCCTACGGGCCCAACGGCGAAGAACTGAGCGGCACGGCGAACGCCGACGCGCTTGAAGCCGGCTACGTCTCGACCCTGGAACGGATCCAGCGCGCCGGCCTGCAGGCGGTGGTCATCCGTGACCTCCCCGCCTCGACCGAGGACATCCCCAGCTGCGTCTCCGAAGACCTTGGCGACCTCGAAGCCTGCGCTTTCCCCCGCGTCCATGACTGGGACATCGAATACGACAAGCGCGCCGCCGAAGCGACGCCGGGAGTCCACCTGATCGACGTCACCGCCGAGGTCTGCCCGGGCGAACTCTGCCGCGCCGTGATCGGCAACGCCCTCACCTACCGCGACAAAACCCACCTCACCGCCACCTTCGCCCGCACCCTCAGCCCCTGGCTCGGAAAAGGCCTAGAAGAAATCGGTTTCTATTAGGGCGGAGGGACTGGGGAAGGAGGAGCGGCTAGTCGGCCGACTCGCCGATGATGAAGTCGGTTTTCTTCGAGTCGGAGAACTTGACCCAGCAATGCTCGGGGGGAGCGCCGGCAACCTCGACCAGGGCGGCTTCGATCCGCTTGGCGATCTCCGCCTTCTGCTCGTCGCTGCGGCCCTCGTACCAGTGAACCTCGACGAACGGCATGGCTTCAGGAAGCGGCCCCGCGCTAGGCGAGCGCCGGCTCCAGCTCGGCCTCGAGGCGGCGCTTGGGCATCGCGCCGACGATTTTCTTCGCGATCGCCCCGTCTTTGAAGAGGATCATCGTCGGGATCGAGAGGACTTCGTACTGGGCCGCCGTCTGCTGGTTCTCGTCGACGTTGATGCTGAGGATCGTCAGGTCGTCGCGCTCGCCGTCGATCTCCTCGAGGACCGGGTGAACGACGCGGCAGGGGCCGCACCAGGGGGCCCAGAAGTCGACAAGCACGGGTCCGTCAGCGTCGAGGACGTCGGCTTTGAAGGTTGCGTCGGTTACGTCGGTCAATTTGCCAGTCACTGGTATCGGTCTCCCGGAATCGAGGGTCGTTTCGATCTGGTCTGTCTCTCAATACTTCAGAAAGTATAGCGGTGCTCGTCAACCCCCGTTCGGGGCATTTCGCGGTCCTTGTACCCGAATCTCATCTGCGGTACCTGCCAGGCGGCCTCGACCAGGATCGAGCGGTCCATCTTCGAGCTGCCGACGCGGCGGTCGCGGAAGACGATCGGGACCTCGACGACTTTGAAGCCTTGGCGGATCGCGCGGTAGGTCATCTCGACCTGGAAGGCGTAGCCACGGGCCTGGATCGAGTCGAGGTCGATCGCTTCCAGCACCTCGCGGCGGAAGCACTTGAAGCCGCCGGTCAGATCGCGCACCTCGACGTCGAGCAGGAGCCGGGCGTAGGCGCTGCCGCCGCGGCTGATCGCCCGTCGCAGCGGCCCCCAGTCGCTGACGCCGCCACCGGGCACGTAGCGCGAGCCGAGGACCAGGTCGGCGCGCTCGGAGGCCTCCAGCAGGCGCGGCAGATAGGCGGGGTCGTGGGAGAAGTCGGAGTCCATCTCCAGGATCAGGCCGGCGCCGGCCGCCAGCGCCCGGCGGAAGCCGGCGACGTAGGCCGGGCCGATGCCTTCCTTCTCGCGCCGGTGCAGGACGTTGACATTGTCGTGGCGCTCGGCCAGCGCGTCGGCCCTGGCGCCGGTCCCGTCGGGCGAGTTGTCATCGACGATCAGGATCTGGGCGGCGGCGGGCAGCTTCGCCCGCACGGCAGCGACGAAGGGCTCGATGTTCTCGGCCTCGTTGTAGGTGGGGAGGATCAGCCAGGCGGGCCCCGGCTCCGATCGTGCCATCAGACGATGCTATTCGCGATCGGAAAGGCTTCGTAAAGCACCACCCCCGATTGCGATTAAGTTCTCCTTGTGACCAACGCTGAGATCGCCGCCGCGCTCGATGAACTCGGGGTGCTCTATGAGCTCGACGGCGCGGTGAAATACCGGGTCCTCGCCTACGGCAACGCTGCCACCGCGATCCGCGAGAGCCCGGTCTCCGTCGCCGAGCTGGCGGCCCAGGGGCGGGCGACCGAGATCCCCGGCGTCGGCAAGACCCTGGCGGAAAAGATCGACGCCCTGCTGGCGACCGGCGAGATCCCGGCGGCGGTGAAGCTGAAGGCGAAGTTCCCACCGACGCTGATCGCCGTGACCCGGGTCCCCGGCCTCGGAACCAAAACCGCGCGGCGCCTCTTCGAGGAGCTCGGGGTGGCGTCGCTGGAGGACCTCAAAGCAGCAGCCGAGGGGCAGAAGATCCGCGAGCTCAAGGGCCTCGGGGCGAAAGTCGAGGAACGGGTGCTGGCCTCGCTGGAGACCCTCGGCGACGAGGAGGACCTGGCGGCCGGCCGCCTGCTGCTCTCCAAGGTCCGCCCGATCGCCGAGGAGCTGGCGGCGGCGCTGCGCGAGCACCCGGCCGCCAACCGGGTCGAGGTCGCCGGCTCGGTGCGGCGCTGGGCCGAGACCTGCAAGGACGTCGACCTGATCGCCACCGCGGAGGACCCAGTCGCCCTCTCCGAGCACTTCGCCGCGCACCCGTTGATCGCCGCCGCCGGAACTCCCGGCGCCAACGGCGTCCGCGCCCAGACCCACAACGGCGTCTCGGTCGACCTGCGGATCGTGCCCCCGGCCGCCTTCGGCAACCTGTTGCAGCACTTCACCGGCTCCAAGGCGCACAACGTGCAGTTGCGCGAAGAGGCTGTCGCCCGCGGCCTCTCGGTCTCCGAGCACGGGATCACCGAGAGCGAGAGCGGCGAGGTCGAGCTCTGCGAGAGCGAGGAGGCCGTCTACCGGCGGCTCGGCTACGACTACATCGAGCCGGAGCTGCGCGAGGGCCGTGGCGAGCTCAAGGCGGCGCGCGAAGGCAAGCTGCCGGACCTGATCGAGCTGGCCGACGTGCGCGGCGACCTGCACTCCCACACGACCCTCTCGGACGGCCGCAACAGCCTCGAGGAGATGGCCGAGGCGGGCCGCGCCCGCGGCTACGCCTACATGGCGATCACCGACCACTCCGCCAGCCACGGCTTCGGCGACCACGTCACCGACGAGCGGCTATGGGAGCGGATCGAGGAGATCCGTGCCTGGAACAAGGGCAAACGCGGCTTCCGCCTGCTCGCCGGCTCGGAGGTCAACATCGGCCTCGACGGCGCCCTCGACTACCCCGACGACCTGATCGAGGCGCTCGACTGGGTCGTCGCCAGCGTCCACACCTCGTTCGCGATCTCCGCCGCTGAGATGACCGAGCGCGTCCTCGCCGCGATCGAGAACCCCGGGGTCGACTGCATCGGCCACCTCACCGGCCGCCTGATCGGTCGCCGCGAGCCCTACGGGATCGACGTCGAGGCGATCGCCGAGGCCGCGGCGAGGGCCGGGACGATGATCGAGATCAACGGCAACCCCAACCGCCGCGACCTCTCCGACCGCCACGCCCGCCTCGCCGTCGACGCCGGCGTCAAGATCGTCCTCAACACCGACGCCCACGGCATCGGCACGCTCGACAACATGGCCTATGCCGTCGCCACCGCCCGCCGCGCCTGGCTGACCAAGGCCGACGTCGCCAATACGCGGAGCTGGGCGGAGTTCAAGAAGCTGCTCTGACGCGCTTCCGAGTTTTGGGCGCTATAGGGCCCAAAAACTCCGAAGCGGTGTCAGTAGGCCGAGCCGTGGGGGAGGCTGCGCAGGCCCGGGGTGCGGACCAGCTCAATCGGTTTCAGGCCGTTGGTCGGGACGACGTAGAACTTGACGCCGTCGCGCTGCTCGATCGCCAGCACCGCCGCCTCGCGGGTGTGCCAGGCAAGGGAGACGATCAGCGCGTAGCCGGCGCCGATCACGGCGACGGCGGGGAAGAAGAGGCCGAGGCCGCCGGCGACGATTGCGACCAGGGCGATCGGCCAGAGCCGGCCGACGGCGATCCGGGCCGGGGTCTCGGGTGGGAGGGAGGTCGCGGTGCGGGCGCGGGCGAGCGGGTCGCGCATGTCCTCGACGGCGCGCGCCGGCCTTCCCAGGTAGAAGCCGATCGCCAGCGAGACCAGCCACCAGGCGGTGGCGAGGAGGATCACCTTGCTGTTCCCATCGCGGTTGGCGCCGATTGCGGTGATCGCCCCCAGCGCCGTCGCCTCGGCGCCGGTGATGAAGACGGTGACGCGGAGCAGGTCGGTGTAGGGCATCGGCTACCCGGCCAACCACTCGAGGATCGCCAGCCAGCCATCCGGGCCGCCGACCGCGAGGTCTGACTCCTCGGTCAGCTCTGCCGGGCCCTCCGGGGAGAGCACTCCAACCCGCACCGCGGCGACCAGCTCGCCGCCCTCGCTCAGCTCCTGCAGCCGTCGGAAGGCGTCGAGGTCGGTGCGGTCGTCGCCGGCGTAGACGGCGCGGTCGAGCCCGTCGCCGGCCAGCAGCGAGGCCACCGCCGCGCCCTTGCCGCCACCGCCGACCGGCCGCAGCTCCAGCACCTTGCGGCCCCAGTGTGGATCCAGACCCGCCTTGCCGGCGGCGATCGCGATCTCGTGGGCGCGGCTCTCGGCCCCGGCTTCGTCCGCGGCGCCGCGCCAGTGCAGGGCCTGGATCGGCCCCTTGTCCTCCAGCCGCAGCCCCACCGCGGCGAGCTCGCCGGCGTCGAGCGCGGCGATGAACTCCGCCGCCTGGCGCTCACGCCCGGCCAGCGAGGGGTCGGGACGCGCCGCCGCTTCACCCGGCAGCAGCAGCTCCAGTCCGTGGTTGCCGGCATAGGCGATGTCGTCGAGACCAACCAGCCGCCGCGCCTCCTCGGCCTGGCGCCCGGAGACGCAGCCGACCAGGCCGAAGCGCTCGCTCAGCGCCGCCAGCGCTTCACGCGCCGCCTCCGGCACAGCGGCTTCCTCGGCCCGCTCGGCGATCGGGGCCAGAGTGCCGTCGACGTCGGTCAGGATCGCCGCCCGGCTGGGGTCGGCGCGCAGGGGGCCGAGGAGCGCGGCCCAGGCGCGCTCCCCCGTCTCAGATTCGCGAGGCACGGCATCTAGTATCGCCAAGATGCCGACCGCCGACGCCTCGATCAGCTCCGACAAGCTGATCAAGCTCGCCGCGATCGGCACCCTGGCGGGCCTCTTCAGCGGTCTCTTCGGGGTCGGCGGCGGCACCGTGATCGTGCCGCTGCTGATCTTCTGGTTCGGCTACGGCGAGCGCCTCGCGACCGGGACCAGCCTCGCCGCGATCGTCCTGATCGGGGCGCTCGGCGCCGTCGCCCAGGGCGGCATCTACGGCAACGTCCACGTCCTCACCGGCCTGCTGCTGGCGATCCCGGCGGTCCTCGGGGTGGTGATGGGAACGGCGATCCAGCAGCGGATCCCGCAGCGCGCCGTCTCCTACCTGTTCGCGGCGCTGCTGGTCGGGATCGCGATTGAGCTGATCCTCAAATGAACGAGGTCCTGGCAGTCCTGATCGCGATCGCCGGTGGCCTCGCCGGTGGCCTGGTCGGCGTCGGCGGCGGCGTCCTCTTCGTCCCCGCGCTGACGATCTTCCTCGGCCTCTCCCAGGTCGAGGGCGAGTCGACCTCGCTGCTGATGATCGTCATCGTCGCTCTGGTCGGAGCGATCCGCCAGAACGGCTACGGCAACGTCCGCGTCCGCGAGGCGCTGGTGATCGGCGCGCTCTCACCGCTCGGCGTCTTCGCCGGCGTCGCCGCCGCCAACCACATCTCCGAACGCGCCCTGCAGCTCTCCTTCGCCGCCCTGGCCCTGTTCATGGCCGCCCAGTTGGTCCGCCGCGCCCGTTCCGCCCCCTGAGGGGCTGGCGCCGGGAGCCGCAACGGAGCCCGAAATTTACCGAGCGGTCGCTGCCATCGTCTACGCTCAAAAGCGTGAATTCGCTGAGCTGGGAAGGCGACCTGCCGCATCTGCGTTCTCCCGTGTTGGTTTGCGCTTTTCGCGGCTGGAACGACGCCGCCGCCGCTGCCTCCACCGCGCTTGGCGCGATCGCCGACTGCTTCGACTCGGAGCTGATCGCCAGGGTCGATCCCGAGGACTATTTCGACTTCCAGTCGACCCGGCCGACGATCAGCCTCGAGGACGGCCTCACCCGCCGCATCGACTGGCCGGAGAACAACCTGATCGCCGCCCGCGTGCCGACCGCCGACCGCGACCTGGTCCTGCTCGACGGCACCGAGCCGAACCTACGCTGGCGCACCTTCTCGGAGACGATCGCGACCGCCGCCGACGCGCTCGGGGTCGAGCTGGTGATCACCCTCGGCTCGCTGATCGCCGAGGTTTCCCACACCCTGCCGGTGCCGATTACCGGCCTCGCCTCCGGGCAGGAGCTGATCGACCAGCTCGAACTCGAGCGCTCCAGCTACGAGGGGCCGACCGGGATCGTCGGCGTCGTCCACGACCTCTGCCGCCAGGCCGGGATCGACTCCGCCTCGCTCTGGGCGGCGGTTCCCCACTACGTCGCCGCGGTCCCCAACCCGAAGGCGGCACTGGCACTGCTGCGCCGGCTCGAGGGGCTGACCGGGATCGCCGTCGAGGCCTCCGAACTGGAAGAGGACACGGTCGACTACGAGAACCAGATCGGCCGCGCCGTCGCCGCCAATCCAGAGATCGAGGAGCTGGTCGCGAGGATCGAGGCCGAACAGGTCGACCTGCTCACCGCCGAGGGCGAGGATCTCCCCTCTGCCGACACCATCGCCCGCGAGTTCCAGCGCTTTCTCCGCCAAAAGGGAAACGGCAGCAACTAGTAGGGCTCAGGCCGTGGGGGAGGGTCGGGTGGCCGTCTACCTTCACTGGGATATTCGCCCGGAGACAACTGCCGGCCGTCCGATACCGAGCGCCGGGGCGAATATCTAGCGCCGCTCGTACGACGGCCACCCGACCCTCCAACCGGTCCGCATACTGATTCAGCTTCCACGGATGCGCGGTTTGTCGTCCTCAGCGCTACAAAACGCGCATCCGCGAGAGAGGAGAGCTTCCGTGCTTCGGAAGGTCGGCAAGCTCCGGTCCCTTGCGAGCCGTTCCACCACGCCAACCCCCTACCGGAGCCCCCGCCTAAGTCTCCGCCGCCGGACAAATCAGCCGGTAATCGCACCAGCCGCAGACGGTGGGGGAGGGGCGGGGCTCGAAGTCCTGGCTGAGGATGCCCTCGCCGACCTGCAGGACGGTGCGCTCGACCCGCTCGGCGTCGTCGGGCCTGGTCGGCGCGGGAACCTTGTCGGCGTCGAGCACGTAGTAGTAGCTGCCGGTGCTGGCCTCGATGTCCCAGGCTTCGCGGGCGGCCAGCCGGTAGAGGGCCAGTTGCAGGTCGCTCTCCAGCTCGGCCTCGGTCCGCCGTTCGCCGGTCTTGTAGTCGACCAGCTCGTAGTCGCCGTCGGGCAGGCGGTCGACGCGGTCGACGCGGCCGCGAACGTGGTGCTCGCCGACCGTGAAGTCGAACTTTTTCTCCAGCCAGACCGGCTCGCCCTCGGCGACCCGCTCGCGCTCCCAGTAGAGGCGCAGCGCCTCGCGGGCGCGGTCGCGGAACTGCAGCTCGTCGTCGGTCGAGCCGAAGCCGGTGCGCCGCCAGCCGGTCTCGAAGAGGTTGCTCAGCAGCGGCAGTCCGTCTGCGTCATTCTCCGGCGGCTCCTTGTGGAAGCGCTCGAGCACGTTGTGGATCAGGATCCCGAAGCGCTGATTGATCGTCGGCTCCTGCGGGATCCCGAAGACCCGCGCGAACTTGTACTTCAGCGGGCAGGTCAGGTAGAGGCTGAGGTCGGAGGCCGAGAGGCTCAGCCTGCCGTCGCCACGGCGCGGCAGGAAGGCCTCAAGCGAGGGCTCCTCGCGGGCCGCGATCAGCTCCAGGCGCCGGCCCCGCTCCTGCTCGGAGCCGAGCAGGTAGGAGTCGAGCGAGGAGGCGTCGAGCTCGGCCTGCTGCTCGGGCGTCGCCACTTGGCGCAGCAGCCCGTTGACCGCCCCGATTGCCTCGACGGTCGGCTCGTCGCCGGGCCGCTGCGCCAGCGCCGCCAGCTTCAACAGCTCCAGGTATCGGGCGATCGCCCGGTTGACGTCGATCGCCGTGTCCAGGCGCGGCTCCGAAAGCTCGCGGCCCGCCCGCCAGGAGGCCTCCAGCACCTGCTCGCGCAGGGTCCGGTAGGTCGCGTGCAGTCCCTCGGCGGGGCCGAACAGCTCCTCCTCGTGCAGCTCCTCCTCGGCACTGCTGCGGGCCAGCGCCTCGGCGTAGTAGCGGGCGGGGAGCGCCTCGCCGTCGTCACCGCGCCGCAGCCGTGAGAGGACGAGGCCGCTGCGCGCCGGCCAGCCGATCCGCGACCACTCGTGCTCGGCCTCGAGTCCGAGCACGAAGACGTGGTCGAAGCCGATCCCCTTGACCGTCTCTATCGCCATCCCCTGCACCGATCCCGGCGAGCGCGGCTCCTCGCCACCGGCCGGTTCGACCCCGGCCTCGGCGACGGCGCTGAGGTAGGCGACGAAGCCGCGGGTCGAGCCGTGCGGCTCGCGCCGCGCCCAGGCGGTCGCCAGCTCGGCTAGGCGGGAGAGCCCGAGCAGCCGCTCCGCCACCTCGGGCTGGGCGGCGAAGAGACGCTGGCGGCGCAGCCCGATGTTCTCGATCAGGCGCCGCACGAAGACATCTGCGCGGCGCTCCTCCATTACCGCCGAGGCGGCGCCGTAGAGCCTGAGGAAGGCCTGGATCCGCTCCCGTGCCTCGGGCTGGAACTGGGGGCTGTCGAGCGCCGCTTCGCCGCCGGCGACCATGTCGACCTTGCGCCGCCGGGCGATCGTCGTCAGCCGCGCCAGGTCGCCGGGGCGCAGTTCGATCGGCGGCCTGGTCAGCGCCCTTGCCGCCGCCGCCGAGTCGTCGGGATCGGCGAGCACCCGCAGCCAGGCGATCGCGTCGCGCACCTCAGGCCGCTGGAACAGCGCCGTGGGACCCGAGAGGTGGAAGGGAATTCCGCGCTCCTCCATCGCCGCCGCGACGGCTCCGCCCTGCGCCGCGGGGTCGGCGACCAGCACGCAGATCGCCTCCGGGCTGGCGCCGCCGGCAACCAGGTGCTCGACCTCACGGGCCACCGCCTGCGCCTGAGCGCGCTCGTTGCCGCAGCTCCAGAACCGCAGCTTCGGCTCGCGAAACCGGTGCTCCAGGACCAGCAAGTCACCCTCGGGGAAGAGTGCGCGGAACCAGGCGTTCGGGGCCGGGGCGGGAGCCGAGGGAGAGTCCTGCGGGCGGGCGAGGGCGTCCGTTCTGAGACTGTCGCTCGACTCCCCCTCGGGCCGTGGATCTTGACCCCCGTCCTCGAGGGCGTAGAGGTGGTTCGGGTTATCGGCCGCCAGTGCTTCGAGGAGGGCTTTTTGGGTGCGGGTCGACTCCTCCAGCTCGTCGACCATCAGGTGCTCGAAGCGCTCGGCGATCTGCTTGCGGATGTCCGGGCGTTCGGCGAGCAGGCAGTCGAGGGCGAGGAAGACGTCGCCGCGGTCGAGCGACCCGGCCTCGGCGAGGATCCGGTCGTGGGCGGTGTAGAGCTCGGCGAACTCGAGCTCGCGGCGGACCGCCTCGCGGCCGGCCTCGTCCACGGCGCCCTCCTCCTCGGCGCGGGCGCGCTCGGCCAGGCTGGTCGGCCCGACGCGGTCGGCCTTGAGCGCATCGATCCGGGAGAGCAGGCGGGCCAGCAGGCCGGCCGGGTTGCCGCGGATCTCGTGCCGGCGCAGGGGCAGCTGGTCGAGCCGGTCGAGCAGCATCGCCAGCCGCTCGGCGGGGCCGAGGACGTCGAAGAAGGGGTCTAGTCCGGCGGCCTCGGAGTACTCGCGCAGGAGGCGCTCGCCGAGCGTCTCCCAGCTGCCGATCCAGAGCTCCTCGAAGGGGCCGTCCAGCAGCGCCTCCGAGCGCTCGCGCAGGCGCCGCGCGGTGGCTCGGGTCGAGCCGATCACCAGCACCCGCTCCGGTGCCACCCCGGCCGCCACCAGGCGGGCCAGCCGCCGCGCCAGCAGCTCGGTCTTGCCGGTGCCGGCGGCACCGAGGACCAGCAATGAGCCCTCGTCGTGGGCGACGACGCGCTCACGTTCTGCCGCTTCCGGCTCGACGGTGTTCTGCGGGGGGCGCATCGCCCAACGCTAGCGCGACGTAGTCTCCGGGTCGATGGACGTTTTTTCCGCAGACTGGCCGGGAATCTGCCGCCGCATCGTCGCCGGGCAGCGGGCGATCTTCGCGGCGACCGCGAGCAGCGAGGAACGGACCGTCTACGAGGGGGTCGGCGAGGGCGGCGACCACACCCTGGCGATCGACCGTCGCTGCGAGGACGTCGTCTTCGCCGAACTCGACGCTCTAGCCACTGAAGGCGCCTCCTTCGTCGCCGTCTCCGAGGAGCGCGGCGAGGTCAGCTTCGGCTCTGGCGGCGCGGCGCGGGTCGTGATCGACCCGATCGACGGCTCGCTCAACGCCCGCCGCACGATCCCCTCGCACAGCCTCAGCATCGCCGTCGCCTCCGGTGACTCGATGGCCGACGTCGAGTTCGGCTTCGTCCACGACTTCGGCGCCGACGAGGAGTTCCTCGCCACCCGCGGCGAGGGCGCGAGCCGTGGCGGCGAGCCGGCCCGGGTCGCCGCCGAAGGCGAGCGGCTGGAGATCGTCGGGCTGGAGTCGGCCGAGCCGGGCTGGGCGCTGCCGGCACTGGGAGCCCTGGAGGGCAAGGCCTACCGACTGCGGGTCGTCGGCTCGATCGCGATCACCGTCGCCTACGTCGCCGCCGGCCGCTTCGACGCGATGCTGAGCCTGCGCTCGTGCCGCTCGGTCGACGCCGCGGCGGCGCAGTTGATCGTCCGCGAGGCGGGCGGCGCGGTCGCTTTCGGTGAGCTCTCCCTGGCGCAGGCGCGGCTCGATCTCGAGGCGCGCTACCCGATCGCCGCCGCCTGCGGCGAGCCGGGGCTGGCCACGGTCCTCGCCGCCCAGCGCGCCTGAGACCCGTTTCCAAGGCTTGAAAGGTCGGTGTAACCCTGGCGAGAAAAGGGTTTAGGAACGTGTGTTCGTAAAGAACATATGTTCGCTATCCTCGGGAAACGCCCGAGGCAGCCTTCCCCCCAGACTCGAAGGGATTTCAACTTTATGGCAACGCAGAGCAATAGCAGCAACTCAAAAACGCAGGCAAAACGCGCCACCACCGAAGCGAAGAAGTCAGTTAGCGCCGCCACCACCGCCAACAAGAAAGCGGCGAAAAAGACGGTTACGGCCCAGAAAAAGGTCGTTGCGGCCGAGAAGAACCAGGTCCAGACCGTCGCTGAGGCCGCCGTCGATCTCCCCGTCGGCGTCGCCCTCTCCGTCAGCGACCGCATCTCCGATCTGGTCGAGCCTTGGACCGACCGCGGCAGCGCCGAGAAGCAGATCAAGGCGTACCGCACCCAGCTGCAGAAAACCCTGAAGCGGACCGAGCGCCGTGGCACCAGTGCCCGCCGCAAGGCGACCACTGAGGCCCGCAAGACCCGCACCCGGGTCGAGCGTGAGGCCCGTAAACGGCAGCGCACCGTCGAGACGACGCTGAAGCGCAACCGCACCGAGGTCGAGTCCCGCGTCCGCCGCGCGATCGACGAGCAGACCAGCCGCGCCCAGGACCTGGTCGGCACTGTCACGGATCAGTTCGCCTCGATCCGCTAGGAGCACCCAGAACGCGGCGCCGATGCGCCACCTCAAAGAGCCCCGCATGGAACCACCATGCGGGGCTCTTTTCGTTGTCGCCCCACTTGGTTCTGGGCACTCCTAGCCGGATCGAATTCAGAGGCCCGTAACGGCAACCGGGCGCGAGAAGCTTGGCGCGTACGGCCAGTCGGGCTGCGCTGGGGCGTAGGCGCGGAACTGGAAGCGGACGCCACGGCTGTCGTCGTCGCTGAAGGAGTAGGGGTAGCGGAAGCGGCCGTGGGCGTCGGTCTGCACGGTTCGGAACTCGCTCCAGGGGGTGTCGCCGACCCGGAACTGCAGCTCGACCGGCCTGCCCTCGGCGGGGATCCTCGCTTCGGCGCCGGCGATCTTGCCGCTGAAGAGGACCGGGGCGCCGCCGACCTTCGCCCTTGCGGCGGAGGCACGGAAATGGACCGCGGTCCCCACCGCCAGCTCGACCACCCGGCTGCTGGCCCGGGTTAGCTGCCCGGTTCCGGCGAAGACGGCCTCGAGGTTGCGACTGGGCCCGGGGGGCAGGTGGGCGAGGAAGGTGCCGTCGGGTCTGGTCTGAACCACGGTCGTCCGCTCCGCGATCGCCCCGCCCGCCGCGAAGCTCTCGACCAGCGTCACCGGCTGGCCGGCCAGCGGCGAGCCGGTCGTCGAGAGCAGGCGTCCTGCGACCGGGACCGCGCGGCCGTAACGAACCGACCTGGATGCCGGCCGGCGCTCGAATGAGGCGATCACCTCGCGGTGGCAGCGAATTCCGTGGCGTCCCTGCTGGCAGCGCTGCCAAACCATCTTCCTGCCGCCGAAGCCGAACTCGATCCGGGTCGGTCGCTTCAGCGGGTTGGACAGCACCATCCGGGTTCCGTCGGCGCGCCGGGTCGTGCCGGCCGCGTTGCCCGCCGCGTCATACCCGGTGGCCCTGAATTCGTAGCTCCCCGGCGGATAGGAGTCGGAGTCCCAAAGCGCGGCCAGCCGGCCGGCCGAGGCCCTGGTCGGGATCGGCGTGAACTGCGCCGTCGATCCCACCGCGCGGACCGCGATCGAGCCGGCGGCGGAGCCTGGGCCCGAGAGCGGGTCGGCGACGATCGCCTCGACCCGCTCGGGTTCGGACCGGTCCTGCCCGGTCGCAAAGGCGACCTTCGGTGGCGTTTCGTCGATTCGGACGATGGCCGAACCGGCCGGTTCGGCCCCAGCCGCCTCCTCGCCGGTGTTGCCTGCGGCATCGCGGCCGTAGAAGCGGATCAGGTGCGTGCCGTCACCGCGAACCGTCGCGGTCGCCGAGGCGCCGGCGGCGACCAGCGGCACGCCGTTGTCGACCGCGATCGCCGTGAACGGCCCGGCGGGCCCGGAAGGGGCCATGCCCGACTGGGCATCGGTGGCGGTTGCCGTCAGCTGGACCGGACCGCTCGACCAGCCGCTCGGGGCTCTGGCCAGAACGACCCTTGGCTTGGTCCCATCGACGCGGAGGTCGACGCCGCCGACAACCTGCGAGCGCATCCCCGAACCTGAGACGGCGACCACGCGCGCCTCGTTGACTCCCTCCGGCAAGACCCCGAGCGGGATCGAGTCGCCTTCGATCCCGCTGCGCAGGTCAGTCTCTGTCTCGGTGCAGCTTTCCGGCCCGGCGCAGGGAGCGCCGCCGGAGCCGTGGTCGACGACGACCGCATAGCCACGGATGCCGGAGATCGGCAGCGGCGCCGGTGGATGCCCGATCTTCAGCACCGTCTCGGTCCCGGCCCTGATCCAGCCGCCGGGATCGACTGGCCGGGCCGGGCCAGGGCGGACGTCGTCGAAGCGGACCTCGATGCTCGCGTGCGGTCCCGACCCTGGGGCGCCCCGACCCCAGACCTCGACCGAGTAGCGGCCAGGGGGAGGCTTGGTCAGGCCCGGCGGCGCCGGGATCTGGAGATTGCGAATCGCGCTGGCCTTGCGTTTGAGGCTGTATTCGCCGACTCGGTTGCCGGCCGCATCGCGGATCAGGTAGCCGATCGATTCGATTGGCGGCAGCGAGACCGGATCGAGCGGCAGGTCCCAGTCGAGTTGGAACTCGTTGCGAGCACTCCACGCGCCGGGTGCGCCGGCCGCCCTGAGGTCGCTCAGCCGGTAAGGCTCGACCGGTGGGTCCGCGGCGGTCGCGGCCGTCACCATGGCGCTGAAGACGACCGCCGCGGCGATAGCCAGGGAGGCTGGCCAGCGGAGCCTCACGGCCCGAACTCCCCTGCCGGGCTGCCGCTGGGTGCGGCCGCCGCCGGACTGGAGGTCTGCGCCGTCGCTTCGACCGCGGGCGGCGCGTATTCGACCGCTCCGCTCGAGGCCTGCGGTTCGGGGGCCGGCGTCGGGGTGATCGGCTCAGGCTCGGCCGGGAAATCGTCCGCCGCTTCGGGCGCGGAAGGCTCTGGCGCCGGTTCGTATTCGACGGTTGCGTCTTCGTTCGGGGCGGTTTCGCTTGCCGGAACGACCTGGCGCTCGTGCCGGGGGGCGTCGGAGGAATCAGCCACGAGCGGGACGGGCACGACCCCGGTGGCCACGCAGGCCGCCGCGCCGCCGACCGTGCCGACGCAGACCGCCAGCAGCTTCGCCAGCGCCGCCGCCCCGGCACCGCGAGCGCCGCCCGCTGCCGCCACCTGGGTCATGGTCGAGTCGGTGCCCCCGCCCCCGCCGCCGAAGCGGGTTGCCAGCCCCGTCAGGGTCTCGTGGGCACGGTCGACGAGGCCGCGGCCGAGGGGCAGGGTCGGCGCCAGCGCCGCGGCGGCTGCCGGCGCCGCTCGGTAGGCGCGCAGCGTCGCGCGGCAGTGCGGGCAGGCATGTAGGTGCTCGCGCAGGGTGGCGACCTCCTCGGCCGATGCCTCGTTGTCGCAGAAGCTGGAGATCAGCGGTCGCAGGTCGGCGCAGCGCCGACCGTCTTCGCTGCGCGAGATCAGCCGCCGGAAGCGCTCGCGACCCTCGGCCAGGCAGCGGTTGATTTTCGTCGCGCTGTAGCCGGTGATCTCGCCGATCTCGGCGTAGGAATAGCCCTCGGCGAGGAGGGTCAGGGCGCGTAGCTCCTGGGGCTTCAGGGTCTGGAGCGCCTCGCGGCTGCGGGCCACGGCTTCGCGCCGCTCGGCCCGCTCCGGCGGCCCGTCGGCATCGGCGGGGATCAGCGCCACCCAGTCTTCGGCGCCGGCCTCGGCCTTGCGGCCAGCCGGACCGGCGAGGATCCGCTCGCGCTCGCGGCGGACCGCCAGGGCCTCGTGCTTGACCACCGTCTGGGTCCAGCGGATCAGATCCCGCGGGTCCTCCGAGGGCGCTTTGCGCAGGAGGATCTCCAATCCGCGCTGGAGCGCGTCTTCGGCGTCGTCGGCGCAGAGCGAGTAGCGCCGTGCCGTACGCCGCAGTGTCACCTCGTGGCGGGCGTAGGTTTCGATTGCAGCGCGCCGCCGCGCCGCCTCACTCACAGGCGCGTCAACCTGCACGCGCTCGACTTCCCGATCGCCCGGACTCACCACTCGGCCTCCCCTGCCCGTTTCAATTTTCTGCACCAAAAGATGCCTGGAGGAGTCACGGCTGTCGCCCATTTCTCCCCCTTCTGGACGACATTTCGGTCGCGATACACGCAAATTGCAAGAAACCTCGGCTACGCACCGAGGCTTCCCCTGTCGATAGCATCGGCGCCATGACGACCTGTGTAGTGAGCGGCGGCGCCGGATTCCTCGGATCTCACCTTTGCGAGCACCTGCTCGGCAAGGGGCACCGGGTGATCTGCATCGACAACCTCGAGACCGGCTCGCTGGAGAACATCGCGCACATCCGCGACGAGGCCTTCGAGTTCCGCAACCTCGACATCACCAACTATGTCGACGTCCCCGAGGACGTCGACTTCGTCTACCACCTCGCCTCGCCGGCGAGCCCGATCGACTACCTGCGGCTGCCGCTGCACACGCTCAAGGTCGGCTCCCAGGGCACCCACCACATGCTCGGGCTGGCCAAGTTCAAGCGCGCCCGCTTCCTCACCGCCTCGACCAGCGAGGTCTACGGCGACCCGCAGGTCCACCCGCAGACGGAGGACTACTGGGGGCACGTCAACCCGATCGGCCCGCGCGGGGTCTACGACGAGGCCAAGCGCTACGCCGAGGCGCTGGTCATGGCCTACCACCGCCAGCAGGGCCTCGACACGGCGATCGTCCGCATCTTCAACACCTACGGCCCGCGGATGCGCCCGCACGACGGCCGCGCGATCCCGACCTTCCTGCGCCAGGCGCTGCAGGACCGGCCGCTGACCGTCTTCGGCGACGGCAGCCAGACCCGCAGCTTCTGTTATGTCGACGACCTGATCCGCGGCATCGTCGCCCTCTCGGAGTCCGACGTCCACGCCCCGGTCAACATCGGCAACCCGAACGAGTTCACCCTGCTCGAGCTGGCCAATGCCGTGCTCGAGGTCACCGGCTCCCGCTCGGAGATCGTCTACGAGGCGCTACCGACCGACGACCCCCAGCAGCGCCGCCCCGACATCGGCCGCGCCCGCGACCTGCTCAGCTGGGAACCGACGATCGAGTTGCTGGACGGCCTGCGCAAGACGATCGAGCAGACCGGCATCGAGCGCCTCGTCGGCGCTACCGACTAGCCGCCGCCCGTCGGGCCCGTTTCCGGGCAAAGAAAAGGGCGGCCCGGAGGCCGCCCTTTCCAATTGCTTCCTTCTGGCTGGGACTATTCGCCCTGCGCCGTGAAGGAGACCGTGCCGAGCGGATTGCCGGCGGCGATGTGATCGTCTTTCACTGCCGCTTCGCCGAATGCTTTGGCAGCTTTTTCGAACCCTTCTTTTTCGGTTTTGTCCGTGCAGTGCCCTGGGCTTATCGTGCACGCTTCGAGGAGATATCCGCCTTCGACATAGGCCTGGTAGACCTTGACGAAGCCCTCGAGGACTTCCGCCGAGACCGGCTGCAGGACGGCCGGGGCGTTGGTCACGGTGACCGTGCGGGTCGTCGGGTCGGCGACGACGCCGGAGACCGTGATGTCGGCGATCGAGCTGCGCCCGAGGTTGCCGAGATCGAGCGATTTGCTGGCGTTCGATTTGGCGACGACTTCGACCGTCAGCGTTTTCGCCGCCAGGTCGGCGTAGACGTTGCCGAGGTTGATTTCGGTTTCGAGGAATTTCGTCCCCGATTCGTCGAGCGGCAGTTTCTGCAGCAACTGCAGGCCGCCTGCTGACTGCACGACTCCGGCCGTCCC
>OUNO011323034.1_pt1 | contig 20831 bp, 21 predicted proteins | sample 1779811 | NCBI WGS metagenome assembly OUNO01 (sample SAMEA3914804, study PRJEB12502) | metagenome | biome: forest; material: soil | place: Canada | collected 2010-06-25 | depth 0.3 m | reverse complement strand
ACCTGGAACCGGCCGGCCCACGGATCCGAGGCGTGCTCTGACGGCCGCCTCTTTCGAAGCCAAGGCGAGACGGTGATCGTCGGGACCCAGGACAGCGATGGTCGAGCTGGTCTCGGTCAAACCGTATGCGTTCGAGAAAGCCACGTCGGGCCATGTCTCGAGTGCCGCCGTGATCAGCGACAGCGGCATCTGGGCTCCGCCGTAGGCGAGCGACCGCAGCGTCGGAACCGAGGAATCATGCACCTCGAGGATACGAGCTAGCATCGTGGGGACCACCATCGCGTGAGTGACGTGTTCCCTTCGCACCATTTCCAGCCAGTTCTCCGGGTCGAACTGCTGGAGGACCAGGTAGCGCCGGCCGGCATACAGGTTCGTGATGGCGTTGGCCACGGCCGCGATGTGGTAGGGCGGGACGCTGACGAGGCTGCACTCGCCGAGATCGTCGGCGCCGAACTGAACTGTCCCCACCACGTAGCTGAAGAGATTCGATTGTCGGAGGAGAACACCCTTAGGCGCCGACGTGGAGCCGCTCGTATAAATCATGACGGCGACATCGCCGCCCGCACTGGGTACCCCATCACCGGGGTATGACTCGGTCGTCTCTAACCAGGACTCTTGGCTGTACACCCGAGAACCTGTCGCTTCGAGCGCTTCCACGAACTCGGGGTCCGCGATTGCGACTGCTCCCTTGTGCTCCGCTATCAGACTCGTCAGTTGGTTCTTGCTCAACCGATAGTTCAAAGGCACCAGCGGAACTCCTGCGCGCGCAGCGGCAAAAAGCGCTGCGGTGAAGGCGGGGCCGTTGGTCCCGAGATAGATGAGGGCCCGAGCGTCCTCATGCGCCAGCAACCGAGCACCGCCGTCAGCCATCGTAGAAAGGCGCCGCGCCGTGAGGCCGTCGGCTATGTCCCCGACGACGACGCGGTATGGGGCGTGCCTGGCCACCATGTCGAGAAATACCCCGATATTGGACATGCTTCAATTACCTTTCGTTCGTACGGCGACGATGTGAGACACGCTGCTCAGCGCCATGTTCAATCTGCCGAGAGCAGCGCTGAAAGCGGCGCCGGATCGAAGTACTCCTCCAAGCGAGAGATCTTTCCAGCCTCTACTGTCACGATCTGGCAGGCCGGAAAATTCAGTGATCCGCCGTTGATATGGGTTCCAACCACATCCTGCTGCTGCACGAATCCGTTCTCAGTCGCACTCACCCGTATGTTCATGGATGCCAGTTCGCTGAATGAGCTGAAGACGACCCCGACAAGTTCGGCGACCTCTTGCACGGTGATGCTCTTGTTGTCATGGTTATGCCAAATTTCGGCGTCTTGGTGGTAGATCTCGCCGAGCAACGAAGGGTCCTTCTTCGATAAGAACGCGCCCAGTTTGTCCGCAATTTCCGCATGCTCCATGACGTATCTCCTTTGGTGGGTTCTGAATGTGGTTCTGAGATTGGTTCCGCGAGTTCGCCTTCACTACTATAGTGGAGGGTGCCTCCGGATATAATGGAGGGTGCCTCCGGATCGCTGATGTAGCTATCCGACTTCGTCATTTATGCGTCCGAGTTCGCGACTGCGAATTGATCATCAGTGACCGGCTCGAGCCATGTGGTGGCGTCACGATCCTCGTTGTCGACGAAGATCGCGTAATGGCACATCATGTTGGTCGCAGTGCCGCCGTGCCAATGTTCTTCGCCGGCCGGCGTCCAGACCGCGTCACCGGCCCGCAACGTGACCGTAGTGCCGTCGCGAGTAGCGACGAATCCGACGCCGTCGGTACAGACCAGCAATTGCCCGTTGGCGTGTGAGTGCCAGTTCGTGCGAGCACCCGGAGTGAACCGCACCAGCGCGGTAATGAGATGCGAGGACTCGTCCCCGGCAAATAGCGGGTTCATATAGACGTCACCGACGAAGTTCTCGACGGCGGTCTTCACAGTCGCGGTGGTCGGTTGCAATTCCACGGTGAGTTCCTTTCATGGGAACGTTGGAGCGAATCAGGTCGGGTCCGGACGGAGTGTTGCTCCTAGTCGGCCGCGCCACCGATCCGGCGCTCGAGCCAAGCCATCGCCACCGCATACCAGTCCGGCGCATTCACCATGCCGTTCATGCAGTGCCCGGAATTCGCCAGGACGAAGGCCTCCACCGAGGCGACGTCGGAGCCCAGAAACGGCGACTCGTTCCGCAGGAACGTGTCGGCGTCCGGCAGCTTCGCGCCAATCTCACCCGTGCAGAACGGGTCGAGTTCACCAACGACAAGCAGTGCGTGTGCTCGGATGTCCAGCGGCCGTGCGAGAAGTTCGGCGACCTCGTCGGCGTTGGCCACCGTCCATACGTCCTTGTGCTCGTCGTCCCATACGACCACGGCTGGGTCGTATTCGCCAGGTTCGTAAAACTGGTCCGCTCGGTGACCTGGCGGTGTAGTCAAGTAGCCGTCGTCGAGATCCAGGTCAGCGAAGACCGGATCGGTGTTGGCAAGGACCATGATCGGGTCAACGGAAGTGTCCGGGTGCGCGCCACCGGTCAGGATGACGCCGTCGAGATTCTGGTACTCACTGGCCGTGAGCCACGTCGTGACGGTTCCCCATGAATGGCCGACCGCGACAACCTTCTCGAACCCGCCGACCTTTCCGCCGTCAACCAAGGTTCCGGCCCGGAGTTTCTGGACCAACTCGTCGCAAATTCGTGCGTCCGCCAGCAAGGTGCACTCCGAACTGTGCGGCCGACTGCTCAACCCACGTCCGAGAGTATCGATTGCGAGAGTCGCAAAACCGCTCTTGTTGGCCGCCTTCACGAACGAGTATTGATCAGTGCCGCCGACAGGGTCCGGCAGGTCCCAGTAGTGACGGTTGTAGGTTCCACCCGCGACGAGCAGGAGGACGGTCGACGGCAGCCGCGACGAGCCCGCTGGAACGTTCAGTTCGTAGGCGATGCTCACGGCAAGGCCTGCATCTTGTGCGGGGTTCAAGGTGATTGATCCCGTTACTGCGGTGATTCCACTCATTTCTCTCCTCGTCCTGGGCGCACTCGCGTCCCATCCTGGTTACTTCGGTGGTGGTAGCTGCCGAGTCGTTCGTGCGCGCTGTCAGTTAGCTTTTCCGCTACACGGCTGGTGCTTGGGAAATGTCCGTTGTCTGCTCTGCCGGAGGCCCTCCTTGCAGGCGGCTCAACTTGACCGTGACCCCCTCTTCGGCCCTTCAGGCGTTGGCGCAGAACGTTGTAAATCGTTAGGTTGGCAACCGCCGCACCATCTGGTTGAGTGATCGCAGTCACCACGAGAAGGAGACCGGTGATCAGCGTCCAGTCGTTGGAGAGCGAGCTCGAAACGCCGGACAACAGCGTTAACAGAACGCCACCCGCGCAGATCAAGCCCGCAATCAACGCTCCACTGGTGCTGGCGATTCCGCCGATATACACGAGCGTGAGCAGAGTGATCGATGCGAACGCCGTGTACGAAGTGTTCGCCGCGCTCCCTAGCTGGTACGCGCCGAGGGCACCACCGACCGCTGCAATCGCCGCCGCAAGGACGAAGCCCTGCAGCTTGACCGCGGTCACGTTAATACCCGCAGCGGCCGCGGAGCGCTCGTTACTTCGAATCGCCAACATCCGCTGCCCGAAGGCGCTGCGTCGCAGATTCATCACGACGAACGCGGTCGCCCCGAGGAATAGCACCACCACGAACCCGAATCTGGCGGGATGAACTATGGGATCCAGTGAGAAGCCCCAAAGTGAGGGCGACTTGGTCGGGACCGCAGAACCGTTGTTCCACTCTGGATTCGAAAACACAAAGGCGTAGATCGCCTCGGCGAAGCCGAGCGTTACGACGGCGAGACTCAAGCCTCGGACGCGCAGTGCAGGTAGGCCAATGACCACGCCGAGGGCGCCGCCTACGATCGCGGCGATGAGGATAGTCCACAGGAACGGCATGCCCAACGACGACGAAAGGTGAGCTGCTGTGAACGCACCGCTGCCGGCGAACGCCATCTGGGCGAGCGAAATCTGTCCAAGGAAGCCAGTTACGACCACCAGAGACAAGCCGACGATTGCGACCACCATCGAGTTGGTTAGTGCGGTGATGTACGTGTCGTTGACGACAGTCAGTAAAATGACCAACGTGCTCCCCCCGATCAAGAACTTGATCGGACTAACCCGCGTCTTCGGAGCAAACGGCGGACGCTCCAGCCCCAGCATCCCGCGGGCTGGAATGAGGCGCCCGGTGAACACCATCGCGACAATCACGACAACAAAAGGCACCGCGTCAGCGAGCCCTGGCTGGGTACTGAACCGGTTAATCTCCGCCTGAGCGACACCGATGAGCAGCCCCATCACCGCGGTTAAGCCGAAGGACCGGAAGCCACCCAGCAGCGCGGCGGCCACGGCAGGGACGATCATCAGCGTTAGCGTGCTGATGTCTAGCCCGACGATCGGACCGATGATCACTCCGCCCAACGCCGCGCACGCACTGCCAAAAGCCCAGTTTCCCGCGCTGATCAGGTCCGGCGAGAACCCCAACAGAGCGACACCGCGCTCGTTTTCCGACGCTGCTCGTGTCGCCCTACCGAAGGTCGTAAAACGGTAAAGAGCCCACAGCGCGACAGCCATTACGACGGTCAGAGCCACCGCGTACAGGTTGTTGGCTCCAAAAGACGCGCCGAACGCACTGACCAGACCGTTCGGAAGGATCGACGGCGCGTTTAGGTAGGAGCTGGACCAGAAAATCTGTGCGAGGCCTAAGAACGCGGACAGAATGCCGATCGTTACAACCGCCTTCGCCAACGCTGGAGCGTTGCGAAGCGGCCGGATAGCGGCAAAGAAGATCAGAGCTCCCCCGACGGCGGCACCGACCACCACAATGGCCGCTGCCAGACCGGGCACGACCCCTGAACCGGTCAACTCCGCGTAGCAGTACACGGAGAACATCGCCATCGCACCTTGGGCGAAATTCAGGATGCCCGACCCCTTGTAGACCGCCACAACGCCAAGCCCCAGGATCGCATATGCCGCCCCGCTACCTAGCCCTAGTAGACCGAACAACAGGAACTCATTCACGGTGCGTCACTTCCATCTCTTCGTCGAACAAAGGCGACACCTCGCCGAGATAGCTCGACGCCAGCAGTTCACGGTTTTGGGACAGCTCCTGCCCTGTACCCGAAAGCCGCAGCTCCCCGTGGTTCAGAACGTAGGCACGGTCGGCATATTTCAGCGCAAGATCGACGTGCTGCTCAACGAGAAGCACACCTGCGCCGGTATCTTCGGCGATACTTCGGACGATCGGGAGGATCCGCTTGACCAGCACCGGCGCGAGGCCAAGGCTCAGCTCATCGATCATGAGCGCCTTCGGCTCTGCGACGATTGACCTACCTATCGCCAGCATCTGCTGCTCACCACCTGAAAGCGCTCCGGCCCGTACGTCCAATCGCGACTTGAGCTCGGGAAAGTAGTCCAGCACGCGTGCCACACCTTCGCGCGAGCGCTTCCCTCGTAGACCAAGCTGGAGGTTCTCCGCCGATGTCAGCTGAAAGAACAATGCCCGATCGTCTGGCACATATTGAAGTCCACGGCGAACCGTGAGATGCGGGCGACCGAGACTGACAGGACGATCCAGGACCCGAACCTCGCCCGCGATCGGCGCGACGAGCCCGCAGAGAGAGAGCAGCGTGGTCGTTTTGCCGGCACCGTTCGGTCCGAGCAGCGCCACAACTTCGCCTGCGTCAACATGGAGGTCGAGATCGCGCACCGCCGAAACGCCGGCATATCCGCTCGTGAGTCCTCGGGCTTCCAACACTCGAGTCATGACGTCCCCACCCGCAAGTCGCCCTCTTCCTCGGCACCGAGGTAGGCCTGGAGTACACGCTCGCTGGCGCGGATCTCCGCGGGCGCACCGCTAGCGATCAGCACACCGAACTCCAGCACATGGACCGCGTCGCATACGCCAAGCACCAGTCCCATATCGTGGTCGATCATCAGGATGGTTGTTCCGTTGTCGACTACGTTTCGTAGCGCTTTGCCCAGCTCGGTGGTCTCATACGATGCGAGTCCTGCCGCCGGTTCGTCCAACAATGCGACCTTCGGGTCCATGGAGAGGGCCCGCCCGATCGTAACGAGCTTGCGCAGGCCGAGCGGGAGCTCCGATACAACGACATCAGCAACGTCGGTCAAGTTCATAATCTCGAGCGCTTCGTCAACTCTACGTTTGACCAGCGGACTGACGGATGGCCAAATGAGATCGAGGAAAGGTCCATACCACCGCGGATTGTCAGCCGCCGCCGTCAGGTTCTCCCTGACCGTCAACTCCTCGAATAGCTCAAGGCTCTGGAATGTTCGCGCCAACCCGATTCGACTGCGCTGGTAGGCCGGACGCCCGTCGACGCGCACACCGTCAAACCACACCTCACCACCGGTCGCTGGCGTGAGCCCGGTCACGGCATCCACGAACGTCGTCTTGCCAGCACCGTTGGGTCCGATCAATCCCACGAACGAGCCGCTCGGCACGTCTATCGAAACCCGATCGACTGCTGTCAAACCCCCGTACCGAACCGTTAGATCAGCAATCCGCAAGGTGCCGCCACTCGATGCCATTCCGCTTCCTTTGTCCATAACCGGTCGTGCCACCTCTTCTATCGACTTCACAAGGGCGCTGGTGGTCACGGTTCACCGTGACCACCAGACTTGCCCTTACAAGTTGCTTGCGATCAAGCGATTACGCCTATGGCAGCAGTGCCGGCGACGCGAACCACTGGCCGCTAACCGGTTTCAGCGTCCCCTTCTCGGCTTTGACCAGGTAGATATACGGGTTGCGGACCCCTGGATAGCCGGGCGAGGGTGCCCCGAGACCATGGTTCAAGAAGCCGGGCACAGACTTCGCCGACTTCAGATACTTGAGCAGCTTCGGACCGGTGACAGTACCGCTCACGTGGCTCGCTGTTTCCCAAGCCTGCATCACGTCGGAGAAGCCCCACTCCGTGAAGCCGCTTTCGGCCGTCACTTTCGGATCGCCGTACTTTTTGTACGCCTTCAGATAGGTGGCAACCTGCGGATCGGAGGTCAGCGTCCACGGCTTGAACTCAAACATGAACGTGGTGCCCTCGATCGAAGACCCGAGGTCGTCCAGTGTCTGTCCGTCAACTGCGGCCATGACCGCGACGATGTGACTGCTCGGGTACCCTTGCTGCTGGATCTGCTTGAAGATCGATACCGCGAGCGGACCAGCTCCAACGTTGACCACCAAGACATCCGGCTTCGGACCAACAGCGTGTACCACGGACGCGAGCGTCGACGCGCCCGTGAGGGGGAACGTCACTAACTTAGCCTTAACTCCCGATCCCAGCCCTTTCTGCGTTAGCTTGACGGCGTCGGAAGCATTCACACCCTCCGAGCTCAAAACGGTCACTGTCTTGGGATTGAACGCCTGCTTGGCGAACGCTCCCTGAGCCTGAGCCTCCGAGGTCGCGGCCGCGCCCGTCGGGAACGCATCAGGGTTGGCGAAGTCCTGCGCGACATACTGGAGGGTCTCAGTCGGAATACCCGCGGCGGCGATGATCGGCGCGCCAGCCGCGCCGAACGCGATGGCCGTTCCGGTAACGACGATCGGCTTATGCGCTACGGCGCTCTGCGCGCACGTCGCAGTCGCGGGCGCAACCGCCACACCGCCGGAATTGCACGAGTAAAGCTTCAGCGGGTGGCCGTTCACCCCGCTAAGTTCTGCGTTGATGTAGGCGATCGCCGCCTTCTCGCCGGCCAAATGCTGGGCGAAGACGCTCTCACCCGGAAGCGTGTCATCGATTGATGCGATCACGTACGGCGAGCCTGTCGCCTTCCCGCTCGGCGTCGGAACATAACCCGCCGGCGCCGGTGGACCCGACGGAGCACCGGTCGAAGCGGTGCCGGTCGACGCGGTGCCGGTCGACGAGTCCGACGACGACGAGCACCCAGCAACAGCTACCGCAGACATTGCAGCGACGGCCACCAGACCAAACCGCAACCGAATTCGCCGCGGACGGCCATAGAAGAACGAGGGATGTGTCACCTCTGGATTGTGTGTCATGAGTCACAACGTAGAGTGATACTGCGGCACTGTCAATAGTCCTTTTGGCGACACTTGAGAAGTAATGGCAAACATAAGTCCTCTAGACAAGGGGCGATCTCGATGAGGTAGCATGGCTAGTGGCGACAGAATTCGACGGCGGCATCAAACGCAAGATGTGTCGCTGAGGTACCGAAAACTGGGCTTAGAAATTCGCTTTCCCCATACCCGCGTCTTGAAAGTTGAAGGTGGAACGCAATGTCGAACTACATCGTCACCGGCGCTTCTGGCGGTATCGGTCGGGCAACTGTCGAGCTGCTGGCCTCGCTAGGCAATTCCGTCCTGGCGGTGGACATCGTCCGGCCCAGCTACGACCTGGACAACGTCTTCGGCTTCGAAGCCGATGTGCGAGATGAAGACCATGCGGTCCGCATGGTCGAAAACGCGATCCTGGCCTTCCACACGATCGATGGGATTCACGTGAACGCCGCGATCCTCGGCCCGGAGCCCACTCCCTTCTGGGAGCTGCAGGCAGCCGAGATCGAGGACGTGTTCAAAGTGAATGTCGTTGGCTCGTTCCTGGCGATCCGAGAAGGCCTGAAATACTTCATGCGGACTCGCCGCCCAGGTTCGATCGTCGTGACCGGGTCCATCGCAGGCAGCTATGGGGCGAACCGGCTCGTGCCGTACACGGCTTCGAAGCATGCACTGCTCGGACTCATGCGGACGGCCGCGGTCCAGGGTGCGCCGTACGGTATTCGAACCAACGCCATCTCGCCGTCGATGACACTCACGGACATGGCCAGCACGATATCGGCTCGCAGCGGTAACGCGGACAACAGCTTGGCGCTGTTTGCCGAACAGGTCCCCCTCGGCCGCCTTGCGAAACCCAGTGAGATCGCCAACGGCGTCGAGTTTCTGCTCAGCGACCGAAGCTCTTACGTCAACGGGCAGAACCTGGTCGTCGACGGCGGTCTCGCCGCCGAGAACCCGCTGCGTCCGGTGCGAACCAAGCAAGGAGGCACCCCGTGAACAGCGACTTTGCCGAATCACGCCTGGACGACGTGGTGGCGAACCTGACCAAGGAAGATCACATCATCGCCCGGCTTCTCGGGGTCTATGGACGGTACGAGGCAGCCTCGAGCATCATCGCCCTCGTCCTCGCCCGCGAGATCGTGTCCGAGCAGCTTGCGTCGGGTGCGGCGCTCAACTCGATCGACATATCGACTCGATTCTCTACGTCGAGGACACCCGCGCGGGAAGCACTCCAGATTCTCGAGCAGCAGGGACTAGTGGTCATCGAACCTCGCAGACAGCCTCGCATCGCACAGGAGACCCCCGCGACGATCTCCGAGGTCTACATGCTGCGGGCAGAGCTGTATGCCTTTCTCGCGCGTCAGGTGTCACTGAATGCCACCGAGGACGACGTCCACGAGCTTCGTCGCATCATCAGCGAACTGGAGCTGCTCGTCGACCTACCCGGGGACGGGTACTTCTGGAAAAACCTCGAGTTCCACGAGCGCCTCGCCGAAGCGGCCCACAACGAGACCGTCAAGTCCGCGATTCGCGGCCTGGGCCTGCGGGTCCTGCGCTATCGGCACCAGGCCATGAATCTCCCGGGACGCCAACAACGCCTTCTCGACGACCATCGCCGACTGGTCGTCGCCATCGGTGAGCGCGACGCGGAGTACGCGGCCGCGCTCAACAAGGCCATCGTGCTGCGAGCTCTGCACCGGCTGTTGGGCACGGATACCACCCTGTGATCACCCGCATCAACCACCTAAGGAGATATCAATGAGACTCGCAAACAAGACCATCATCGTCACCGGCGCCGGCTCCGGCATCGGGGAGTACGGGGCCCGGCTGTTTGCCACGGAGGGGGCAAACGTCGTCGCTGCGGACATCGATGCTCGAGCCGTCGAAGCGACTGTTGAGAAGATCGTCGGTGCGGGCGGCAATGCCATCGCGGTCACGTTCGATGTGACATCGGTGGATGACAACGCTCGCCTTGTCTCCGAGGCCGTCGGGGCGTTCGGAGGGTTGCACGGATATTGGGCCAACGCCGGCCTGACGACCCCCATCCGCCCTGCCACTGAACAGGATCCAGACACGTTCGACCGCATCTTCCAGGTGAACACCAAGGGGCCCTGGCTCGGCGCTCGCGCGGCTATCGGCGAGCTGGAGAAGTCTGAAGGTGCCGCGTTTCTCATCACCGCCTCGCTGTCGGGATTCCTCGCCCGATCAGGGAACTCCACCTATTCGGTGTCGAAGGGCGGAGCGATTCAGCTCATGCGTTCGCTTGCCCTGGAGTTCGCGCCTCGCGTGAGGGTCAATGCCATCAGTCCGGTGTCGGCGGAAACTCCGATGCTCCCGCAGTTCATGGCTGAGGGCGTCGATGTGGATGCGGCCATCCAGGCGATGCGTGAAGGCGTACCCCTCGGGCGTCTTGCGAAGCCGGAAGACGTGGCTAATGCGGCGCTGTTCCTGCTTTCGGACGAATCGTCACTCATCTCGGGCGTGAATCTGCCCATCGATGGCGGAATATCGGCTCGCATCTAGCGTAGCCAATCGAGTGGCTCTCCTTCAGCACGTCCTTTCCCCAACCTCGAAAGATCAGTGAGCATAATGCATAGCGACTATTACGGTTCCATCATCGGCGGCGAGGAGATTGTTGACGATTCGGCGACGTTCGACTGCATCGATCCAGCCACGAATCTCACGGTTGCCAAGATCCATCGTGCCGACTCGGCTGTGGTTGATGCAGCGGTTGAGAACTCTTGGCAGGCGTTCCCCGCGTGGCGCGATTTGGACGGGGCTGAGCGTGCAGGTGTGATGCTGCGCGTCGCGGATGCCTTGGAAGCGCAATTCGACCTGCTGGCCCATCTCGAATCATTGGACAACGGCAAGCCTCTGCTCGAAGCCGAGGGCGATGTTCGACTGACCATCAACTACTACCGCTACTTCGCTGGCCTGGCAGACAAGACTCGCGGCGACACGCTCCCGCTTGGTAGGGACATTCATGCCTACACCAGGCTCGAACCGTTCGGGGTCACGGCGCACATCGTTCCGTGGAACGCGGCCCTCCAGCAGTCAGCGCGGTCTGTGGCGCCGGCTATCGCTGCAGGCAACACGGCGATCATCAAGCCGGCAGAGGACACTTCGCTGGCGGTAGTCGAGTTTGCCAAAATTGCCGTGGCCGCTGGTCTTCCCGCCGGCGTGGTCAACGTCGTCACCGGGTATGGAGTCGAGGCGGGCGCGGCATTGGCCAGCCATCCTGATGTGCGAAAGGTGGCCTTCACTGGCTCGGTCGCGACCGGGCAGCAGATTCTGGAGGCTTCGAAGTCGAACTTGGCGCCTGTGACGCTCGAGCTTGGCGGCAAGTCCCCCAACGTGGTGTTCGCCGACGCGGACCTCGATGCAGCGGCGACATCCAGCTTGAGGGCGATCAACTTCTGCGCGGGACAGGTCTGCATGGCAGGCTCCCGTCTGCTCGTCCAGCGGCAGGTTCATGACGAGCTCGTGGCCAAGATGATCCAGCTCAACGGGCAAGTGACACTTGGGCGAGGTCTGGACAACCCGACGATGGGGCCCATCACGACCGCTGCGCAGTTCGAGAAGATCCAGGACTATCTGAAAGTCGGCGTGGCCGAAGGGGCCGAGGCCGTGAGCGGTGGCTCCGTCGCGACGGTGCCCGGACTCGAAGAAGGTCGATTCATCCAGCCCACGATCTTCACCGGAGTCCAGAACTCCATGCGCATCGCCCAAGAGGAGATCTTCGGTCCTGTGCTCTCGGTCATCGTGTTCGACAACGAGGACGAAGCGCTCCTGCTGGCCAATGACACACCGTACGGTCTCGCGGCGGGTGTGTGGACGCGAGACCTCAGCCGTGCGCATCGCGTGGCCGCAGGCATCGAGGCCGGTCAAGTGGCAATCAACAACTACTTCGCGAACACTTACCGCTCGCCTTTTGGAGGTTACAAATCTTCCGGCCACGGCAGGGAGAAAGGGCCAGACGCGATCCTGCACTACCTCCAGAGCAAAACCGTAGCGATCCAGCTATAGAGGGCGAGCACATTCACATGGATTCTCACATCGAACACACGCTCATCAGCCAGATCGAGCCCGACTTTCATCCGAAGCTGTGCGCTCTCGACGACGTCACACGTCATCGCGGCGCACTGACGGACATCGAACACGCCCTGATCGGCGTGGCGGTCTTCGGCAATCCGACGAGCTACTCAGAAGATTCTCTTCGGCGATGGTCGGCGCGCGCACTGGAAGCCGGTGCGTCACGTGAGCAGGTTCTCGATGCGCTCAAATTGGCGAGTGTCTTGGGGATCCACTCGCTCACTGTGGGTGTCCCCGCGGTCGCTGAAGTGTTAAACGAGAGGAGTCTTTATAGCCCGCAGACAGAGCTGGACACCCGTCGCCGTGCACTGAAGAGGGAGTTCGAGAAGCGCAGAGGGTATTGGCACGAATCATGGGAAGACCTGCTTCGACTCGATCCCGACATGTTCGAGACGTACCTTTCGTACTCCGCGTTCGTAGCCGATCGAGGGGCGCTCGACCCGGGTCTGCGCGAGTTGATCTACATCGCTATCGACGCTGTCGCCACCCATCTTTACTTCCCGGGCATTCAGCTGCATGCGAGGAATGCGATCGAGATTGGCGTGTCAGTCGAGAAGATCATCTCCGCTTTGGAAGTCGCCTCGCTTCTCATGTCGACGACATACAGCACGGCTGCGGGCGTCGTGGCCGAACTCATGGAGGAGCGTGCAAGCGAATGACGAGTCTGCCTCCAGGCGAGATCGGTCCCGAACCGTTCGAGGACCTTCTCGTGCTCGATCTGCTCGACCGGGCCGATGGCCGGGACCGGCTCGTCGGTAGTCGGTGCCCCCAGTGTGGTCATCTGCAGATCGGAAAGCGCGCCATGTGCTCCGCCTGCCCCTCCACAGTCATCGAGGAGGTGGAGCTGAGCACGGAAGGGACGCTCTACACGTACACGACCATGCATGTCGGATCGCCGAGTCCGCGAACATTCGGCCACATCGACCTACCTGAGGGTCTTCGCATCCTGACACTTCTCGACGACTCCGTGATGCCTCGCATCGGCATGAAGCTCGTCCTGAACGTGGACTCAGAATCGTGGGTCTTCACCGCGCCCTCAACGGAAACGGTGTCCTGATGTCTGCAGACGTGTACATCATCGGAGCTTCCATGATTCGGATGGGGAAGTATCCGAACGCCTCCTACGCTGGTCTGGGCGCCCCGCCGTTGAAGGCAGCTCTCAACACCGCAGGGGTGGACTATTCCCGCGTCGGCGCTGTTTTCTGCGGTACATCGTTCGGCGGGATGATGACGGGCCAACGCATCCTGAAAGAACTCGGAATCGGCGGCATACCGGTCGTGAACATCGACAATGCATGCTCCGGCGGCGCCACTGCGGTTCACCTGGCGTGGCAGGCGGTGAGCGAAGGGCGAACCGACGTTGCCGTCGCCATTGGGGTGGACAAGTTGACCCAGTTTGGCGGGGGAACGTTGCCCCTGGTCACCGAAGATCGAGATGTGAACAAGGGCATCGCGATGCCAGCGGTGTACGCCATGCGCGCTCAGCGCTATCTGTACGAGACGGACGCTACGGTCGAGGATCTCGCTAGGGTCTCGGTGAAGTCGCGGGCTCATGGCGCTTTGAACCCCTTTGCACAGATGCGGAATCCCACGTCCGTGTCCGAGGTGCTCAGCGCGCGCAAGATCGCTGACCCTTTCACGCTCCCGATGTGCTGCCCCACCGGCGACGGAGCCGCCGCCGTGGTGCTGGTTTCGAGCGACTACTTCCGCAAGCATGGTGGTCCAGCCATAGCTGTCCGCGGTTCGGTGCTTCATTCTGGCCTCGTCAACGAGTCGACGGAAGTATCGGCGATTCGCCCGACCATCTCAGAGGAAAGCGCGAAAGACCTCTACGCCATGTCGGGCGTTGAGCCGGCCGACATCGACACAGTCGAATTGCACGACGCGTTCGCGTCCGCGGAACTCATCTACTACGAGACGTTCGGTCTGGCGGCGCCAGGTGAGGGGTTCAAGCTGATTCGCGATGGCTCGACCACGTTCGGCGGACGTATCGTTGCGAACCCGTCGGGCGGGCTTCTTTCCAAGGGGCATCCCGTGGGGGCATCGGGCGTCGCTCAAGTCGCCGAGATGTTCTGGCAGCTGACCGGTACCGCTGGCGCTCGCCAGGTGGAAGGTGCGCGTCTTGGCATGACACATGTGACGGGCGGCGGGCTGTCGGGCATGGATCATGGCGCCTGCACGATGCACATGTTCGAAAGTGTTCGCTCGTGAACGGCCCGCTCCACGGGATTCGCGTCCTCGACCTGACAACGTTCCTGTCCGGTCCATTCGCGACTCAGATCCTTGCCGACCTTGGCGCGGACGTGATCAAGGTCGAGTCCGTGGATGGTGATTCCAGTCGCGCGATTCCGCCGCATTACGTGGCGGGTGAAAGTGTCTATTACCTAAGCACCAATCGAGGGAAGCGATCGATCGTGCTCAATCTGAAGACGAGTCGCGGTGCGGACCTGGCGCAGCGTCTGGTCATGCAGTCTGATGTGGTGTTCGAGAATTTCCGTCCAGGTGTGGCGGCGCGGCTCGGACTGGACCGCGAGACTCTCCGCGAACGTAAGCAGTCGTTGATCTGGACGTCGATCACCGGATTCGGCCCTGTTGGAGAGTGGAGCGATCGTCCCGCCTACGACATGATCGTCCAGGCGCTGTCCGGTGTCATGTCGCTGACCGGACATGAAGGCGGGCCTGCGGCGCGACTAGGCATCCCGGCGGGCGACACGGTGGCCGGCCTGTTCGGCGTGATCGGCACGCTCGCGGCGATCCAAGAGCGAGGTCGGACCGGCTTGGGTGCGATCGTCGATGTCTCGATGTTGGACTCGATGCTGTCGATGCTCGCTTACCAAGCGGCGTACGCGGGCCACACCGGAGTTGCGCCGAAGCCTCAAGGGGCCGCGCACGACTCGATCGCGACGTATCGCTCGTTCAAGGGAAGCGATGGTCGAGAGTTTGTCGTCACCGCGAACACCGAACGCATGTGGCGAGCCATGTGTGAGCAGCTCAGTCTCTCGCACCTCATTGACGATCCGAGGTTCGAGTCCGCGTCGTCGAGGCGGGAGAACAGGATTGAGCTCTCGGCGATCCTGGATGCGGCTTTCCTGACGGCACCCTCGACCGACTGGGTCGACAGGCTTGTCGCAGCTGAGGTCCCCGCAGCGGCCATCAAGAACGTACCCGAGGCACTTGCGGACGCGCGATCGCGGGATCGTGGGATGCTCGTAGCGCTGAAGGATGCCGCCACGAATGAGGGATTCGTGGGGATCGCGACGCCCATCGAAGTTGACGGTGCGCGTATCACTAGCGACCGATACCCCCCGCGACTCGGCGAGAGCTCCGTGGAGATCCTTCGGGACGTCTTGGACATCTCGTCGACGGATATCGACGAGCTCCTTCGCGACAGTGTGGTGCACCAGGCCGCGTCTGGGTCGCGGGAAGTCTCGCCCGATCAGAGCGAAGGACGAAGGAGAAAGACATGAAACGCATGCCGATGAATTCGCGGTTGGCGGATCTGCTCCGTGAAGGCGCGAAGGCCGGAAGAGTCCCCCTGTCCTCGATCGGCATCGAGGCGGCGCGGGCGCAGATCGCAGCGAGATCACGTCCTAGTGACGTACACCTGGCCGCTGTTGTCGATGAGTCGATGCAATGCGCGGGGCGAGAGATCGGTCTGCGAATCTACGAGCCGGTCAATCCAGACGGCGGCACGATCGTCTTCGCGCATGGCGGCGGCTGGGTGCTCGGGAGCGTCGACTCCCACGACGGTATCGCGCAACGGCTCGCGCTCCACAGCGGCGCACGGGTGGTGAGTGTGGACTACCGGCTGGCGCCCGAGCATCCATTCCCCGCCGGGCTCAACGATGTCGCCGCGGTCCTCGAGCGAGTGGCCGAACGCTTCGGTCAACCGATCGCGGTGGCAGGAGACAGCGCAGGCGCCAATCTGGTCGCGGTGCTCGCCCGACATGATCGCGACAGTGGCCGACATGCGGTCCGCGCGCAACTACTCATCTACCCGGTTGCGGACAGCGACACAACGCGGCCTTCATATGCAGAGCGGGAAGATGACGCCGCTCTCGAGAACCTCACGTCGAAAGACATGAGCTGGTGCTGGTCACAGTATGTGCCTGATCTGGCAGCACGCAGCGATCCGGATGTCGCCCCACTCCGCGCCAACAGTCTTGAGGGACTGGCTCCGGCGATCGTCGTCGTCGTTGGTCACGACCCTCTTCGAGACGAGGGCCTCGAATACGCGCATCGCCTGTCGGCAGCAGGAGTAGAAGTGCAGCTGCACGAACACGCTGACCTTTGTCATGGATTCCTGGCTTTCCTGGACCGCCTGCCAGCAGCGGACGACACCATCGCGCGCGTCAGCGCCGAGTTCGGAAAGTTGCTGCGCCAGCCAACCTGAGTCGGTCGAAGCGGCGCGGGTCACGGTGACCCACGGAAAGGCCGTGGTTGACAGACCCCGATCTCGAGTCAGGAGGAAGAATTCACGATGGATCTGGGACTCGATGGCCGAGTGGCAGTGGTGACGGGTGCAGCCAGTGGGATCGGTAAGACGACCGCACAACTTCTTGCGAGCGAGGGTGTTCGTATTGTGGCAGCTGATCTGCACAAGCCCGAGCTTGCAGATTTCGGCGTGGATGCCGTTGGGGCGGCAGTTGATGTTGCTGACCCAGACGGTGCCAAGGTACTCGTCGATGCCTGCCATTCGGAATTCGGCCGGCTGGACATCCTTGTGTGCTCAGCGGGCGTATACGAGACGACCTCGCTTCTTGAGCTAAGTGCCCGAGAGTGGGACAGAGTTCAGGCGATCAACCTGCGCGGTACGTTTCTTTGTGCGCAGGCGGCTATCCCCGCGATGGCCGCGAACGGCTGGGGGCGCATTGTGCTTCTGAGCTCCCTCGCTGCGCTCACTGGCGGGCTGGCAGCCGGAGCCTCCTACGTGGCCTCGAAGGCTGGGGTCATGGGTCTTACCCGGTCGTTGGCTAACCATGCTGGGCCCTTCGGAATCACGGTCAACTGCGTCAATCCCGGCATCATCGAGACGCCGATGACAGAGGCTCTTGAGCGAGAAGAGATGGCTGCGCGTACGCCCGTTCGTCGCAACGGTACGCCGGAGGACGTGGCATCAATCATCACCATGCTCGCCTCCGACCGCGCAGGATTTGTTAATGGGGCCCACCTGAGCATCAACGGCGGACTTGTCGCCGACTGAAGCTTCTCAGTGCCCCTCGGCGCTCTCGAGAACTGACCGCGACCACCGGAGCTCGTTTTCATGTGGGCCCTCACCACGCGGGCAACCACCTCGCGGGCGCGGGCCGGGCTCACCATTTCGCGAAGCCACGTCGTTGAGCACCTTGTTCTGGGCCTCAAGCCAGGCCATGACCGCCCTCATCAGCACGTTGTCCCGCTCCAACAGCTTCAGCCGGAACGGAGCGACGTGATCAACGACGTCGTGGTCGACCGTGTCATCCGGGATCTAATGAAGTCATGTTCGGCTCCGTCCGAGGTTCGGCTGACCCCACGTCTGGCAACGACAAGGGCGGTGAACCTACGCGTCGCAATGCTTGATTGGGAACGGTGACGAAGAGGATCCGTCGATCGCCGCGCCCGCGAGAGATGTGCCCTTGGCCGGTTACGTCCTCGACGAACATGAAGTCACCCGCTGCAGTTTGCGTTCGCACGCCGTCTTCGGTCTGGTTCTCGCCACTTCCTGTCAGCGTGATGCAGAGCTGACGACGCGGTGCCCGGTGCCAGTCGGCAATTCCCGGTACGGAGTACACGGTGCGGATCACGAACGCGCCCTCGGAAGGTACCCAGTCCGCGACAGGCGGGACTTTGGATACATCGCCCGGCCACCAGAACGGCTCCGTGCGGCTAGTCCCGCCACCCACGTACATGCGGTTCATCAATGGGCCACCTGCCCTGTCCACCGGTGAGTCAGCGTGCGGAATCTGTCCGAGCTTCGGCGTCCACCCAGGAGCCGAAAGCAACAACGCCCAGATAAGATCTCCATTCGAGATGAAGCGGGCAGCATCATCGCGCAGATCGATGAACACGACGTCACCACGGCCGAACCTTCGTGGCGCCGTCCCCTCCAGCCGCAAGGTTCCATCGAGGATTACGGCCAAGATCGGCCCCGCGTCCTGCCGGGCGAAAAGCGTAGGCGCCGGTACATGGGCCAACCACACGCGGGTCACCGGGACCGTCGAGTCGACCTCGTTGCCATCGCCGAACGCGCCAAGAGGCAACTCGATGTCAGCAGCCATCACTGACCCACTTCGATCCTCCACCCAGACTGCTTGCATAGCTGACTCCTTGTAGGCCTTGGTCGCCGACGCGCTTCACACGAACTCAGGCATGACTGGCGTCGCGATTGTTTGGGGCGCCTTTAGGTGAGCGTGCTTTCGTCAGCGCGGGTTTGGGTGCCTGCGTCGCCCATTTGGGGTCGGTAGAGAACTCCAATCGCGAGAGCAGGCATGTCCCCATCATTCAGCCAGGCGTGCCGGGTTGCCTGCTGCACAACGCAGTCGCCCGGCAGTAGTCGCAGCCGCTCTTCATCGAGAATAAGCGTGACTTCGCCTTCGACTAGGCAGACGACGTCGATGGTTTTCGTCGTGTGGAAGCCGTCCTTGTCGAACCCGGGGCGTTCGACGTACTCGATGTCCTTCGTCGGGGCGAAGTACCCAAGAACCAACTGCAGTCCACCCGCTACCTGTGGGCCCACCCAGTCGAGCGCAACGGCGGGATCGATCGCCCCTAGCCATTCGGGTGGGTTGCCGGGGTCGTAGTCCCAGAGTGGGGCGCGGCGCGACGTGTCCACCTCGTCGATGGAGACGGCATAGGACCGCCCTCGGTCGTTCACACCGGTGACGATTCGCTTCATCCGATTTCCCCCGTACCACGGTGACGCGCGGACCGACCGCGGCTAGCCATATGACCGCTCAACACCATTTCCACTTTCCCATCTCAGCTGACTCAGCCATTGACCGACAGTTATTCCTAAGTTGCGTGAGCCCTAGGCCTCATGTTTCGGCACCCAAAGAGTCATCCGCTCCGGACGTCCAACCGCGCGGCTCGTCGAACCTCTCGGCTCAGAGGCAGCAGACGCGCCATCGCGTAAAAGTATGTCACCAGGCACAACTTAGAGCGGTACTACAGTACTGTCAACAGTCTGTTCTGGCGACAGAGGCGTGGGGCAGCGCTACCCGGCCGAAGTTCGCCGGGTGCTGGCCACGAATCGAGTCACTCAGCCCCCGACACCGCCAGGCGATCAAGGCCCGGGGCCACTTTCCCATTACGCCGCCGAGCCCAAATGTCCCTACCTTGTCACCCGGTCGCTGGACTCCACAGGACGTGGCAAGGCTCGACGGATGATGCAATGGAAGCCCGCGCTCAACGCCTTCTCGATCACCTTCGGCGACCGCTTCCCGGGAGCCGAGACCTGCTGATGGGAACTGTAGGAAAACGCCGTTTGTGCGATAGACCCCGAGGTGTCGACACAACATCGGAGCGGCGCCTTAGTGGACCCGCACTCCTGCGATGAACGTGGCGGTGACTCTCACGGCGCCCGTACCGGCGTCGGTGGTGTGCAAGCAGAGGTCAGCGGGAGCTCCCACGGTGACGGTGCGGGGTGGTCCGGCAGGGTTGGTGGGTTCGGTGAGGTACGAACCGAGGACAGTGGCGGGTGTCAGCGATGGTTCTCGGTGGCTCGCGTATCGGATGGTGAACCACGGGTCGGGGTCGCCGTAGGGGGCGTCGCTGCTGGCGACGACGCGGACGCCTCGGCTGAGAAGCTCATGGTAGCGCCACAGCCAGGGTCGGTCGGTGGGATCGCTGTCGCGCTCGAAGGTGGCCGCGTGGCGGGCATATACCGAGGGCTGGGAAACAACGATGATGCCGAGCTCGGCGAGCCGGTCGGCCGCGGAGTTGTCGCAGACTGCCGCGTGCTCGATCCGGTCGCCCGGCAGGACGCCGACGGCGTCCAGGGCGGCGATGGCGATCGCGAGAGTGGTGGAGCTGACGGCGTGCAGGGCGACCGGCCGTCCCGTGGCGTGCGACGCGTCGATGCGGCGCACGAGGTCGGCGAGGTCCGGGTACTGATGGTCGGGCAGGACGATCTTGCGCGGTCCGGTGCCAGCGTCCGAGAGCGACAGCAGGTGCTGCGGGACACCCGCGGAAAGGGTCCGTAGAGCGGCGGCGTCGAGGTCGGGTGTGGCGTCGGTGACGTGCGTGATCCCGTAGGAGGCCAGGTGACGGCCGAGGGCGGCGAGGTCGACAGCGGTGCGAGCGCCGTGCTGGTCAAGCAGCTCGCGAAGTCGGGTGTCGGCGCGCCACATCTGGCCGGTTCGGCGTTCGTCCGGGCTCAGCCCGGCGCTAAGCAGTTCGACGGCGGCCGTGTTGAGCGTCCATAGCGCGCCGCTGCGGTGTTGCACCCGGGCTGGACGGTGGGGCCATGCGGCGTCGAGGTCGGCGCGTCGTAGCTCGGCACCGGCACCGATGGCCCTGACCCAGCCGCTCGTGCCGGGGTCGGGTGGCGGAAGTGTTGTCTCACCGCCGAGGTCGACCGATGCGGCGGCGGCCGCCGTGGCGAACAGGTGGAGGTGGTGGTCGGCCAGGCCGGGCAGCACGGTGGCGCCGTGCGCATCGAGGACCGTCTCGTCCTCGCGCTGCTCGAGGGTGTCGCCGAGTGCGGTGAT
>OUNO010001554.1_pt2 | contig 20921 bp, 19 predicted proteins | sample 1779811 | NCBI WGS metagenome assembly OUNO01 (sample SAMEA3914804, study PRJEB12502) | metagenome | biome: forest; material: soil | place: Canada | collected 2010-06-25 | depth 0.3 m | reverse complement strand
ACGAAAGCATCGGCAGCTGAATATCAGCCATCAGAAGTTCTGAAGAATCTTCAGGGATGTTTTCAGGTCAGCTACCGCTACGTTGAAGACGGCGCACATGACCTCGACTTGAAGGGCGACCTGTTTGAGTACGTGACCTACGAAGGTCGCTCGAGCTCACAGTTTTTCCAGCACTACGGAATTCAGGAAAACCAGGCCATGAAACACTGGAGCGAAGAGTGGAGTATGGATGCCCAGGGCAACCAGGTTCAACAAGTGTTCAGCCCATCCGGCGCGCTTCGTTACACCTGCACGGCTCCGATGGTCGCGAATCAGGTTCGCTGCTACACCTCGAATTCCCCTAAGCCGACCCGCGATTGGGGTCGCAACGACTACGCGACGCTCGATCGCGAGAACACACTTCAGTTCACCCCAAAAGGTTGGGTTCAGGCTGAGAACAATATCAAGCGCGACGCTGCTGGAAAAATGATCGCCAACGAAATCGGTTGGAACGAATACAAGCGCGTCGACGAGAAGAACTGCGCTCCTGCGATTCATCCGCAGACTAAGTAATCGGTGAGCCGGCTTATCAATCGGCAAAGAAAAGGGCTCGCCCACGGAAACGGGGCGGGCCTTTTTTTCGAGAAGACAGGTTTTCAAATGAAAATGATGCTCTCTTTATTTCCTCTCATTCTGATTCAAGCTTCGACCGTTTGGGCTGAAGCACAGACGACCAAGAGCTGCGGCCTCACTGAGACGCTTAGCTTGAAAGAACGCATCGTAGAGTGCAGCAATCGAGTAACGGCCTCCCGAAAAGGCGGCTTTAAGCTCATCGCTCGAACCCAAGCAGGACGAGAGGTCTGGCTTGAAATCGACACGGGTTTGCTCTGGGCAGACATGCACGAGAAACCGTTGAAATTCGCCGAAGCGGCAAAAGACTGCGGGACCGCTGAAGAAGAAAAGTTATTTGGACTCAGCTTTCGTTTACCGACGAGAGACGAGTTCAAACACGCGACTCAGAACGACCTCGCGAAATCTTTGCCAAATGCGCGGAATGCCTTTTGGTCGAGCTCGCTTGCGTTTTCTTCTAGTACCCCTGCGCTACCCGCCGCCTATTACACCTTTAAGGGTTATCTTACTGGCGATTCGCAGATGGGATTTGCGCGCCAGCATGAACGGCTTTCAATTCGTTGTGTCGCAGGGCCTGTCGCGCTCTAGCTTCAGCTGAGCTCAGCTCAGTTCAGCTTCGCCGTCGTCAGATAGAGCCTTCTGCAGAGCTCGCCTGCGAGATGGCGTAGAAACAGGCGTTCCCCGTCTGGGTATTTTTTGAACCATTTCGTGAGCTCATCTTGGCTGACGAGGAGGGAAGTGCAGCCTTTAGGAGTAATGACTGATGCACTGGCGCCGATGCCGAGACCGAATACCGAGATCTCACCGAAAAAATTTCCGCGACCCAGTGGGGTCACATCGGTTTTTCCGTTTCGAGTCACGTGAACGAAGCCTTCTAGAACGACGAATAGGCCCGGAACCTTGTCGCCTTCTGTCAGAAGCCAGCTGTCGGCTGGTGACTTCGTGATCTGACCGTGATGAATCAGGTCGCTCAGGATCGGAAGGTCGATTCCGTGGAAGAGCTGAGAATGAGAAAGACTCGCGGTGTACCCTGCATGCGCTTCGTTTGCCTGACTCATTTTGCGTCCTCTGCCTTATCCAACCACGAAGTTAAGAATTTTATCCTTCACGAAGATGACCTTGCGGACGGTCTTTCCTTCGAGCTGGTTAACTACCTGTGGAATAGCACGAGCGAGCTTCTCGGCCACTTCCTGCGAAGCGCCCGGTGCGATGTCGATCGTGCCGCGGGTCTTGCCCATGACTTGAACGGCGATCGTGAGCACATCATCTTTCACATGAGCCGGATCAAACGCAGGCCAAGCGGCAAAGCTCAGCGAGGTTTTTTCGCCCAGGATTTCCCAGAGCTCTTCGGCCATATGAGGCGCGAAAGGCGCGAGAAGCTGAACAAATGGCTTCATGCAGGCTTTGGCTTTTACGTCGCGGCCAGTGAAGTGGTTCACGAAAACCATCATCGAGCTGATTGCGGTGTTAAAGCGAAGGTTCTCGATGTCTTCGGTCACTTTCTGCAGCGTCTTGTGAAGGATCTTGAGATCTTCATCGGACGGGGCCGCGTCGCTGAACTTGTGCTTCGTTGAAGCGCCGGTCGTGTCATCGTCGTTCTCGTCGAGGAACATGCGCCACGTGCGATTCAAGAAACGGTACGTTCCTTCGATCGCAGTCGTTGACCAAGGCTTATCCTTGTCGAGAGGGCCCATGAACATTTCATAGAGCCGAAGGGTGTCCGCGCCGTATTCTTCGACGACGTCATCCGGGTTGATCACGTTGCCGCGAGATTTCGACATCTTCTCGCCGTCTTCGCCCAAGATCATGCCCTGGTGGAAGAGACGTTTGAATGGCTCGTCGTGAGTGACGAGACCTGCGTCGAAGAGAACCTTTGTCCAGAATCGTGCGTAGAGCAGATGCCCGACCGCGTGTTCAGGGCCGCCCAGGTAAAGATCCACAGGCATGAAGTACTTCTCGGACTCGCTGCTCCACGGCTCTTTGTCGTTGTTCGGGTCGCAATAGCGCAGGAAGTACCAAGAAGAGCCCGCACTGCCAGGCATTGTGTCGGTTTCGCGTCTTGCAGGCTTACCCGTTGTCGAGTCCACCGTGTTCAACCACGAAGTAATTGCAGCGAGTGGGCTTTCACCCGTTCCGCTTGGCTCGTAGGATTTCACATCGGGGAGAACAACCGGGAGTTGATCGAGTGGAAGAGGTTGGGTCTGACCTTCGAGATGAATGAGTGGGAACGGTTCGCCCCAATAGCGCTGACGCGAAAAGAGCCAGTCACGCAACCTGTACTGAACCGTGCGCTTGCCCCAGCCCCGCTTTTCGGCGTGCTCAAGAACCGTGTTCTTGGCTTTTTCCGTTGGCATTCCGTTGATCGTGAGTTCATTTCCGCTAGAGTTCACGGCTTCGCCGTTTCCACTGAAGATCTCGCCCTCTTTCGAAGGTTTCCAATCGGCCGGTGCTTTGACGACTTCCAGGATCGGAAGTTTGAACGCTTGAGCGAACTCATGGTCGCGCTCGTCGTGAGCAGGAACGGCCATGATCGCGCCCGTGCCGTAACCCATCATCACGTAATCAGAAATCCAAACCGGAATCTGAGATCCTGTGAATGGGTTCTTGGCGAATGCGCCGGTGAAGGCACCGGTTTTGTCTTTGGTCTGTTCTTGGCGTGCGACTTCAGACTTCGAAGCGGCTTTAGCTTTGTAAGCTTCGACTTCTGCTTTCTTATCCGCAGTCGTGATCGTGTTCACAAGCGGATGCTCTGGGGCCAGCACCATGTAAGTCGCGCCGAAAATCGTGTCCGGGCGGGTGGTGAAAATCTCGACCTCGCCTGAACCTTGCGCGAGAGGGAAGCGCATCTGAAGGCCTTCGCTCTTACCGATCCAGTTGCGTTGCAGGTCTTTTGTTCCTTCAGGCCAATCGAGGCCGTCGAGATCTTTTAGCAGGCGCTCAGCATATGCAGTGATCTTGAGCATCCACTGCTTCATCGGCCTTTTTACGACCGGGTGGCCGCCGCGCTCGGACTTACCGTCGACGACTTCTTCGTTGGCAAGGACGGTCTTGAGCTCAGGGCACCAGTTGACTGCCACTTCTTTTTGATACGCCAGGCCGCGTTCGTAAAGCTTGGTGAAGATGTACTGAGTCCATTTGTAGTAGTTCGGGTCGCAGGTCGCGACTTCGCGCGTCCAGTCATAGCTAAAACCAAGCATCTTGAGCTGGCGGCGGAAGTTGTCGATCGCTTCGCCCGTAGTTTTGGCCGGGTGGACACCGGTTTTCAGCGCGTACTGTTCGGCCGGAAGACCGAATGCGTCCCAGCCCATTGGGTGGAGGACGTTGAACCCTTTGGCGCGCTTGTAGCGCGAAAGAATATCGGTGGCGGTATAGCCTTCTGGGTGTCCGACGTGGAGGCCCGAGCTGCTCGGATAAGGGAACATATCGAGTACGTAGTACTTGGGCTTGCTCGATTTCTGTTCCGTCTTGAAGGTCTGGTGCTTTTCCCAGAAACCCTGCCACTTCGCTTCGATTTTCTTATGCTGATAGGCCATCGTTTCCGTCCTTAGTTGCGAGGTGCAGATTACAATTTGCGCCCGGTTCCGCCAACCGCTAATCTGACCCCTGATGACCCGATTCTGCCTTCAAGAAAAGTACGCACCGCACAGCGCCTGTTTTGGGTGCGGTCCTTCCAACGAGAAGGGCCTTCGGATCCGTTCTATGGCTGATTCTGAACATCCGGATGCCGAAATCACGGCTGAATGGAAGGCCGAGAGCCATCACGAGGCTTTTCCGGGAATGTTGAACGGTGGAATCATCGGTTCCTTGCTTGATTGCCACTCCAACTGGACGGTCGCCTGGCATCTTATGAATAAGGCGGGTGAAACTCAGCCCCCTTGCACAGTGACCGCTGATTACGCCATTCAGCTTAAGCGCCCTACGCCGACGAACGGACCGATTCTGCTTTCGGCCAAGATTGTCGATTCGAAAGATGATCGCGCGACAGTCGAGGCGACTCTCTCGGCCGGCGGTAAAGTTTGCGCCACTTGCCGCGGCACCTTCGTTGCCGTGAAACCTGGACATCCGGCCTACCATCGATGGTAAACGGGTTACGAGATGCCTAAGTTTCGTGGACGCACCGAAGAATGGCTGGACGATCAGCGCGCGAAGCAGAATCGCGGGCCGAGGAAGAAGTCAGGCCCCAAGGAATCGCCGCCACTCCCGCCTGAAGAGGCCAATGGAACCGTGGCTGAAGTTTTTCCGGGTCAGTGCCGCGTTCGCATCGACGCCGGCGGTGCTCGCCTTTGTAGCTATCGTCGCGCCAGTGTCATGGCACCCAATCCCGACGGAATTCGCGAGCGCTCGCCCGTTGCTGTCGGTGACCGTGTGAAGATTACTTCGAACGACCCCCAAAGTGGAGTGGTCGAGGGAATCTGTGAACGGTCGAACTACCTGGCTCGTCCGGCCCCGGATCGCGATGAGGGAATGATTCACGTCATGGCCACGAATCTCGAGGCCGTCGTTGCGGTCGCTTCGAGTATCAATCCCGACTTTTCACCCGGCCTGCTCGATCGTTTTCTCATCGCGGCCGATCATGGCGGGATTGCTCCTGTCATCGTCATTACGAAAACCGATCTCTTGTCGCCCGAAGGTGACCGTCCGTGGAAGCTCTACACCGATCTTGGGTTCGAACTTTTTGAAGTGAGCTCACGCGACGGCCTGGGTGTCGACGCAGTCAAAGCGAGACTCAAAGGCCGAAAAGTCGCTTTTTGCGGTCATTCGGGTGTGGGTAAGACCACGCTGTTGAGTCGGCTGGTGGGCCACTCGGTCGGCCGCATTGGCGACACGGGTGATACCGGCAAGGGACGGCACACCACCACGAGCGCGATTTTGATCGAAGTCGACGATGGGTCAGCCTGGATCGATATGCCCGGTGTTCGTGAGTTCGGTCTGGTCGGCGTCACTCCCGAGGCGCTTGCATCGCATTTTCCAGAGCTTCGCGATCAGACTTGGGCGATTGAAGGACAGTTGCCGAGTGAAGAGCAGCTTGAAGCGCTGAGCAGCTTGCCACGTCTTCCGAGTTATCGCCGAATCTTGCAATCGCTCCAAGATGGAGAGCACTAAGGGCGAGGAGACCGCAATGAGCGTTCGTGACTATGGAAACTGGATCAGTGGCGAGTGGCGCAGGTCCGAGCTTTTCCGCGAAATCTTTTCACCTTCGACGGGCAAGCAGATCGCTCGCCGTTCAGAGATCGATGATCTCCTCCTTGAAAAGGCGATCGCTTCGGCAGAACGCGCGTTCATCCAATATAGACGAGTGAGCCGCGCGACTCGCTCCAAGCTCTTGCTTGCGATGGTCCGAGGCCTCGAAACCCGCCGGGCTGAGATTGTTCAAACCATGGTGGAAGAAGCCGGAAAGCCCTGGTTGCTTTCAGATGCTGAAGTAGGTCGCGCGATGACGACTTTCACCGTTGCGGCCGAAGAAGCTAAAAGACTGGTGGGGGATGTCCTAGCGGTCGACATCGAGTCTTCCGGTCGTGCCTACGATGACGCGATTTCTTACTGGGTTCCGCGCGGCCCGGTGCTTGCGATTTCGCCATTTAACTTTCCGCTCAATCTCGCTGCTCATAAAATCGCGCCAGCCTTGGCATGTGGCGCAAGCGTGATTCTAAAACCACCGCCGCAGGCTCCCGGCGCGACCGTGATTTTAGCCGAGATCTTCGCTGAAGCTGCAAAACAGGTCAGTGACTCGCGCGAAATCGTTCCTCTCGATGCTTTCCAGCTGGTCCATGCTTCGAACGAAGTCATGGCGCTCGCGATTGCCGACTCGCGTTTGAAAACGCTGAGTTTCACCGGTAGCCAAGCCGTGGGTTGGAAGCTTCAAGCGCTGGCCGTACGTAAGAAGGTCGTGCTTGAGCTGGGTGGAAATGCCGCTGTGATTGTTGATGAAACGGCGGATCTGAAAAGAGCCGCAGCTCGATGCGCCTACGGTGCGTTTGCCTATGCTGGGCAGGTTTGCATCTCGGTTCAACGCATTTTCGTGCATGAAAAAGTTCGCGCCCCTTTCGAGAGTTTCTTCCTCGAAGAGGTGGGACGTGTTCGGTGTGGAGACCCAACCGATCATCAAGTGATCTGCGGACCGATCATCGACTCAAAGGCTGCTGATCGATTGATGAGCTGGATCGATGAAGCCAAACATTCCGGAGCGCGCGTTCTTGCGGGAGGAACTCGCAAAGAAAATCTGATCGCTCCGACCGTGTTGAGCGATGTCCCACGTGATCAGCCGATTGTCGCAAACGAGGCGTTCGGACCTGTGGTCGTTCTCGAAAGCTTTCGAGATATTGGCGAGGCCATTCGTGCCGTCAACGACTCCCAGTTTGGCCTTCAGGCGGGCGTTTTCACCTCGAGTATTTTGTCTGTTCAGCAGGCGAAAGATGAGCTCGAGGTCGGTGGAATCTTGGTGAATGAAGTGCCGACCTATCGGCAAGACAGTCTTCCGTACGGTGGCGTGAAAGAATCGGGTCTCGGACGTGAAGGTCTCCGTTACGCGATGGAAGACTTTAGCGAGCGTCGGACCGTTGTGAGTTGGAGAGGCTGATCGCTTAGGCATCCGTTTTGCTTTGTATTGCCCAAGGTTTAGGGCACGCGAGAATGGGGTCGGCGGGCAGTTCTTCAATTTCCGAAAAATGGTATTCGTTCGGTGACAGCTGCGTTTGCGTTTCTGAGCGCGTACCTGCTCCCTCGAGCCGTGGCGTTTTGATTTTTCTTCATGGGCGTCTTGGCTTTTCGGAAATCTGGCACCCGATCGGTGAGAGTTTTCACTCTCAGTACCGCTGCCTGTTTGTCGATTTTCCAGGGCATGGCGGATCCTTCTCGGTTTCTGGAGGGATGTCGATCACCGACATGGGCTATCTGGTGGGCGAGATTCTCGCTAAGCTGACGGGCGAAGAGGTCGTTCTCATCGGGCATGACATCGGTGGTGCCGCTGCACAGTTTTGCGCAATGAAATGGCCGGAACGAGTCGCCGGCCTCGTTCTAATTAACTCTGTCTGTCTCTCGGACCGAGTCGATCCGATCCCCTGTGGTTGGCCGCAGTTCAAGCTTCGGTGGCTGCTTCGAAAACTCTTTAGGAGCTCCGCGAAGCTTGAGCCCCATCATGAGTCGCTATTGAAGCAGATGTTTGAAGGAAGCCTTGGGTCCACCGCGATTATCGATGCGATTCGCTACCTCCAAGACGCTTGGCCCGGCGAAGACGAGCGGGCCGAGTATCGTGAAGCGATTTGCCAGCTTCGCAAACCCACACTGTTGCTCTGGGGCGGCCTAGACAGCTTGGTTCCGCCCGAACGAGGTTTTGAACTGATCCGGCGACTGCCGGATGCGTCTTTCTATATGAGCGAACACGCAGGGCACTGGCCGTTCTTGGAAACACCTGAATGGGTTGTGTCAAAGACGCGCGAATTCTTAACTCGGTTGCGATTCGGAGCTCAGAAACACTCAGCGAGATTTGCTGAGCATGGGTACTGAGTTCAGCATGTCGAGCGCAGTCATACGCTGCAGCTGCTCGATGAGCGAAGAATCGTTACAGAGGAGAACCATCTCGTGGTTCTTTTCACTCGAAAGATTATCCAGGTTAAAGCTTCCGACTCCACCAGCTACCTGATCGATGATGACGTGCTTGCTATGGTAATACTGAAAGTAGCTCCAGACTTCGAGTCCTGGTCCGCCCTCTTCATTGAAAAGAGTCAGTGCGCCTTTTTGCCTGCGTGAAAGAGTGAGCGTGTCCCAGACTTTCATTAGCCGTGTAATCGGCGGAGTAGGTCGGGTGTTCGGAGGAACAACCGTAAATGGAGTGTTGTGGAAGTTCATGAAAAAATCCACGCGCACACCGTTTCGCGAGCGCTCTAGAACCAAGTCAACTAAGCGATCTTTCCACTTTGCAGACTCATCGCCTGATTCAAAGCCGGCGAAGTTTTTGCGCTGACTGGGTACGGCAATATAGCTCGATGCCCGGCTCAAATAGGCTTCGTAGGCGCGTGAAACAAGGTCGGGCTCGCGGTGCGGCCCTTGAAAAACGACTCGGCAGGCTCCATCGAGATTCTTCAAACGCGCGGATTGAGTCACGCGTCCGCCGATTTCGCGAGACGCCGCGAGGAGTTCTTTCGCGGTCTGCTCGGCTACAACGGACGTAAACGGAAGTTCAGAAGGAACGCCATTTTTCTGGTTCAGCTTGGTCGGGGCCAGGTATCTCCAAAGGCGCTGAGCTTCGGAAAGCAGGTCTGTCACGGCTGGGCCGGTGATGACCACACCCGTGTCGCGATAAAGGCCGTTAAACCCATCGGCGTCGGATTGGATATCAACCACGTTTGGGCCTTCAACGAGACCCTCTACGCCGTCACGTACTGTAAACTTATCGTGGAAAAATCTTCTGTGTACGATCGGGGTCGAGGCTTCGTTGTAGAGGACGTTCACGCCGCCCTTCATGAGGCGTTGCAAACATTCGTCAAAACCCGCGCTCGAAAAGAAACGATCGACGATCAAATAGATCGCGATCCCTTCGCGCTGGCGCGTCAGCATTTTTTGTACGAACGGTTCGACCGAAGCGTCGCAGTTAAAGAGCATCGTCGTCGAAACAAAGAAGTGTTTCGTGCGATCGAGCATTCTCAACTTTTCTTGAAAGGTCTCTCCGTTGGTGACGACCGAGAGCTTGTTACCGTAAGTGAGATCGGATTGCGTAGTTGCAGAAATCTGTTCCTGCACAGCCGGGTCGAGAAGCGGATGCGACTGTTTTTCTGTGAGCGATTGAGGAATGAAGGGATGGTAAATCGCGCCGATATCGAGCTCTGGCGGAAGTTCTCGAGTCGGTGAATGTAAGAAACTGCGACTCATTGGAGGCGTGGAACCTGGATTCTTTTGATAGATCTGAACGTGGCGGGTGACTAAATCTTGGTCACTTGCAGGCGATGAGGTGGCGCTTGCCTGTCCGGCATAAGTAATTGAAATAATTAATGATATCGCGGAATGCAGCAGTCTTTTCCGCAGCGCTAAAATCACCATACGGCTGAATAAAGCAAGCGCCATACCCGACTTTTTATCTATCCGTTCTATATTCGTGCGCAGTGATGTGCTACGTATGGCCGGGTTGATACAAGTTTCGTTTCATCTTAGGCCTGCGCTTGCTGCATCTGACTTTATCTTGTCGCTTGGCCAAATTTTTCAAATTGGCGGTTTCGAACTAGATTCTTTGTGAATCTCTTTAGTGTTCGAACTCGACGCAACAGTCAGAATTAGGCCAGGATCCTGTGCACACTGTGCAAAGCTTTAAAGATTTTTCTATTTCTCCGTCCCTTCAACGAGCCGTCGAGGCCATGGGATTCGAGACTCCAACTCCAATTCAAGTGAAGTCGATTCCAGTCGCAATGACCGGACGCGATCTCATCGCTTGCGCTCAAACCGGCAGCGGTAAAACTGCCGCGTTCGCGATTCCGATTCTCAGCAAGCTGGAAACCCAGCCAGGATCGCTCGCACTCATTCTCGTTCCGACTCGCGAACTGGCTTCCCAGATCTCCGAAGTCATCAAAGACCTCACGCGTTTCCTTCCAGAAATTCGTCAGGCGATTTTGATCGGTGGCGTGGCGATGGGTCCTCAGCTCGCAGCGCTTCGTCGTGGTCCTCGCATTGTCATCGCAACACCTGGACGTCTCTGCGATCACCTTCGCCGTGGAACAATCTCGCTCGCGAAAACGAACTTCCTTACGCTCGACGAAGCAGACCGCATGCTCGACATGGGCTTTGCTCCACAGCTGAACGAAATTCTTCGTTTCCTTCCGAAGACTCGCCAGACGTTCTTCTTCTCGGCGACCTTTCCTCCGAACATTCGCGATCTTTCTCGCAAGTACCTCACGAATCCGGCGGAAGTCGAAGTCGAACGTACGGCTCAGACTGCTCCGAAGATCGAGCAGGTTCAGCGCGCCGTCAGTCACCATGAGAAGAACGATGCATTGCTTGACGAGCTGAACGCTCGTGAAGGAACGGTTCTCGTGTTCGCAAGAACTCAGGCTCGTACTGACCGTGTTGCTCGTTACTTGGAAAGCTTCGGCGTCAACGTCGCTCGCATTCACGGTGGACGTAGCCAGGGCCAGAGAACTCGCGCTCTCGAAGGTTTCCGCGACGGTGAATACCGTGTTCTCGTTGCTACCGATATCGCGGCTCGCGGTCTCGACATCGATCACGTCGCTCACGTCGTGAACTACGACCTTCCGAACGTTCCAGAAGATTACGTTCACCGCATCGGCCGTACCGGTCGCGCAGGACGTACTGGTTCTGCCATTTCTCTGATCGCTCCCGATGATCGCGCGAACTGGCGCGAAATCGAACGCATCTTGAGAAAGAGCGTTGGCGGACAAGTGACCGTGACGACAATTCCATACACGCCACCGACTGAACGTGCAAAACCAGCTCCGGCTGCTCACGCTCCAAGACCGCAAGGTCCGATGAGCTCGCCACGTCCTCACTCCGGTGGTCCACGCCCTCAGATTGGCGCTCCACGTCCGGCTTCCGCAAAAAGCTTCGACGGACAGAACGGCTTTGCTAAGCCGGAAGGTCGTCCAGGTGGCTTCGGAAAAAAGCCAGTAGGTGGGTTCGCTGATCGCAGAAAACAGCGCGAGCAATGGGGCGGCCGCAAGTATAACGATTTAGCTCCCGTTTCTCAGGGCGTAGGTCGGTACTGATCGAACTTCTGCTCTTCTAAGAAGAGCGGAGGAATCGCGCGAATTTGAAACCCGCCGAGATGCGCTGCTTTAGCGGCTGCAATTTCGGCGGGTGTTTCGCCTTGATAAAGCACCCAGCAACCCTGCTTCGCAGCGAGTTCGCCCGCCTTTAAGAAGAGGTAGGGCGCTGGTTTTCTTTGCTCTGCCGTAATCGGAAGAAGAGCACTTAGATCGAAGAGTTCCCAGTGCATGGGTTCAGCATCGGTCCAACCTTCTTCGACGAGCTTACGAAGAGTTGCGTACTGTTCTTCCGGAGTCGCAGTCCCGTTCGCCGGCACATTGGAAATCAGTCCGAGCGAGTAGCCCTTTGCACCCAAACCGCGCAGATACTCCAGCGCGCCCGGCATGTAATGGACGTTGATCGGCTTCTTCGTCTTCGGATCGATCTCGTGCGTATCGACCAACGTATCGCCCAGATCAAAATACAGCCAAGGCTTCACGCATTCGCCCTTCGCAGGCGACGGCGCCCCCGCAAAGCTCAAACTAGAAGCGATACTGATCGCGAGTAACAACACTAAACGCATACGAGTGTTCATTGGCCCTAGCGATTCGACGCGATGTACGATCAGCGGTCAAAGATCTCTTTAGAAATGATGAGCCGCTGAATCTGCGAGGTACCTTCGTAGATCTGATAGATCTTCGCGTCGCGCATCAGCTTCTCAACCGGATATTCATTCGAATAGCCGTAGCCGCCGAAGACCTGAACCGCGTCGGTGGTCACTCGCATGGCCATGTCTGCGCAGAAGACCTTCGCCATCGCAGCGAACTTCGTGTTGCGAATGCCCTGATCGATCATCCAGGCAGCCTGATAAACGAGTAGGCGTCCCGCTTCGATGTCTTTCGCCATGTCGGCGATCATGAAACTGACGGCCTGGTAAGACGAGATCGGCTGACCGAATGTTTTGCGGGTCTTCGAGTAGGCAATCGCTTCGTCCATCGCACGACGGGCGAGGCCGACGGCGCCGGCAGCAACCGGGGAACGGGTATGGTCAAATGCGCCCATGGCGATCTTGAATCCATCGCCTTCGCGGCCGAGACGGTATTTTTCAGGAACTTTCACGTCTTCGAACGTGATCCCACGGGTGTCGCTCGCGCGCTGACCCATGTTCCATTCTTTCTTTCCGACCGTGATGCCTGGCGTGCTCGCCGGAACCAGAAATCCGCTCATGCCTTTGTGCTTCAAAGTCGTGTCGGTATAGGCGAGGACGAAATACCAATCCGCGACGCTGGCGTTGGTGATCCACATTTTCGAACCATTAATGACGTAGTCGTTCCCGACCTTCTTAGCCTGGGTGCGAATACCGCTGACGTCCGAGCCTGCGCCCGGCTCAGTTACGCAATAAGCTGCGAATTTCGGCTCAGCCGTCAGGCGACCCAAGAATTCTTTCTTCTGTTCTTCATTGCCAGCCACCATTAATGGGGCGGCGGCGAGAGTATTGGCTTCAATCGCAGTCGCAATACCGGTGCAGCCATAGGCCAGCTCTTCAGTAGTGATGCAGCCATCGAGAACGCCCAGACCCAAGCCGCCGTATTCCTGCGGAATATGGGTGTTCACGAGACCGAGTTCCCATGCCTTGGTGACGATCTCACGGGGGAATTCCCCTTTTTCGTCATGGTGAGCAGCTTTTGGAATCACTTCTTCCTTGGTGAATTTACGGGCCAATTCCTGAAGCTGCTTTTGCTCATCCGAGAGGGAAAAGTCGATCATACGGTCTCCTGATAGTGATTCCCCTAGGGTACGCCGTCGCTTTCAGGGACGCAATGCGGTATGAGGGCCCCATCATGAGTCAATCCAGCTTGCTCCAGGCGTTTTCCTCCCTTTGGAGCGACCTATTTTCATCTCCCGTTCACCTCGACTCGGCCATTTCAAAGCGCCCTCGGCACCAGAAGTCGCTGCTCGCCCAGATTGCGCCTCCCGTGCTTCTACGTCCGGCTTCGACCGCCCAACAGCTGGGTGTCGGTATTCCAATGGGAGAGCCTTGGACACTCGATGGTGCAGCAAAAGCGAAATGGCGCCCGGCCACACTCATGGCAGAGCGTCTCCATTCCGGAATGAGCCAAGGCCTTCCGACTGCTGATCCTCTGAACGAAGACTTTCCGCCCGCAATGATCGAGGCCTGGGAAAAAGATTTCGGAAAAGAAGTCGCGAAGAACCTCGTTAGAGAACTCGGTCGCGAAGCGCCGATGTCCCTTCGTGCCGTTCGTAAAACAGGCGCAAAGGAACTTCTCGAGGGGATGAGTAGCGGCAGTCGATTGCCCGTGAAGGCTGAGCTTTCAGATATTTCTCCACTGGGGATTCGTTTCGCGGGCTACGCCCCTGTGATGAGCAGTGATTGGGGAAGTGGCTGGCACGAACAGGGTGCGTTCGAGATTCAGGACGAAGGTTCGCAGCTCATGGCGTTTTTTGCGCTCTGGCCTGAACTCTTCGCTGAGTATCTGACGAAAGAACCAGGCCCCGTGGTGCGCGGTAAGAAAAAAGTTCCTACTTTGCCAGTCGAAGTTCCGGCATGGACGATTATCGATGCCTGCGCGGGCGCAGGTGGAAAGAGTCTCGCGATTGCGGACGCGCTTCGTGGCAAAGGTCGCGTTTACGCATACGACACGTCTCCAAAGAAACTTCAGGCGCTACGTCGCCGGGCAACTCGTGCCGGTGTAACGAACATTCAGTCCGTCGTTCTCAAAGAAGGCGACGAGGCGACTTCGCTGAATCGTTTCAAAAAATCGGCAAACGTCGTTCTGGTCGATGCTCCGTGCACCGGATGGGGAGTGCTTCGTCGCAATCCTGATATCAAGTGGCGCCAAGGTACTGACTCGCTCGAGCGGATGCCTGAAATTCAGAATCGACTGCTCTCCTTATATAGTGCGCTCGTTGCGCCGGGCGGGCGCTTGGTATTTGGCGTCTGCACGTTCCGAAAAGCGGAAACAAAAGACGTAGTTGAGACTTTCTTGGCGAAGCATCCTGAATTTAAAGCAGTTCAGGGCGGATACCTTGGACCAGGTCCTTGTGACGGCTTCTTCATGCAGGCATTTGAACGCTCCAAAGACTGAGGTCGCGGATGTTTTGGAAGCTTGCGAAGGCCATTCTTTTTCGAATCGACGCGGAAACTGCTCACCGGTTTACGGTAGCGCTCGTTCGTCTGGGAATTCGCTTTCGCGGTGTTCCACTGAGGATCGTGAGCGGCACTTCTTCGCGCCCAGATTCAAAGCCGATTCGAGTGGCGGGCCTCGATTTTCGTTCTCGTGTAGGGCTAGCGGCGGGATTTGATAAAGACGCTGAGATGATCGAAGGGCTTCCAAGCCTTGGATTTGGCTTTGCCGAGATCGGCACGGTCACTCCGCGCCCTCAACCCGGCAATGATCGCCCTCGTTTGTTCCGCGATCCCGAAGGTCTTTCCCTTTTTAATCGGATGGGCTTCAACGGATTGGGTTCGTCGCTCGTTCGCGAGCGTCTATCGCAGGTTCGTGAGCGTCTTCCGTCTGATTTCCGTGTCGGAGTGAACATCGGAAAGAACAAGGACACGCCAAATGAGTCCGCTGCATCCGATTATTTGCTCGCTGCTTCCGCGTTTGAGGGTCTGGCAGACTATTTAGTCGTCAATGTGAGCTCTCCAAATACGCCAGGGTTGCGTGCTTTGCAGAGCGCAGAGACCTTGAAGCCGATTATCGAGGCCGTGAATGACAAAATTACCGGCTGGAGAGTGCGTCCGCCGCTTTTTTTGAAGCTCGCACCCGAAATCGGAGGCCCGGATCTCGCTCCGTTGCTCGCCGCAGTCGAAACTTGGGGGGTCGATGGCTTCGTTTTGACCAATACCTTGGGTGGAAACTGGTCGAATCCGTCTCTCGCGGGTGGTTGGAGCGGAGAAACCTTAAGAAAAAGGTCTCGCGAAGTACTGATCGAGGCCCGGAAGGCAACCCGCAGACCGATTATTTCGGTGGGCGGGATCATGACCGCCGAGGAAGCCCGCGTGCGAATTGAAGCGGGAGCGGATCTCATTCAGATCTACTCGGGGTGGATTTTTCAGGGTCCGAGATTTCCTTCGAAGGTTGCGAAAGCCATTGAAAGCATGGGTCGCGCGATGCCGGAGAACTCGGTTTCTCCAAAATCGAATCGCTAAAAAAACAGCGATTTTACCTCGTAAACTAGAACAATTCAGACGCCAGAAACGCAAAAGCCCTAGGCCGAGGCCCAGGGCTCAAGCGAAAACCAGAATCAATCCAAAGTTATTTCTTGGATTTTTTCTTGGCGGTTTTTTTCTTAGCGGTTTTTTTCTTAGCAGCTTTTTTCTTGGTAGCCATTAGTCATTTCCTCCGTTGTAAGTGCGGCAGAAGGCCTTCACTCAACTTTGATGTTACCCGTATTGATCGGTAGATCAAGAGTAAATCCATAGCAAAAATTCTAAGCGTGTGTTCATCGAGCGTTTGATCGCACTGTGAACCACTCTGAAGTGCTCACTTGATCGCTATTCAGCGCGCGAACTCTCCAAAAAAGCTTCGATGGATCTCGTTTCACTGCAAGCGAGGGCAGATTCATCGTCGCGGAGACATTTTCGAGTGGAGGATGAGTCGCACCGATCCTCAAGCTGCGTTTTCCTTCCGTGAAATTAGGATTAGTCGCGACTTCAAGCTCTAGTGGGCTGTTCGCGGAGATCGTCGGATCCACTTTCCAACTGAATTTTATCGCGCCAAAAGGTTCGATCACGAGCTCTTCTCCCGGTTTTGGTGCCTGAAGAGTGAATGAAGAGCGTCTGATGGCGATCAAACCGGCTTTCTTGAGTGAAATTTCTTCTCCTTCACGGATTTTGAAGCGCCTTTGACCTTCTTCGAACTGAAGTGAACCCCCTGCGACGGTAATTTCGTCCTCTGAAACCTGAAAAGCGGCATCTGAAGTCGCCTCATAGAGGCGATCTTGGACTTTAAATCGAAAAGAATCGTCGCCCGGAGCCGGAATTCTTCGCATGCGACCCGCAATCAAGCGAACGTTCGACGAAAACTCGATCTCTGCTCTCTCTTCGAGGCTCAAAGTCGATCCATCGGCGAGTGAAATGACCGCGCGTGAGTCCGGACCGAGTTGAAGACGTTCCCCTGAAAAGATTCTTCGGTTCGCGACCGCTGGCTCCCAGAACGATTCGTCGGGCCGTTTTACGCGTCCTTCACCTTGAATCACGCGCCAATATCCCAGACTTGCATGCGTAAGCGCTTGATCGGGGTACGAGGGAAGGCCATTGAATGCGTAGGCGCCCAAAATAATGGAAAGAAACAGTGCGACCCACAAAGGCCAGCTATCGCTATCCGGCGATTCAGTGCTTAGAATCGAATTCATTCTCTCATGAGACACCAAACCCGTTTGAAAGTCACAGTCGTCGTCGGTCTATTGGTCGCGCTCTGCGCTGCCGGGCAGTTCTATTTCTCTTCACGGTCGTTTGACTCCATATCTGTCGGACTCGCCGATGAGTTGAACGACGCTACTGTGCGATTGTTTTCTTCGCAGCTGGATGCGCTGGTCGAAAAATATTCTACGCAAGTCAAGCAGTTGACAGACTTCAAGAATGATCCCGCCGTTGTCGCATTCAGTGTCTATCGTGCAGGCTCGGGCGCTGCGACTTGGGAGCCGACTCAGACATACAGAAACGAAGCTGTTTTCCGCGCAAATGGGCTCGATTCCGCTGAACTCGAAAGAGTGAGGAAGGCGATCCCGATTCCATTTTCGAGAGCGATGAGCCAAGCGTCCGTTCTTTTTAATTCAACGCGACAGGGTGGCCTTCCATTGCTCTCTCTTGCGGTGAACGTCACCGGAACAGACGGGGTTCCAACCGTCGGAGTTCTCGATTTGAAGCCCGATTCATTTTTAATCGAGCTTCGAGACCGTCGTTACTCGACCGTCTGGGTGGCAAACGCCGTGGGAGAGTCTCTTCTTCAAACAAATCCGAACCGGTCGGTTCCGAATCTGAAGGAAGCGGCGTCGCCAGGAGAAATTCAACGCCGCCAAGGCGCCGATGAGCACGGAACGGGTCGTCTCTCGGCCTGGGTGAGTCCAAAATCTGACTTTCGAGTGATTTCAGAGGTCGACGAGAGTCGAGTAGCCGGCATCAAGCGACAGTTGGCGGGCCGAAGTGGGGCATGGGGGCTTGCGTTAGTCTGTCTCGCCTTTGTGTTTGGGTATCTGCTTTCAAGAAATCTTGGTCGTCAGTCCGAAGCGGATCGAAAAAAGTTTGAAGAAGTGTCTCGAACCCTCATTTCTCGGAGCGAAGAGACCGAAAAGAACGAACGGACGGAAGTGGAAATCCTTCGAGAGATCGTTTCGGGTTGGAAGCGATCATTTGAAACCGAGGGATGGACCGGTTTGGAGCGGGACTTGAAAAAACCAGTGACCGGATACGGAAGTCTGCTCGAGGAAGATCTTTTCAATCTTGAACTGATTGTTCAGTCGCAGACTCGCCGTTTGGAGCGGAAGCCTTGACGTCCCCTTCGCCGACCAAACCTCAGCTTCTATTGTTGGATCTACCAGCGGTTCGAGACGCCATTTCACGTTTGGCCCGGCTCGAGGAGCGCTTTTCATTCGTTTGGGCAAAGGACTTGGCCGAGCTTTCTAGAAAAGTTCAGGAAGGAACCGCGGATCTCGTCGTTTCCACCCCTGCAGCAGTCTCCGAACTCAGCAATTGGGTTCAAGGAGAGCGATACATAGGCGGATCGCAACTCGCCAAGGGCGTCGGTCACGAGCTTGGAAACATTTTGCTGCGAATCGTTGGCAAAACCGATCTCGCATTGATGGAAACCGATTTAACCAAGGCACAGGCCCACATTCAGGGTTTGATGGCGGCCTCAGATCGCGCAACGCTCATTGTTCGCAACCTTCAGGCGTTTGCTCGAGGACAGGTTCAGCTTCAAAAGGGCTCACTGATTGAAGTCCTCGACCGCTCGGTTGAGACGCTGACGTCCGACGTGGCTCGCTACAAGACCAAGGTCGAGAAACAATATGAGAAGGTCGCGCTGATTCAGCTCGATCCTGGTGCATTGATGCAAGCTTTTGCTAACATCACATTGAATGCACTTCAGTCCATGAGTTCGACGCCTGGTACTCTCACTTTTAAAGTGGCAGGCGAGTCGGAAGGTGGAAAACAGGGAGTCGCTGTTCGATTCCGCGATACTGGGGTTGGAATTGCTCCCGAAGTTTTACCGCAGATCTTTGAATTCGGTTTTACGACCCGAGGGGCACGTGGCGCCGGAATCGGACTCTCGGTTGCTCGAGACATTTTGAATTCGCACGTCGCCAAAATCAGCATCGAAACCGTTGTAGGAAAAGGCACGGAAGTCCGTGTTTGGTTCCCGGTAGCCTAAGAGGCCAAGAGGATACGCTAAGCCATGATCCAAAAATCCGAACTTAAAGGAAAACGCATCCTGATTGTCGACGACGATCGCGAAACGTTGGACACCCTGACGGAATACGTCACCCGTGAGGGGCATAGTGTGACCAGTGCAAGCGATGCTGAGAGTGCGCTTCATCGGATTCGCGCATGGAAGCCTCATCTCATCCTGCTCGATATCAACATGCCGGGCGCTTCCGGGCTCGACCTCATTCCGCGTATTCGTTCCATTACTCAGGAAGACTACGCGTCCATTATATTGGTTTCGGCCGGACTCGAGATTGAAGGCGTGATCCAGGGTCTCGATCATGGTGCCGACGATTATTTGAGTAAGCCCTTCCGCTCGACCGAGCTCATTACGCGTCTTCGTACGATGTTGCGGATGAAAGAGCTTCAGGACAATCTGCGACGCTATCAACATCGCATCGAAGAGCTGAGCAATACCGATGATTTGACCGGTCTTCTGAACATGCGTGCTCTTTACCGCCGTGCGGAAGAAGAGATTCAACGCTGTCGCCGATTCAGAAAACCGATTTCGGGTCTTCTGATCAATCTCGACCAGTTTTCGGCCGTGAATGAAAACGCCGATTTCATATTCGGCAACACGGTGCTTCGTGAAGTCGCGCTCATTCTTAAGAAGTGCGTTCGTACCATGGACCTGGTTGCTCGAGTCGGGGCGGATGAGTTCTTCATTCTGCTGCCGGAGACTGACCTTGCAGGTGCTGAATTCGTCGCGGAGCGTGTTCGCGAAGCGGTACATGCCGCCGAGTTCAAGGCCGACAAATTTGTCGCCAAAGTGACCACCTGTATTGGGGTCGCCGGGTTTACCAACGAGCACGTAGGAATGGGTATGGGCGAGCTCTTTGCGAACTGTAATGAGTCGCTTCGCTCGGCCAAAGTCAGCGGAACGAATCGGGTAGAGATCTATTCATTTGTCTAATCAATAGGTTGGCCGGTATTCCGTTCGGGGTCTAACTCGCCGTTTCCATTGGCAAACAGACTCTTTTTACTTGAAAATAACGCATCGCGGCATTAAAACCCTACCATGCATTCTCTCTCACCGATGTTCCGCACCTGGGTCGCTTTTGCAGTTCTTCTTTTTGCGCCACTTTCCGCGCATGCCGATTGGGCGAAATTTAGCCGAGATACCAGCGTTCACATGACGGAGCTGTCCGAAGACGCCCTCATCGAGTCGTCCCATCAGAGTTACGACGTTTCTGCCGATGCTTCGGCCGTGGTGAGTAATGTGGATTTCACGAAGCTCACTCAGGCTTCGATCGATTTTGACCATTGGCCGGAAATGGGAATGCCGGGCGTAGAAGCAATGCACACGGTGAAGCGCATTTCGCCGACTCAATCGCTGGTTTGGATTTACATGATTTCAAATGGAACCAGCACGCGCCACTATCAGAATGTGAACGTTCGACCGCAGATTGGTGCTGCAATCGCAGAGGCGGCAGGCCGCAAGGCGTTCGGAAATACCTTTGAACTGACTCACCCAGCGTCCCGCTACCGGTTGCCGAACGGCCAAGTGCTTCCTGACGCGCCTTCGTTTAGTGCGTTTCGTGGCTCCTGGTATCTGGAGCCGATGTCTGGAAATCGCGCCTACGTCCGCTACTACGTCGAAGCGACGGTCGCGTCTGGGATCCCAGCATTTCTCGTTGGGCCGATTGCTGAGAAAAGCATGACCGACGGGATCCACCAAATGATTCAGATCCTTGCGAATCGTGCCCGTCTGAGATGATATCGAGGGAATGGCGAAAGCCGATTTCCTCCCACCCACTTCGAATTCCCAGCCGGCGCTGCCGCCACGGGAGAAACGGAAGCGCAAGCGCGAGCTGATCGCTATTGCGGTGGTCGGTGTCGTTCTATTTATCCTGACCTTGGCCGAGTTTCGCCTCGGAAAGCTCTCGAGCACGCTTCCCTTCGTAAACTCGATTTTCTTCTTCGGGCTCCTGAACATCAACGTCATCCTCCTGATCGCGTTGATCTGGTTGGTGTTCAGAAACGTCGGCAAACTCTTTATTGAGCGCCGAAGCAAGATCTTGGGCGCGCGCCTGAGAACGAAGCTCGTTCTCGTCTTCTTTGGGTTCTCGATCATCCCGACGCTTGTTCTGTTCGTGATTTCGGCACTCTATATCAACTCGAGCTTCGATAAGTGGTTCTCGATCAAGATCCAGAACACCTTTCAAGCGTCGCTCGACAT
>OUNO010000001.1_pt2 | contig 20981 bp, 23 predicted proteins | sample 1779811 | NCBI WGS metagenome assembly OUNO01 (sample SAMEA3914804, study PRJEB12502) | metagenome | biome: forest; material: soil | place: Canada | collected 2010-06-25 | depth 0.3 m | reverse complement strand
CGCGAGCACTGGCAGTTGAACGTCGATGTTCTCGGTGGAGAGCCGATCTTTGCTGAAACGGAAGTCCTCACGGTTGCAGTCGAGTTGATCCGCGCATTCGGCGGAGCGGACAAGATGCAGGTTCGGGTGAATCACCGCAAACTCATGGACCACTTCTTCTCCAAAGTGATGAACCTGACCACTGAGCAAGCTCACAAGGTCGTGAAGGCAATCGACGCAAAAGCCAAGGTCGATGAAGCAAAATTCAAAGGCTGGATTCTTGAAGCAGGGGTGAAGGAAGAGCAGATTGATGTGCTCACCCGTTTCTTCGTCTCTGATCTGGACACCCTCGCAAAGGAAATGCCGTGCGAAGGCGTGGAGCACTTGAGAAACCTGTTTGCGATGTTGAAGCAATCCGGCGTCACCAATCAGGTGGTGTTCGATCCGACGATCATGCGCGGACTCGATTACTACACCGGCACCGTATTTGAAATTTACGACATGAGTCCTGAAAACAACCGCGCGATGTTCGGCGGTGGCCGTTACGACAACCTGATGGGAATCTTCGGAAAAGAAGCGCTCTCCGGTGTTGGTTTCGGTATGGGCGACGTGTCCCTCCAGAACTTCCTCGAAACCCACAAGCTCGTCCCGGCTTTTCCAAGCCTCGTCGATGTAATGGTCACGCTCCCAAAAATGGAATACCGGGAAATTGCGGAAACCATTGCGCGAGAACTCAGAGAGCTTGGCCATAGTGTCATTACTCCTCTTTCAGTAGGACCATTCGGGACTCAGTTGAAGCTTGCCAATCGTCATGAGTCTAAAATTGCGGTTCTTTTTGGAGATGATGAGATGGCCCGTAACGAAGTGATTGTGAAGGACCTTCGAACCGGGTTACAAATTACCGTTCCGGCGAAAACTGCAGTAAACGCAATACACGACGAACTTGAAAAGTCAGGTGCGGAAGAAACCGGAATTCTTATTTCTTTCCTTAGACGCCTGAAGATTGGTGAGTCTATTCTGGTTGAAAAAAGCGATGATCTCGATTCAGTGAAAAAAGAGCTCACGAGAGTTTTGAAAGAGCTCAGCGAACAAGAGAACAAAAGGGGATAGCTATGAAAACACTTTCCATCCAGAAACTTCACCCTGAGGCAAAAGTACCCACCCGCGCATACGAAAACGATGCAGGCCTTGATCTTGTGACGGTTGAAACGCACACACTGGCTCCAGGCGAAGGCAGAATCTTCAAGACCGGTCTTGCGATGGCGATTGAACCGGGGTTCGTAGGCCTGATCTGGGATCGCTCTTCCATGGGAAAACGCGGAATCAAAACCCTGGGTGGCGTGATTGATTCCGGCTACCGCGGTGAAGTTGGCGTGATTCTCTGGAATCTCACCAAAGAGGCCCAGGAAATCAAAGCGGGTGAGCGAATCGCCCAGCTTCTCATTCAATCCATCGCGACTCCACAGACGCAGGAAGTGACTTCCTTGTCAGAAACCACGAGAAATGCCGGTGGTTTCGGCAGTTCTGGTAAATAAAACGCCCTGTTAAATTACCTTAAATTGCCAGCTTTGCTGTTGTAAACGAGTGGTCCTGGAACTAGTTTCCAAGTCATGAAGACTTACAACACTACTTTATTGGTTCTGGGTTCCCTTATCTTGAGTTCATCTGCGCACGCTTCAGCTCTGAATTACGTATTCAACCGGGGAGCGATTTCCCCTGAAAATGTTTCCGGCTGGTTCTGTCAGATCACGGAAGACGGCGTGGTGAAAAAACCTCTCGGCAAGTCCCCCTACATCAACGTGAATGCCGAAGATGTACGTGATCCACTGATTTTCAGCTCACAGATTCCGAATCAGGCGGTTCTCGACAGTCTGGTCGAGGAAGCTTCGAATCACGTGGTGCTCAGCGATGGCATTGGTCCGATCGGAGGTTGCAATGAAACGTATACCGCGATCACGGACAATAAAATCAGACTCGTCCTGCTTCGCAGATCGGGTGGAGTGGTGGTCAGCCATAACGCTTCTTCAGCTGCGAAGAAAATCGAAAAATTCATCGACGCCAACTGTGGCAACTGATTTTAAACATTCGAGGAAAAGGGCTGGATCGGAAGATTCAGCCTTTTGCTTTTCGAGGGGCCCATCCAGAGAAAGGCCAGAAGACTCAGGATGAAGCTCACCACCCCGCACGCCAGAATCACGTTTCTCGGACCATAAATCCGGAACAGAAAAGGGGACGCGAGCATCGCAAGCAGGCTCAGGAGGTTTTCCAGGGTCATGCGAAGTCGGAAGATTTTCTTCAGTTCCTTGTTGAGTTGGAATTCGCTTTGAACCAGATCCGAGAATGGAAGGTCGTTCAACGGCCCACCCACCGCCGTGAGTGCGGTGACCAGCAAGAGCAGGGGAAAGCTTGTGGTGAACGAGATGAAGATGAATCCCACTCCCAGGAGCGCAAGCCCTGAGTAGATCCATCTCTCAGAGTTCCGGCGTTCAAAGTTTGCGATGATGATCGCAGCTCCCACGTTCCCGACTCCGTAACAGCCCATGAGAAGGCCGAAGGCTTTCACGTCAGTAGGCGAGACCGAGTGGATCAAAAGTGCAAGGCCCAGTCCATACACGAGATACCAGGCAGCGCCCACTGTCGCCTTCATGATCATGCCACGGAATACGGGCGGTTTGGTGCGGGCCAGTTTCCAGGACTCGATAAAGTTTGAGAAAACCGATTCTTCTTGCGGATGTTCGAGTTTCTCGTCATGCCGGATCTCTTCGCGAATTGAGTGCACCGACCAGGTGGAGATGAGGTAACTGAAGGCATTGATCGAGAAGAAATGAATCGTTTCTACAAAAGTGGAGAGGAGTCCGATGATTGCAGGGCCCATCACTCGTGCGAGACGAAGCGTCGTACTCATGAGTCCGTTTGCCGCTTTCAGTGTCGGAGTGTCTTTCGCCGCGAGGGGAAGGATGCTTTGAAGCGCGGGATCAAAGAAGGCGCCGAGTCCGGCAAGCAGGATCGTTGAAACAACAAGTGCTGGAAAAGAAGGGAAGTGGAGGTAGTAGAGCACCACTGGAGTCAGTGTGATCACGGCCCGGAGCAGGTCTACGCGAATCATGGTTTTGTAAGGAGACCAGCGATCAGCCCATCGTCCACCCAGTGAACCGAATACAACTACCGCAAGTAATTGAAGCGAGGCAAGCCACCCGGTTTCAGAGCCGATGAAACTGACTGACATCCAGATGAATGCAACCCGGTAGATCTCGTCCCCGATCGCGGAGCCGACTTGTCCGATCCAGAGTCTTGCGACTGTGCGATTTCGAAGGGCTTTCAAAAGTAGCATTTAAAAGCGGGTCTCCCGGGGCAAGCCTTCGACTTCAAATTTGAAATCGTCCGGGATTTGAAAATTGTATTCGAGGATCGCGCCGGCGAGACGGATGTGTTCGCTCTCTTCAAGTGCGATCTGTTTGAAAAGCCGCGCCGTGGTCAGATCCACTTTCAAAAGAGTTTCATAAAACTGTTCGCCCGCCGCCCGTCCGCGCTCTTCGGCATTGGCCATGAATTCAGCAAACTTTTGAGGGGTGATGCAGTGATCAAACGAATTCCAGAGAGCAAGACTCTGAGGTCGTTCTTTCGGATCAAATCCGAGTTCCTCCATGCGGAGGAGAAGCCAGTGCAGATGTTTTTCTTCCTCACCTGCAATGGTTCGCCAGATTTTCTGAACAGAAGGGGAGACTTCCCCTTCGTAAATGTCGGCCGCCATTGAAAAAGCATGAGTGGCTTGTTTTTCCGCGAACGCAACAATGCGAAGACGATCAGCGAGACCTTCTTTGGTTCCGAGTGAACGCAGGGAGGGGGCTTTTTCGCCGGGAGGGCAGATTGAAAACGGAGACCAGTCGATTACAGCTTCTGAAAATCGTCCCACGAGTCTCCCAGCTTCAAAATGGTTTCAAATTCTTTTGCCTGGATGGCCATGCAGGAAAGACGGGATTGTTTGATGAGAGGCAGGTTCTTGAGTGATGCCGTGCTCTTCAGGGTTGCCAGGGTGACCGGCGTCTTCAGTTTCAAAACGAAACCCACGTCGATCTGAACCCAGTCTCCCTTCATTTCAGGATCGAGGTCCGGATAAGCTTCCTTCACGACTTTCGCCACTCCTACAACCGAACGCTCGTCGTTGCTGTGATAGATCAGGGCGAGGTCGCCCTTCTTGCAGGCGTTCAGGACGTTGCGGGCTTGATAGTTGCGCACGTGATCCCAGTTCGTCTTCTTGTCCTTCTTCAGTTGATCGATGGGGTAGACGCTTGGTTCAGATTTTAAAAGGAAGTAGCTTGCCATAAAGGAAGGCTAGCAAAGTGCCAGGCAATTGACAATTTTCAGTATGGACAAGCCCTGAAATAAAACAGTCCTTTTTTCGGGCAGCAGTCATCCTGACTTTTCCCATCCGCTCGGCATCCATGCCTGATGGGAATGCCCGAAAAAAGGACTGTTTTATTTCAGGGCTTGTCCACACCGAGGGTTGCCGTGAGTGGGAACTGGAGCGGGGATGGGTTTTGTGTTTCGGACTTTGGGGTGATAATCTGAAAAGGATGACTCACCTTCGGTCTGATTGGATCAGTTTGATTTCAGTTTTGGTTTTACTGAGTGGCTGCGCCCATCTCGGTTCATCTTCGAAGAAGTACGGGGATGACGATGATAATGGGCCGCCTTCGAGTTATTACGCGGACACCGAGACCCGGGACAAAACGGCAAGCGAAGTCATGAAGCACCTGAAGGGACCGAAGAAGAAGGTTCTCGTTCTGAGTTTGTGGAATGACACTCCGGTGGGGAGTGAAGCGCTGGGTGAATTCGCAGGCGAAGAGCTGAAACGGGAACTCCATCTGACGAAGCGTGTTTTGCTTCCGGATGACAAGATGGTTACTGCGGTCACAAAAGATTTTGTTCAGGGGGATCACGTTCAGGTTTCCCAGTTGATCCGCGAAGGCCGCCGTTATGGCGTGTCGAGTGTGGTGATTGGTCGGATCGCTAAAATCACTTTCCGTCAGGACCGTGAAGAAGTGGGTCTTCTGCGTGAAGCAGAGAGTGCTGTTCTGGTGGATGTGGAAATGAAAGTTTTTGACGTGGGTTCTGGTCGCGAGGTTTCTTCGTACAAGCGTACGGGAGCGGCGACCAACACTTCACGCGTGATGTTTGATCAGGACTCGCTTGCCAATAAAGAAGCACGCGAAGAGATTGCAAAACAGGCGCTTCACGAAGCGATGTTGAAGCTCGTGCCCGATGTTCTCGTGTCGATGGACAAGATGGACTGGCAGGGCCGGATCGCAAAAATTCTCGGGAACAAGGTTTATCTCAATGCCGGAAAAGCTTCCGGGGTTCTCGCGGGTGACATTCTGAAGGTGCTGTCTCCGGGAGAAGAGATCATTGACCCGGTGACCAAAGCTTACCTCGGCCGTTCCGAAGGCTTCCTGAAAGGGACCCTTGAAGTTACCGAATTTTTAGGCGAAGACAGTGCCATGGCAATCATTCACACCGGTGGGAATTTTCAAGAAGGCGATGTGGTCCGTCTCTATTAATCGGCACTCTGCCGAAAGCCCTTTTACTTTTTCAGATCTCCTTCGGCTTCAAGCTGAGTGGCTCGAGCGCCTGCGTCCGAAGCAGGAGAGTGCAATTTTGTTTGCAGAGGTTCCGCCAACCGTGACACTCGGCGCGCGGCAGATGTACGAGGAAGAGACGCGTTCCCGTTTTCAAGCTCTGGGCGAAGTGGATCTCATCGCGGGCGAGCGTGGCGGGAATGAAACGTGGCACGGACCGGGACAGTGGGTGGGTTTCATCCTTTCTCCGCTCGATGTTTTTACTGGTGATTCCAAAGGTGTGAGAAAAGCGGTTTACCGGATTCTCGAGAGTGTAGAGCGCGTGGGGAAGCGTTATGTGCCTGAGCTTCACCTTGAAGAGGGGAATCGTTTAGGGCTTTGGTCGAACCGCGGCAAGATTGTTTCCGTTGGAATCAAGATCCGGGGCGGTTATGTTTCCAGTGGATTCTCACTCAACTGCATTCCTCAAAAAGAAGCCTTCTCCGGAATCAACCCCTGCGGCATCGCTGATTCCATTCCGGATTTTCTTTTTCAAAATTCTGTCGCTCCTGAAAAATGGCAGGATGAGTTCGAAAAAATCCCCTCTTTAATTGTTGAGTCATTTTCGACCTAAGAAAAAACTTTTTCCGGGGTTTCTTTTTTTATCTAACTACTGTTAAAATATAGCCGAGGTTATCGGTAGTAAAATGAATCACATCAATCCAAAAGTTCGGGCACTGGGAGTGCTGGTTTTAGGCTCCCTTCTGGTATTCGCGTTTCTGAGTCGTCTCGACATCAGACGGGGTCCCATTCCCGCAAACGCCGATGATCATCAAGTCACTGTGGAAAGACTTCCCAGCTCAGAAGCCAAAGTATTAGGCGTAGACCCCCGTAACCATTAGTTAATTTACTTCAAAAAAGAGCTCAACTTCGCGCCCAAATAACCGACAAGAATGGTATGATATTAAGGGAAGATCATTTCCTTTGGTGTTGGGGGTACGGGTGCGGATACAAGCTCACACATTAAAGAAGCTCTGCGTGGAGGCGACAACCTTTCTGGTTGCGGCGACCTTCCTCTCGACTTCCTGTGCGCCCCAATCCGGCACTCTCGCCACTCAGTGTGTGGTGAACCAGGATCAATCAAGCTTATTTAAAGGCCACTGGACGACTCAACCCGTTCCACTTGCCGTCGTGGTCAATGATTTCACTGCAACCGAACTTGAGGCGGTAGAGGCGTCGATCGCAACCTGGAATACGTTTTTCACTGCTTCCAAGGGCTTTTCCCTTTATTTGCAGAGCTCAACTTCCAAGGCAATTCTAGGGACGATCGGTCAGGGTAGCACTCGTCTGAGCTCCGCCACGACCTGCAGTCAGACCATCGTGAACGGAAGCGGTTTCAACCGTCAGATCATGATTTATAAAAATGCGTCCACCTGGACTTATGGAAGCGCGATCATGGCACTGACGAGTCTCTGTCCGGTCACCACCGGAAACAGCGAATTTCGGATGTTCACTTCAGCTGTGATGGAAGTCAATTTCGTGAACTATTTTGGATCGGGAAAACCGATCCCGGATCTGCAAAGTATCGTGACCCACGAGCTTGGACACATGCTCGGTCTCGATCACTCTTGTAACGGAACCGCCTGCAACAACGCTCCGGATGACTACACAAACGCGATCATGTACCCGTCTCTCGGATTCACGGGAATCAATGGTCAGGTGAAGCGCACACTTCAAAACAACGACCAGGAACGCGCGAACTGCCTTTACGGCAGTACTGCTACAAAATAACGGCCAAACCGCTCATAACACTCTTCGTCACCCGTGCTCTTTCGTTGCTCGGGGTGAAGCGGTGATGCTAGGCTTTTAGCCATGTCTAAAGACTCCAAAAAGTTTGAAAAGGTACAAGGCCTTGATCTGAACGCGCTTCCTAAAAGCTTCGAATTCGGACAAGTCGAAGCTCGTCTTCAGGACGAATGGGCCGAGAACAAAACCTACTCCTGGAAGGAAAACGATTCCCGTCCGGTCTACGCAGTCGATACCCCTCCGCCGACCGTTTCGGGCTCACTCCACGTCGGGCACATTTTCAGTTACACCCAGGCCGATGTGATCGCACGCTATCAGCGCATGAAGGGGAAAAATATTTTCTACCCGATGGGCTGGGATGACAACGGACTTCCAACCGAGCGCCGGGTTCAGAACTTTTTCCACATCCGCTGCGAAGCGAATCTTCCGTACGAGCCAGGCCTCGACCTTCCTCCAATCCTCTCGACGATGACGGAGAAGGAACTGGAAGCGAAAAAGATTCCCCAGCGCAATCTTTCCCGTAAAAATTTCATCGAGCACTGCCACAAGCTCACCGTTGAAGATGAGAAGCTTTTCAAAAAGCTTTGGAGTCATATCGGTCTTTCCGTCGACTGGAATCTTGAATACGCAACGATCGACGACAATTCCCGTAAGATCGCTCAATTGAGCTTCCTCGATCTCATCAATAAAAAAGAAATGTATCAGGTGGAAGCGCCGACTCTCTGGGATACCGATTTCCAGACAGCGGTTGCACAAGCCGAACTCGAAGACCGCGAAGTTCCAGCCGCATTCCACGACTTTGAATTTCAAGTCGAGGGTGGGGGAAGTTTCACGATCGCGACCACTCGTCCGGAACTCCTCGCAGCCTGCGTGGGTGTCACCACCCATCCGGATGATGAGCGCTATAAACAATTTGTTGGAAAATTCGCAATCAGCCCGCTCTTTGGCGTGCGCGTTCCGATTTTCGCAAGTGATGTCGTGCAACCGGAAAAAGGGACCGGAATTCTAATGGTTTGTACCTTCGGAGATCAGACCGACGTTCAATGGTGGCGCGAGCAGAAGCTCGCTCTTCGCCAGATCATTGGTCGGGATGGTCGTTTGCAGCCGATCACTTTCGGTTCTGAAAACTATCCTTCCAAAGATGCGGCTCTCGCGAACGAGACCTATCAGAAGATTCAAGGCAAGACGGTAAAACAAGCGCAGAAGCTGATGGTGGAGATCCTTCAGGCATCGGGTGTGATGAAGAATCCACCGAAGCCGATCCAGCACGCAGTGAAGTTCTACGAGAAGGGCGATCGCCCGGTTGAAATCCTGACCACTCGTCAATGGTTCGTGAAACTCGTCGACAAGCGCGAGAAATTGATCGAGTACGGTGCCAAAGTAAAATGGCATCCGGAATTCATGTTTCAGCGTTTCAAGAACTGGACTGAGAATCTCAGTATCGACTGGTGCGTTTCCCGTCAGCGTTTCTTTGGCGTGAGTATTCCGGTCTGGTACGAGCTCGATCAGAATGGCGCGATCGATTATTCAAAACCAATGATTCCGACCAAAGAGCAATTGCCGGTTGATCCGATGAGCGATTGCCCGAATGGCTTCAAGCCAGAACAGCGCGGGAAGCCGGGCGGATTTGTCGGCGAAAGCGACGTGTTCGATACGTGGTTTACTTCCTCCCTCACGCCGCAACTGGGCTCTCAGTGGGAATTGAATCCTGCCCGCCACAAGAAGATTTTCCCGATGGACATGCGCCCGCAAGCGCACGAGATCATCCGGACCTGGGCGTTCTACACGATTGCAAAAGCGATGCTCCACGAAGAGAACATCCCTTGGAAGAACATCATGATCTCAGGCTGGGTTCTTGATCCAGACCGCAAGAAAATGTCCAAGTCCAAGGGAAACGTCGTGACTCCAAGCCAGTTCATCGAAGAATTCGGCGCAGACTCCGTTCGTTACTGGGCGGGACTTGCCCGTCCGGGCGTCGATACCGCATTCGATACCGGCATCATGAAGATCGGCCGTCGTCTTGCGATGAAGTTATTCAACGCAGGTAAATTCGTTCTTTCTCAAAGCAGCGAAGAAGGAGCGGTCACCGAACCGCTTGATCTCGCGTTCCTCGCGAAGCTCCGCCATCAGGTGGAACTGGCGAACAAGGCTTTCGAAGGTTACGAAGCTGCTGCAGCTCTCATGGAAGTCGAGAAGTTCTTCTGGTCGCACTACACGGATTCTTATCTTGAACTCGTGAAAGGCAGAACCTGGGGTGAGAAAACCACTCCGGAAGAATTGAAGGCAAAAGCATCCGCGGTTCACGCGCTTCGCTTCTCGCTTCAGGTGTTCCTGAAGCTTTTCGCTCCATTCCTTCCGTATTCAACAGAAGAAGTCTGGGGATATGCTTTCAAGGATGAATCGAAGAGTGTTCACACGGCACGCTTCCCGAGCCTCGAAGACTTCACTGGGTTCAACGAAGGAAATCCTGCAATCCTCGATGCGGCCATGGGCGCACAGGCTGCGATCAACGGACAAAAGACGATCTCCAAAGTCTCCATTGCCCGCCCGGTCGTGGATCTCCGTTTGAAAGCGAATGCAAAAACCATCGAAGCGTTCAAACCGGCTCAAAAAGACGTCATGGCTGCGACCAAGACCGAAAAACTGAGCTTCGTTGAAGATGCTTCGCTTGAGGCGAGTGTATTTGCAGTGGATCACATCGAGTACGGTCCGGACGCCAAAACCGGTCAGATGTAATCAGAGGCGGATCACCAATCCAACCGTAAGAGTGAACGGGTCTGATGCGGGAGTGATCCCAAAGTTTGGACCGGCATCGAGCTGCGTGTTCTGACTGAGTTTGCAGGCGAAGCCAAACCCCGTACTTGCGGTTGCCCCTTTGTCGGGCGCATCGCTTGATACATTGAAAACCTGAGCGTAGCCCCAAAGAAGTTCAGTCAGAGCGTGCTGGAATATCGCCCCGGTATAAATCTCATTCATGATTGCGCCGCTATCTCGAATTCTTCTTGTCCATGAGGGCGTAAGGTTCAACGACCAATCTGCGGGAAGTGAAACAATGAGCGGAAGTTCGAGTCCACCTTCGACTTTCCGATAGACGAGGTCATTTTTTACAGTCGGGAACTTGAGAAAGGGATTGAGGCCGAGGGCAAGCGGTTGGGCTGTTTTTTTCCCCAATCCGGTCCATTTCAATTTCACTCCGGAAACTCCCGAACGTCTGATCCGGGCTCGATCTGCTCCCGGAGGATTCAAATCAAAGAAACTCATTCTTTTGTGGGAAGTGGGGTTGGATGAGTCGCTGTGAGTTGTTTCGTTTCCGGGAGCAGCGGGTTGGGGGACCTGAATGCTCGCCGGAGAGCGCGAGCCGGATTTGATCGGCGTCACCTCTTTTTCAGTGGGGAAGGACAGGTGCGTGTACTTCCAAAAGACCCTTGCGGATGCTTCGTCCATTCGTGTTTCTTCGGCACGACTGGTGAGAGCGAAAAGCAGAGTGAAGATCATGACAAACTTCATCTGTCGTTTTTCGCGAGGTGCTCGTTCAATTCAACTTCAAATGTTGTATTCATGCGTCCTGCCTTAAAAACAGTATCGGACGGGAGGGTTAGGCATCGATGCAGCTCCTGTTTAGAGGTCTTAATCAGTACAAACGATGGACCTGAACAGCGGGAAGGTATTCTTCAGGAAAGGGAATAGAGGGTCTCAACGAGAGAGGTTGAGGACCTGAAGCGAGGAGAAACGCATGTTAAGCCAAGATACACCGATCCTGATCGTGGACGATATGAGTGACATGAGAGAGTTCATTGCCATGGCGTGCATGGAGCTCGGATTTCGGAACTTTGCGGAGGCGCCGGATGGTGCGCTTGCGTGGGAAATGATTTCGGCAGGCGGAGCACCCTTCGGCCTCGTGATTTCCGACTGGAATATGCCGAACTGCACCGGCATCGAATTATTGAAAAAGGTCCGCTCGGACGAGCGCTTTCAGAACCTTCCGTTTCTTCTGGTGACGAGTGAGACAGCGGAACAGAAGATGGAGGAGGCGAGACGCTCCCGTGTCAGTGGTTATGTGGTCAAGCCCTTCAGCCTTGATGATCTCCGAAATGAGCTGGACGAGGCTTTCCGGAAAATCCAGAAATAGTGTTTTCGAAACGGGTTTTTGAAATCAGGCTGCGGTTCGCACTTTGAACTGAACTGCTTTTTCAAGACAGAAGCGGTAGCCAACGCCTTGAACCGCTTCAATGCAATGAGAGATCCCGATCAACTTCTTGCGAAGTGAACAGAGGTGGACATCCACCGCACGATCCAGCACGGTTGCATCCTCACCCCAGGCTGCAACCAGCAACTGGTCACGGGTGAAAACCTGCTCCGGTCTTTTCGCAAGACAGGAAAGGAGTTTGAATTCGGTCTGAGTCACTTTGACTTCGAGTTTCTTGCCATCACGGGTGAGTGAAACCCGGTGACGGGCATGATCGATTTCAAGATCACCCACGACCAGAAGGTCTGACTTCCGGCTTGCGCGGCTTGCTTTGGAAAGTTTGCCATCGACACGGGCGCGGAGTTCGATCGGATCAAAAGGTTTCACGATATAATCGTCGGCACCCAGACTGAATGCAGTCACCTTGTCCGTTACATCCGTTTTTCCGGTCAGACAGATCACCGGAGTTCCTTTTGATTTTGAATTTTCTTCGAGTTCGGACAAAAACTGATATCCATTTTTTCCGGGAAGATTGATGTCGAGCAGGATCAGATCGAATTCCTGTTCCTGAACCATTTTCAAGGCAGCCTCGGCGCTGTCGACAATGGTCACGTTCAAATGAGCGAGTGTCTTGCCCACGATCTTTTGGTGAGTTTCACAATCTTCTACGAGTAAAATGTTGGCCACGGAAGAGTCCCTCTACGAACCTGTTCGGACAAATACAGGTTTTTCATGACTTAAATTCATTTTCGTCAGAGTCTTGTCGAAAATCGCCGGAGCACTGGCGCTTTCTGGTAAAAAAGCTCCCTCCTTTCCGGTGATATTCGGTGTTAGAATGAAAACAGAGGGATTGCTATGGATGGCATTAACCGCGCTCTAATCATCACCGGCTTTATCCTGTTTTCAACTCAACCGGCCTTTGCGGTCACCGGCAAGGCTTGTAATTTCGAATGTCCGATCGGCAAGAGTGCTGCGAAGGAAATCGATAATTTCCTGAATCAGAAAAAGTCCTGTCCGTTCCCGAAAATGAATTCGGAAGATCAGCGAAATCCTGCAAAGGGCGCTGCTTTCATGGATCCTCTCGTGACCACGAACGGTGAGTTCATCTCAGAAGCCCTCCGTGTGCAGGGCCTTCGCATGTTCGAGGCGGACGAAGATTCTCCGAATCAACTGCCCAAAAATCTGGAAATCAGCGACATGAAGGAATTTGGAAAAGGTGGGAGGGATTGTTTTAATCCTGTCTATCTCAGTTCGAATTTGAAGAGTGGGGATATGATCATCATGGATTCCCAGGCGATCATCCTCGATCAAATTCCCTCTGATCCTTTCAATATTCAGACGAACCTTGATTCAAAGGATCTGGCGGCCGAATTGGCCCGCATCTCCCGTGAGAATCCGAAACAAGTTCCCCTGGAAACCGTTCAGCACGTTTTGAATGTGCTGAATGGCAAGCCGGAATCCGTCCTGAGCAGCGAAGTGAATGCTGCTGCCGGATTGATTTGCAACGACTGGACCGGCGATCCTGCTCTTTATAAAACAATCACCGCCTTTCACGAAACCGTGGATCCGGCAGGTCCGAATGCGATCCGGATCAAATCAGAATCCCTGATTCCGAATGTTCTCGGAGAATCCACTTCACCCGGAACAGGCTTGAGCAATTTGATGGAACGGGCCGAAGGGCAGTGCAAATTACAAGTGTTTGAGGCGATCAAAAAACGCACCCGCTCAGTCCTTTATGTGGGACCCGCTTACGGACACTTCACCGTGCTCAGGCATCAGTCGGATATCCCGCAGTGCCGGGTCACCTGCAGTCATTGCGCGAATCATGTGGAGAACACCCGCAAATGATCTGGTTGTTGTTTTCCCTTCTTAACCTTCAACCCCAGGCGATGGCCCAGAAGCCAGAGTCGCGTTACACGGATGAACTCTGTGATGACGTGGAGAAGGTCGCGCAGGAGTTCATTGATCTTGAACTGGCCGGTCAGCGCTGGCAGGGGACGATCGACAAGCCGGTTTGCCTGAAGAAGGCGAAGCCGCTTACGGTGGGGAGCGAGCGGGTTCCCGCAAGTGATCCCACTCTCCTTGATCCTGAATATCTTTTGCCGGATGGCCGTAAAGTACAATTTACCGTAAAGAAGAGTGCGGATGAACTTCTTGAAGTGTTTCTGAGTTATATCGGCAAGAAGGGCGGAAAAGATGTGCCCGTACGGGATCACTTCACACTAAAGCGCAACTTCGGAAAAGTGCGCGATGTACGTGGATGCGCGTCCTTGTTCCTCGAGCCTGAACACTTTGTCATGCGTTCAAGCTGCTGGAGTCACTGAATCAAGCCCATGGAAAATTATTCTGAGTTTGAGTTAAGTGAATTTGCACGATTCGAAAAATTAAAGAAGAAAGGGATTTTTCTCGGTTTGGGGGGAATCGTTGTTCCTCTACTCGGTCTTGCCGTTTCTGCCAGTTCGCAAAACCAGGTGATTCAGGGAGCAGGGATGCTCGTGGGCCTTCCCTCGTTTTTTCTGCTTTTTCTTGGGATCAGAGCCATGTATTCAGCCCAAATATTTAATTGTCCCCGGTGCGGAGGAAATTTTATGAAAGTCCGGAGGCGAGGGGAGTACGTCTCTAGCATTGAGTTGAGAAGCTGTCAGTATTGTGGTTTGATCAATCCGCTTGCAAAAATCGGTGTGATTTAAACCATAAGTCGTAAGGTCACGATCTGGGTACCAGTCATTGAATCAAGGTCTGAATGTCGCTCGTCTGAATCTCCATGACAAACGCAGTTTCTCCGTTTTTGTAAAACTTCGGTCTCTCATGAGTCTTCTTGAAACCCATTTTTTCATACATCGCGATCGCGTTTTTATTGCTTTCACGAACTTCGAGGATGGTGCGGGGGATTTCCTCGTGGACGACATCCCGGATCATGAGTTGCATGAGTTTTTGTCCCATCCCGAGTCCGCGCCATTTCGGATCAACGCAAACGTTCAGAAGGGAAGCGCCTTCGGTCTGAAGCCAGTAAACGATATAGCCAAGGACCAGTGAATCCGTTTCATCATCAGTCAGCACGTAGACCCGGGCATACTTTCGCTCGAATTCTGCGATGAAGTGGTCGCTGCTCCATGGCTCGGGATAGGCCCGGTTTTCAATGGTCAGGATTTGTTCCAGATCTCCCGAATCGGCGAGGCGCGCACTGTAAGTACTCATGGGACATTCCTACCCGAAGGGGGCGTTTAAATGCAAGGTGCAGGCGCCTTAAAGTTCAGGTATTCTATAAAAGAGTCCGGCTCTGATTGGACAAGTGAGGCGTAATTTGGCGAAGCATAAACACAGTGTTCTCTACGACGTTCTTTACGGCTTTATCCCCATCACTGAATGGGAACAGGAAATCATCAATTCTCCCTTCTTTCAGCGCCTTCGCTGGATCAAGCAATTGAGTTTCGCGAACTATATTTTCCCGGGTGCCGAGCACAATCGTTTTGCTCACACCATCGGAGTCATGCACTCCATGGATCAAATGCTTCGGGCGCTTGGGATTGCGGTTTCCGACGAAGAGCTTCATAACCCGAGATCCACGAATCAGGCTGCCATGCTGCACAAGAGCCTTCGGATCGCGGCCCTCCTTCACGATATTGGAACTTTTCCGTTCTCCCACACCGTCGAATACGGATACATCCGCCACGGGAACGATGAACGCCGTCTTCCAAAACGAGCGAAGAAACTTTCAAACAACCACGAGCACCTGGGTGCGTTCATCATCAAGAACACGCGCTACAAGGGCGGGATCACCCAGATCCTGGAAAACTACGGCTTCGACGTGAACATGATTTCTAAAATCATCAAGGGCGAGTCCCCGTACATGATCGCAAATCAGCTCATGCACTCGGACCTCGACGCCGATCGCATGGACTATCTCCTGCGCGATTCTTATTACACCGGCATCAAGTACGGACAGTTCGACCGCGACTATATTCTCGCGAATCTCGAAACTTTCGACGCTGGCAAGGGACAGGTGGGATTCGGTGTGCGTGAAAACGCGATGCGTGCGGTGGAAGACTTCCTGATTGCGCGCTTCAACTGGTACTCCCAGGTTGTGAAGAACCCGGGCTCCGGGAAATTCGACGTGATCTCATCCCACATCTCTGAAAATTTTCTGGAACAAGATCTCATGTATCAGTTCCACGATCTCTTAAGCATGATCGAAGAACGGGATGAGCGTTTCTTCTGGTTCAACGACGTGTACTTCATCAATCGTTGTCAGGAAGTGCGTCACCTCGGTCTCTGCGATGATCCGCACACGAACGAGTACATTGAAATGCTCCTGTATCGTAAATCACCGAAGACGGTTCACCATCCGGAGTTCGAACACCGGATTCTTGAAAGCACCGGCTCCGAGGCTGAGCGTGAAAAACGGATCAAGCGCATCAAGGCGATCGTGAAGGATTTCGAGTCCGTCATTGATGAGTACGGAACGGGTAAAGAGTGGATCATGGCCGACATTCCTTCCCGGGATATCTCGTTCACCGCTTCCAAGGAAAAGCTGAACCGCAAGGAGCGCAAGGGCCCGCTTTACATGGAGCTTGAGCCCGTGAAGATCATCACCAAGCGGGGAGGACCAAAGCTTTTGGTTGAGATTGACAACTCCATCGTGAGACGCCTCGCCCCTTATATCAACTTCGTTCCAAGCGTTTATGCGAACGACTCTGCGATCAAGCTCCTGAAAGCGCGTAAATTGATCTGATGCGGACGAACGAGACCGTAAAGTAATTAATATAGAAGTCGAGTGTTCACTAAATCATGGATTTAGTGTGATCACTCCCATGTCTTGATGGCCACCAACAGATTCCGTCGCAAATGGAGAAGTTAAGCTGATTGGTTTGATCTCAACGAATACAAAATGAGGGTAATCACTTTTAAGAATATCCTTTGCCGAAAATGATACTCGGAGAGTGGTTCCCGGCGCGTAGATCGCATATTGATTGGTGATAGCCATTCCGTTCTGAGATCCGTTATAGCAAGTGGGTTGTGTTAAATTCGTGTTACATAAAGCGGGTTGTATGGCAGTCGTTGGATTAGTTTCCGCTCCAATCAGAGACAACTCGTTGGGCGCAGGAGTGGAATAATTTACAGTTACGGCCAGGCTTTGACCCTGACCTAATTGGACGTTCATCGGACTTGAAACGTCGATCCACGCTAGTTGCGTTGTCGGATCATATCCAACTTGAAGCAATTTGCGTTCGATTTGAGAATCGGCGTGAACTGGAGAAAACGCCAATAAACATCCAGCTATGGTCAATAAAACTCTTTTCATATTTTCCCCTATCCATCTAGATCCAATGTTTTCGAGCCTTATGCGCATTGGCTACGCTTTTGTAAGAAATCAGTCCGCATTGCAATCGGCTTCGAACGTTTCATCCGGAGTGTTGGTTCCTGCCAAGAGTCCGATTTTTACGCGATCGTAAGCGGCGTCACCCCCCAGGATCTGGCCATTCCGGTACCAAGAGACCTGGATCCAGTTTTTTCCATCAATCACTTGGTAGATTGTAGACAGGTAAACGAGATGATCTATACGAGATTGGGCGTAGAACCCGGTTGTGGGTGGATTATTGGTGGTAAAACCCACTTTGGGGTCGGAAGAGTCAATCTGGTAATGCTCCTGATGGGGTGTCGGTGCATGGATCCCGATTGTTTCCACGATTTCACATTTCAATGGTTTCAAGGGAGCTGCGGACGCAGAAGCTCCGGAAGTGAGAATAAAAAGAGCAGTAAAGAGAGCGTTTTTCATAAAATTCCTTTCTTGTTGAGAACGGAATCATTTTTACTCCCGCTGTCGGGAATGCACCATAATATTTAACTCAATTCCAAGGCATCACTTTTTACTTCGGATAAATTCTAAATTTTGAACCAATCAATATTCAGGCAAGCCAGTTCTTCACAAGGGGACGGCTTGATGATTTTAAAACAGTCTTCGATCGTGTTCATCAGGACTTTCCTGACTTCTGGAAAATCAGCTTTTGAGATGGAGGCCGGGCAGGTGAACATCAGTTCATTTTTGCTGATGCGATCGGATTTCTCGATCGATTTCAGTCTCCAGTTTTGATGGTGCCGGGAAAGATGTGGTGACTCGGGTCCGAGGTGGGTGCTTTGTGGACCAAGGTGGAATTCTCCATTTTTTTCAACACAAAGACCAGTGGAGACTAGAAACTCCAGAACCCGTTTCACCGTGCTTCGAGGAAGTTGCAGGCGCTGGGCGATGGCTTCGGGGGAATGAGTTTGATCGATTGATGTGAGCAGGCGGACTCCGCTGAAATACCATTGTGAATAGAAAGCCGCTTTCGCATCATCATCGAGCTCCACCTGTTCTGGAATTCGACTCCTGACTTCTTTTGAGCGTTCGCGAATTTTCGATAGCTGTTTCTGTAATCTTGCCTGCAGGTTCGGCTTTCCTGCCCGACTCAGTGAAACCAGAGTCATGAAATAATCTGACTCGAGATCCGTCATTTCCAGGTACTCGCAAAGGTCGTTCGCCTGTTCTGATGTAAAATCCTTCTGCCCCTGTAAAACCAAGGTGATCGTGGACGGGTTCAGTGAGAGTGCCCGGGCGATTTTTGCCAACTGGCCATAGCCCTGGCTCGGGAGGCTCTCCAGATACTGGTGAAGATAGCTGCGATAGTCGTCGGATTCGAATAGATCTTTCATTTGATTTGCGAGGGTATAGACCAGAGTTTACAAAAAATAAAGACTCGAATTCATAAATTGACAAAAATGTTATGGTGCGTTAAAAGTGGGCACGATAAGAATAGGGTCGAGGAAAAATCGATGTTCTATAAAAAGTTTTATCTCTTTACGTTGGGGCTGATGCTGCTAGGTTCCGTTGCGTTCGGAAATCCAACCCGTGGGGGTGGTACGGATTCAGGAGGGGGCGATACTGAGCGAAGCTCAGTTGAAGTTGTGGAAGCAGCGGCCACTTCGGCAGGCAGTTCCGTACTGAGTTACCTTGCTTGGGCTCAGACCGGCAGTTCTGATCAGAAAATTCGTGAAATCGCGTCTCGAATCATTTCCTTTGTTCAAGCAAAACCCGATGCACCAGGTGAAGTGGTTCGCTCACTTGCTCTTTTCGAAAACCGTGATTTTCAGTTTACGGAGGGGGAGTGTTTCGACAAATATGGGAACTCCAAAACAGGGAGTGCCATCATCAATTCTTCCGCCCCTTTTTGTCTGAGTTTGTACTATCTCCGTCTTTTGCCGGTGCATGATCTCGAGGAACAGCTCGGACCCATGATGGGCCATGAGCTTTCTCACCAGGTTGGTTATGAGGAATCGGATGCGGTTTACTTTCAAAACCATCTCCTCCGGGTATTCAGAAATCAGGATGGCAAGTTACAGTTAGGTTATATGCTCGCGTATGCGCAAAAATCGATTCAAGAGGTATTGGATCGAATGGCGGTCACTTCCGATAGCCAAAGTCTTTGCATGGCACTTGGACAGGCGGCAGGTTATGTGGACTCCGCTTCCAGAATGGGATTTGTATTTGTTCCAAGCGGGTACCTGGATGAACCGGTGGATGCGGATCTTTGGCCCCTGTCGTCCGAGGTGACCTCGCTGAGTGACATTGATTTCCGAGCTTTTTGCGGATTACCTGCGCAGCAATCCGAAATCCCAATCCATCCTGTTCCAGCGAATGACACGGATGATTTAAAGCAATCGCTTGAGAGTACGCTGAAAATAATCGAATCGATCCAGCAGCAACTGGCGCCGCTCATTCTAGCGAAGATCATTGCAGGGTGATGCGCGCCGCGCAATGTCCGTTTTTCGACCCTTCAGAGCCCTAAAAAGCTTGCGGCTTCGCCGCTTGGAAACTAAGTTAAAGGCGTGGAAAATTCTCGTTTGAAATCGTTGATCTTGCTCTCCGGGGGGCTCGATAGCAGTGCCAATCTGGCATTTGCAGAGCACTTCGATAAACCGGTTCTGGCGCTCACCATCGATTATGGTCAGCGTGCGGTTGAGCCTGAGATCAAAGCGTCCAAAAAACTCGCTGACTATTACGGGGTTCCCCATCAGGTTCTCGACCTGAAATGGCTTGGGCAACTGGGAGGAAGTGCGCTCACTTCCAAATCCATCGACGTGCCTAAAATGGATTCCGGCAAACTCGATGATCTCAAGACCGCAAATGAAACGGCGAAGCAGGTCTGGGTTCCAAACCGGAACGGACTTTTCATCAATGCAGCTGCCGCCATCGCCGAAGCGAGCGGTGCCCAGCAGATCATCGTCGGCTTCAACAAAGAAGAAGCGGCAACTTTTCCTGACAATTCATCCCAGTTTCTGGGGGTAGCCAATCTTTCCCTTCGTTATTCCACCCGTACGGGTGTTAAGGTCGCGTGTTACACCGACATGATGATGAAGACTGAAATCGTTCAGGCTGTCCGCAATCTGCCGAAGCAGTTCCCGATGGACTTCGTGTGGAGCTGCTATCACGGTGGCGAAAAAATGTGCGGGGAGTGCGAGTCCTGCAAACGTTTCATTCGCGCAACCGGCGTGAAGCTGTAGGAGCAAAGAATCATGATCACCACTCACTTTCATCCCGAATCGCTCCCTTACCTGGGGCCCGAGCTCCGTCCTCACTACATCCTCTCTCACTTCAAAATTGAAGGGAACGCATTGGTTGCCTTCAAAGGCCCCTGCGATGTGAAGACCGATCATCTCGTGGACTGGGAAGACAAACTCCAGAACGATTTCATCAAGGCGAAGGAAATGCTCCATTTCTTAGGCGAATTCTTCGGAATCACGCTGAAAGAGGGAATCTGGATCCAGCGTCTGCTCGTTTCTGAAATCCGCGCGTATCTCCTCAGTCATGGCGTGAAAGCCGCTCGCGACGGGGACGATCTTTTTGTAAAAGATCAGAAGCTCAGTGTTTCCATCGTGACCGCGTCTCCGGTTTCAGTCCTTCTTCACCTTGGAGTGAATATCGATCCAAAAGGTGCGCCGGTTGCAGCGATTGGGCTCAAGGACGTACTGAGTCCGGGCAAGATCAAGGAACTGATTCAAGTCATTTTAACCCGTTTTGAAGCCGAATATAAAAGCGTGGACCGCGCGACTGTGAAAGTCCGCCCCGTCATCTGAAAGAATCCTCATCATGCCAATTCAATTTCCAAAATACATCGAGACCCTGAAGCCTTATATCGCGGGTAAACCGATTGAAGAAACCCAGCGCGAGTACGGTCTGACCAAAGTCATCAAGCTTGCTTCGAATGAGAACCCGCTCGGGGCATCTCCGAAAGCGGTTCGCGCGATGCAAGTCGCGATGAAAGATCTTCAGCTTTACCCGGATGCATCCGGATATCACCTGAGAAAAGCGCTCGCGAAACACGAAGAGGTGACCTTTGATGAAATCATTCTTGGAAACGGTTCAAACGAAGTGATCGAGCTTTTGCTTCGTACGTTCTGTGTGCCTGGAGATCTCCAAG
>OUNO011323188.1_pt1 | contig 21015 bp, 31 predicted proteins | sample 1779811 | NCBI WGS metagenome assembly OUNO01 (sample SAMEA3914804, study PRJEB12502) | metagenome | biome: forest; material: soil | place: Canada | collected 2010-06-25 | depth 0.3 m | reverse complement strand
GCGAGGAGCGAGAGAGACGGCGGGCTCATGGGCTCGAGGGCTCGTGGCAGCCAGCGGCCTCGCTTGTGTTCGCGCTGCAGCCTGGATAGCCTGAAGAAAGATGAGTGAGGAGGACCCGGAGGCTCGCGCCTTGCGCGAGAGCGAGCAGCGCTTTCGAGCGCTGGCGGAGGCCGCCCGCGAAGCCATCCTCATCAACGAGAACGGCATCATCCGCGAGGTCAACCAGGCCCTGACCCAGCTGCTCGGCTACAGCCGAGACGAGCTGATCGGTCGCAATGGCCTCGAGCTGCTCGCGGGAGAATCGGTCGCGCGAGTCGAGCAGAGCATTCGCTCCGCCGGGCGTGGGGGCACCTCCGAGATCGTGCTGTTCACCAAAGGCGGTGAGCGGCGCATCTTCGAATCGAGCTCCGAGCCGATCGTGTACCAGGGTCGGCCGATGCGCGTCGTGACGATGCAGGATTTGACGGCGCGCCGCGCCGCCGAAATCGCGCTGCACGAGAGCGACGAACGCTTGCGTTCAGCGATGACCGCGGCCCGTATGGGGCATTGGGAGTGGAGCGTCGATCGCAACCGAGTGACCTGGAGCCCCGAGGTCTACGCGCTGTTCGGGATCGACGAAGCGCGCTTCGATGGCGCGTTCGAGTCCTACATCGGGCTGGTGCACGCCGACGATCGCGCACGAGTCCAGCAGCTGATCGAGGCTTGCCTGCGCGGACCGCAGAACGAGGTCTCGTTCGAGCACCGCGTTTTGGCCGACGATGGCAGCACGCGTTGGGTCGAGAGTCGCGGACGAACGTTCCGCGACGAAGCGGGCCGCGCGCTGCGCATGGCTGGCACGTGCATGGATGCAACACGCCGCCATGAGCTCGAAGAGCAGCTGCTGCACAGCCAGCGCATGGAAGCGACGGGCCGCCTGGCAGGCGGAATCGCCCATGATTTCAACAATCTGCTGACCGTGATCATGAGCTACAGCGAGCTGGGCCGCTTCACGCTCGACCCGAATCACCCTTCTTACGAAGCGCTCGAACAGATCAACGTCGCCGCCCAGCGCGCAGCGGCGCTCACCCGGCAGCTCTTGATCTTCGCCCGCAAGGAAGTGGTCGAGCCGAAGGTGATCGACCTCAACCATCTGGTCGAGAGCGTGGCCAAGTTGCTGCATCGCGTCGTGGGCGAGGACATCATCGTGTCCATCGATCTGTGCGGCGAGCCAGCTCCGGTCACGATGGATCCAGTGCAGTGCGAGCAACTACTGATGAACTTGGCCGTCAACGCTCGCGACGCGATGCCCGGCGGTGGATCACTGCGCATTCGCACGCTGATCGGCGAGAGTGCCGTGAGCGTGAGCGTGAGCGACACGGGCCTGGGCATGCCGACCGACGTGCGTCAGCGCGCCTTCGAACCATTCTTCACCACCAAGGACATCGGCAAGGGCACGGGGCTCGGGCTATCGACCTGCCTCGCCATCGTGCGCGGCGCTGGCGGCACGATCGAGATCACGAGCGAAGTGGGGCGCGGCACGACCTTCAACGTCGAGCTGCCCCGCGCCAAGACCGACGCCGACGCCGAAGCGCCCGGTCACTCCTCGGTGATGCCGCGCGGCGACGAGACCGTGCTGCTGATCGAGGACGACGCCGTGGTGCGCCAGCTCACCGCGCGCATCCTGCGCCGCCAGGGCTACAAGGTGCTCGTGGCGACGCAGGCCAACGAGGCTCTGCTGCTCGCTGCCGATCACACCACACGCATCGACCTATTTTTGTCGGACGTCGTGATGCCAGGCGAGTCGGGGCCCTCGGTCATCGAGCGGCTGTCGGCCGAACGCCCGCGCACCAAAGTGCTCTTCGTCTCCGGCTACCCGGGCGATGACGTGTCGCGCCGCGGCGTCGACGAAGCGAGCTTTCGCTTTTTGGCCAAGCCCTACTCGAGCGAGCAACTGGCGCAGCGTGTGCGCCAAGTGCTCGACGATTGATTCACTCGGCGGGGCTCTCCACGATCGTCGCAACCCCGGGCTCGAGCGCCAGCGCGGGCTCGTGCACCGGGACGGGAGCCGCCTTCGAGCCGATGCGGTTCGAATCGAGCACGTGCGGGGGCGGCGTGTGCAGATCCCAAACCAAGCCGAACCACGACAGCACCTTCAGCACGTAGTAGGTCGGGTCGATCTCCCACCAGAAGAAGCCCTGATTGACCGAGCGCTGGTAGTAGTGGTGGTTGTTGTGCCAACCCTCGCCCATCGTGATCAGCGCGAGCAACAGGTGATTTTTGCTGTTGTCGGTCGTGACGTAGCGCTGCGAGCCGAACACGTGCGTCAGCGAGTTGATCGTGAAAGTGCCGTGCCAGAGTAGCGTCGTCGAAACGAAGAAGCCCCAAAACAGCGCCCAAGTGCCGCCGAGCAAATACAGCGAGCTGGCGTAAGCGATGGGCACCAAGACGTGGTAGCGATCCAGGAAGCGCAGCTCCGGGAACTTCGCGAGGTCTTTGACGCGCGTCAGATCCGTCGAGTCGTATTGGTACGACACGATCCAGCCCACGTGGCTCCACCAGAAGCCGTCTTGCAGCACGGAATGCACGTCCGTGGGTTGGTCGGAGTTGCGATGGTGATGCCGGTGATGCGAAGCCCACCACAGAACGCCCTTCTGCACGCTCGTCATGGCCAGCACGGCCAGCACCAGTTGGAACGCACGGCTCGTGCGATAGGTGCGGTGCGAAAAGTAGCGGTGGTAGGCGCCCGTAACGCCGAACATGCGCACGTAGTAGAGCGCGATGGCGAGCAGCGCGCCCGACCAGGACCAGCCAAACCAGAACAAGCCCACGACGGCGGCGATTTGGATAGCGAAGAACGGGGAAGCTCTGAGCCAGGCAATGCGCCGGAGTTCGTTGCCCGGCTGCGAAGTCGACATGCGCAGAACGTAGCGCTCCGTCGGTCAGGAGCGGGTCATGTCACCGTCATTTCCCGACGAAGATGCACGAACCCGGGCAAATATGAGGGTTCGCCACCTCGCGACGTTCGCCCATCGCCCGTCTAAGTGCGCGAACGTGAGCCAGGTGATCGATTCAAGCGATCGCAAAAACCGATGGCAAGCCGTGCCCGCGTTCGCGTATCGGCTACGTCCGGGGGTGCCGTATCGAATCGGGACTGTGAGTGTGGAACGGCGAGCCGACCGCTTCGGTAGCGCTCCGAGTCGCGGCTAGGAACGTCGGTCGGGTTGGTGTCGTTCAGTTGCAGGCGCCTCCTTCCCCATCCTGAGCAAAAAACTTTTGTGAAAATAAATATTCCCGCGAATCCGTAGGCTTACGAGGTTCGAGCGTCCCTATCGGCAAGGTCGAGCGTCATTTGGACCCCCATATACAAATGAAAGGGACATTAATCATGACCATCGATATTCTAACCAAAACTCAATACCCCTCCGCCGCGGACCGCGCATTCGTTACGAAACTCGTTTCTGACTTGGGCCTCCGCCGCGCATCGCTAAAGCTTGGCCTATCGCGGCTCGCGACCATGAACGCGGCTGCTGGCCAACCCATCTACACGCGGACCCAGCAGGCAATCCGGACGGCTCGCGAGGCAGCGTAATGGTCGCGCCCAGTCATCGAGTGGCGCTGCCCGATACAGCTGCCGAGCTACGACGCCACGCTGCCGAGCTACGAGCCCAGGCTGCCAAGCTAGACGCGCTGGCCGACAGACAACCCGATACGACCGTCGCCAAGGTGTACGGCCTGAGCGAGATGTCTCATCGCCGTAACCTGAGCGCGTGCACACTCAGGTCATGGGCCCGCTCTGGTCGCCTGCGGTGCGATAGCGGACCCCGCGGTCAGTACCTAGTCAGTGATGCGGATGTAGACGCCGCCCTCGCTGCTGAGGCGCCTGCACGTGTCTGCACTCGACCCAGCAACCTGTACCCATTTGACGCTATCGATCGTGAGCTTGCCACCGGCGGACTGGTGCGTCGTGCGGCATGAGCGCGCTCTGGTATGAGGAGGGTGACGCGCGGTGGCGATGGCCCGAGGACACGCTACACCTGCAATCGCAGAGGTGGCGTGCCGACCATAACGCGGGACTCGACCCAGCTCCGCTACGCCTCTGCTCCGAGATAGGGATACCGCCCGAAGCTGAGGCCGTACCTGACAGCAGAGAGCTGGGTCATGCCATGCACCGCCTTCGGGTCGCGCCGTACGTTGCACCGGTCGAGCCAGCAAAACCGGTACTGGCAGAACCGACAGATCGCGAGCCATGGCCGGTGCATTTGCTGGTCCGTCTCTTCACCAAATCGATGCGCGATCTCAGGGGCAAATCACTCACCGAAATCGCATCGAAAAAAGTACCGAAACGGATCACAGAAAACGAAATTGAGATGGCGCTCTATTGCACAAAACCGACCCGAAAATCGATCGAGCGGACGAGCGTGATCCTGATGTCAGAGGATGCGACCGCCGACGCTGTAGCAAAACTCAGAGCACAGCAGGAGCCTTACGAGCTGCCGAACGACGCGAGAATCGCACAACAGGTACAGGCACAGCGCCACCAATTAGCAGCGTAACCATCACATGAAAGATATAAATAATAAACCAAGTCGACTCGATATCATAAGCGCTCACGTTCAGGCTTGCCGTCTGCCCCATTACATTGAGGGACGGGTAATTGTTGACCTGGTAAAGGGCGATGTTTCGGCCATCGTAACGCTTGTGGGCAGGAACGAAGCGCCGCACTGTATAAAATACTGGTTCGAGAGCGAGATTATAAGCTTTGAACAATTACGTTCCGTCCTACTAAACATGTGGTGCTCTGCCGAGTTTCCTTGCCGCGCGCTGCCACGTCGGCTCTGGCTCGACTGGTTCAGGCGCGCGGGGTATCTGAGCGACGAATCTGCGCCACGCCCAACGAAACCGACAGAGGTTTGGCGAGCGCAAGCGGGTCGCGTTCGCGGGCTGTCCTGGACGACGGATAAGGACAAGGCCGTGTGGTTTCACAAACGCAACGAACTGTTGCGGCTCAAGGACCCGCTTGTATTACGCGGCTTCGTGCAGCCGTCCGGCGTCCTTGCACTCACCGGCGCGCGAAACGAGCGCGAGATTGTTTGCGACCCTGCGGCTGTGAAGCTGGTCGAGATGGCAGCGTAAATACACGAGAGCCCCGCTCGGCGCTTAAACCGGCGGGGCTCGATATAACTCGCTTCGTCTTCCCGACCAAAGGAACGAAGCTCACTTAGAACCACAAACTTAACGCATCAAGTAACCACAAAGAACCCATGTCTTATAACACAAACGCCGCCCACAAACAACAGGAATCGGCCAATGATTCGGAATTAACGAACCGATACTATAAGTCGGACACCAAGAAAGCCGTCAAGCGGAGTCGACTACCCGGCACGCCCAAACATATCGTCTATGCGATCGTGGATTGTTGGAGCCAAGATAGCCGCTTCCCTTTTCCGGGGGTTAAGGAGATGGCTAAGGCCGCATCGGTCAGCATTCTGCAGGTAAAGCGCGTGCTGAAAGACCTCGTTGCAAACGGCGTCCTGCCCGAGGGCCAATGGTGTAGGTTTCCCCGCAATGCAAAGGGGAAGATCACGGGTCCGCCGATTCCACTGCCACCCGGCCTCAAAATCGGAAGGGAACACGTCCGGCTATGGGATATCTCCAAGCTCCAAGGATGGCTTCACGCCTTCGACCTGGGACAGGTTGAGTACAAGGTTGGTCTAGGCCAAAGGGTATCATTAGCGCAGCCAAAGGGTATCATCATGATAAGGCCAAAGGGTATCATTTCGGAGACGGATCAGCAGGATACGTGCCCGATTTCGGATTCTGCCGAGTCGCCTAATCTCTATGAATACTCGCCAAGCGATTCTCACGACCAAGATTCTGTTGAGCAAGACCCAGACCCATCAACCGAAAAGCGAGACGACTGGGAGGACCTCATCGGAGACAGCAACCGGGCGTACGCAATGGCACTCCAGTTAGAAGAGCACCTAAACCCTTCGCCACCTGCCTACTCTGGATCCTGGTTAGCGAAGGCCGCCTGACACGGAGAGCGCCACAGGCGCGAGACTGCGCGCTTACGCTTGCCAGGAGTCTCCGCTGCTCACGCAGCTGCGCGCCTCCGGCTTGCCCCCCCACAATAAAGAACTTACTTATTTCCATTTCCAGCGATCAAGCCCGACTAGATAGAGACCCAGACTCCGCCCGCTCCCTTCGGTCACTTTCCGCTTCGCGCCCTTCGGGCTTGACGTGTGTTTTCTTTCCTTTTCTATTGGTGGTTCCCGCGTAGCGTCCCCCTCGGAGAGTGCAGGAGCTTGGGCTGTTGGATCCAGCCAATCGCGCAGAGGGCAACGCGGCTGCCGAGCGGACGCCCGGTGCCAAGTCCCGCCTCGCGACGGGAACCGATTCTAGGGGTGTTTTTGGAACGGCAATCGATATGCTTGTGGGGGCCGCGGCCGCAGCTGGAGAAACCGGCTGGCGGGGCCCGCCATCGCACGTTTGGGTGAGTGTAAACGTGGTTCCCCTGTAGTAGTGGACCAGACCGATGATGAAATTCGTGCACCTAGGGTTACTGATTACGGGTGTGCTGGCCGGCGCATGCTCGACGCCGCACACCAACCAACTCGTGCACGAGAAGGACTCGATCTGCATCAGCGGTAGCTTCTACATCGTGGGCGACACAATCAGCTTCCCGTGGGTCAAGCTCAACCCGAACAATAAGTGCTCGGACAAGGAGAACATGCCCAGCACCTACGTCAACTTTGACAAAGTGGAATCGTTTCAGCCGGACTGCGTTTGCCGGTATTCCGCCGCTTGCCGAAAGAAGTGCGGCGTGGAGGATATCTGCCTGAATGCCTGCACCGACTGACCAGTCTGGGCGCACCCGCGAAGGCCGCCGCAGCCGAGATTGCCAACAACATTGCTAATTGCCGTTGATCTTTATTTGCTCTGGGAGGTTTCTAAATGTCGAAGACCTGTTTTGTGGTGATGGCGATTGGTAAGCAGCACGTCGGTACGAACATTGTAGATGAGGCCAAGCTCAAAGAGATCTACGAGAACTTGATCCGCCCCGCGATTCTGCTGGCAGATTCCACTTTGGACGTAAAACGCGCAGATGAGGTCGAGGCGCAGGGGACTGTCACCACGGACATCCTGACTCGGCTCATGCACAATGATCTGGTGGTGGTAGATATCACCTACCCGAACCCGAATGTATTCTACGAACTTGGCGTCCGGCACGCCTGCCGTACGGGAACGATCATCATCCGCGACAAGTCCGCGCCGGCACTTGCCCCATTCGACGTGGGGCACCAACGCTACATCAGTTACGAAGAGAAGCTTGGGGGAGAGAAAGCGCTCGCCGCGCAGCTACACGAGCGCATGGAATGGTACAAACTGAACCCAGTCACGCCTGACAACCATCTGCTTGAGCACGCCAAGAACAGCAAGTATAACTTTCCTCAGTATGGCCAGGAGATCGCGCAGCAGCGTCAAGAGGGCATTGGCGAACTAGTGCGCGCAATCGTCGGGTCGGAGGCGATAATGGCGACGCTGCTAGAATTCGTCGAACAGCAGGGTAACGCACCGCCGATGGTGAAGGAACTGATCACCGCTGCCCGCCAAGATCCATCGGCAGTTGTCGGTATCGTTTCGGGGCTAATAAAAGCAGGGGTTATCGACCCGGCCAAGTTGCTGAACCGGTGAGCCGTCGCCTAGCGTTTGCGCGACGCACCACCCACCCAAAGGTTGCGGTTCGCGTTCACCTCGCGTCCGCGCATTCCCGGAACACGCGATCCGAACATCGCACGTCAACAACCCGTATCTCGGATCCAAGCCCTGCAATCGTGATATCTATCCATTGCAGTCAAGCTGGATATATGCCCAGACGATAGACTGACACGCTGGTCGGCCCATAACTGACCTGCTGGCCAGCAACATGAGCAACGGCTAATGGATGGCAACGGGCTTTTTCCCCGTTGCCGATCCATCGCTTTCCCGCTGGATATGCACTAAAGGCAGCGTAAGCAAACGATTGCCAGCTACCCTTTGATGTAATTACGCGCACTTACAGCTTTGCTCGTAGGATGCGTTTAACGGGCCTGTGCTCGCTTGTGGGCTAGCGCTCGTTACAGTTCCCAAGCGCGCGATTAGGAGCAGGAACGGGGCAGCGTTGGGGGTAATGGCCCAAGTGCTGGATAGGGGGGCTGACTACAGGCTCGATTGGCAGGCTCGAAACTATCTTCGGTGCCTGTTCACTTTTCCTTGCAACGCCCTAAATCAATACTTTAGAGCCTTATTGATGCTGGTTCGTGAACAAAACCGGCCCGCGAGATAGGGTTAGTGGCTGCACAGGGTTAGAGGGAGCGCGCTTGTGTCATCTGGCGATATCGCGGCGTGCACCCTCGCTAACTACTTGCCGACCGCACTGTCGCGGATGCCGGCCAATCCAGCTATTCCACCGACAGAAACGCACCAATGCTTAACCACTTCACCGACTACCGCGAGAAAACCGGCCCATCCCGTGATCAAGTGGATAGTCTTATCCTGGAATTGTCACGGGCTATTGACCTCTACCTAGCGAAAGCACCGGTCAAAGACGCGGTTGCGATACGGGTCAAGCTCGCGGTGGATAGCTATGTTGCGTATCACGAGCTGACGGGAGTGCGTTAAGTGTTGGAATTAATTGGGGAATTGGCTCCAGTTTTGAAGGCACCCCCCTTCAGCCTCGCGATAGCGAATGGGCTCACAATTTTTTACACCTCCCCAGAATTCGAGGTGCACTGATGGCCTACCGATCCGGGCATGGTGCGGGACGCGGCACGCCTCACATTGAAGTGGTGCCGGTCGACGAGCTGCCCGCGGGTATGCTTGGCGATGCTTGCGCGCATGCTCCCGAGCATCCCGCGACCAGTCGCGAAGCATTCGGGCCAACCGAGCGGGGCACGGAAGAAGCCTCATTGCTGGCACGCAGAGCCGCTCAGGCACGCTGGGAACGAGCTAACAGCTTGCGGGTCCTGGATGCCTTGGGCCTCAAGGGAACGCCTCCCGCGACCTTAGAACCGTACCTAGGAGACGCTCGCGAGTTCGCCCGAAGTGAGATCGCTCGACTGGCCGAATCGGTTGGCGGTGGCTCCTGCGAGGGGGCGGCCGCAACGATGGTTCAGTCCGCGGCATTGCAGCTTGCTGGATCTCGAGCCGCGTTCGCAGCCGGTGAACTAGCGCTTGGCTCCAAGCTCGCCGATGCCAGCCGTCAAAACTGTATTGCCGCGTTCGAGATTTGCGCCCGCTCGGCCAAGTCAAAACCAACCGATCCGTTTGCAGAAATGAACCGCCGCATTGCCCGCGCGCAGAAGGAAAAAAAGGCTCGTAAGTGACCGCTCCAAGATGGCTCAAATCGAAAGATTGGGTCGATGAATTCTTGAAGCGCTTCGATGAAATGGACGAAGCGCTCGTGTCCGCAAAGTTCCCCGCCGTCTCGCCGTATTGGCGTCGAGAGATCGAGCTGTTCTTACGTAGCGGCCGCCGTCGCTGGGTAATACGAGCCGGTAGAAGGTCGGGCAAGTCAACGACCCTCAGCCGCTTCTTACTGTGCTGGGCTCTCTTCGGGAACTGGACCGTTCCGATCGGCGACATGGCGATCCTGCCGGTAGTCTCGACCGACCATCGCGAGTCCAACAGCAAGCTGCGCACCGTTGCGGACATTCTGTCAGCGCTTGGTGTTTCCTACGAGCGACGCAGCGACGAGATCGAGATCCCCTCGCGTAGGGTTGTGTTTCGCTCGATCACTTGTAGCGTGCGCGGCGTAGTCGGCTTTACCGCAATCGGAATATTTGGCGACGAGATGTCCCGCTGGGAGAGTCGCGACGATGCGGCGAACCCAGCCGCTGAGGTCATGGGCTCGATGCGTCCGAGCATGGCTACCCAGCCGTTCGCGATCGAGATCTGCTCGTCATCGCCTTGGAGCTTAGACGACTACCACGCCGAGCTGTACGACGCGGGCCACACTGAGCACCAGTTCGTGAGTTTTGCGGAAACGTGGACCGCGAACCCGACGATCAGCGAAGCGCGCACGCATGAGCTGGAACCCGACGAGCGCACCTGGGCTCGAGAGTACGCGGCAATCCCAGGTATCACGCTCAGTGCTGCGCTGGATCCGGCGGACCTTGCGGCTTGCTTCAATCAGAAACCAGCCGTCTTCGGCTGCCCCGGGTTCCTCGCGATCGATGCGAGCGCGCTCCGTGGCGATGCATTCGCTTTCGTTGCCGGTTACGCGCTACAGGACGGTGCGCTCGCCGTTACTGAGGCGGACGGGTTCACTAACGACGCGATGCGGACCCTCACCGTTCCCGACGTAGTAGCCAAGATCTGCGAACGCGCAGAGGTTTACGGCGTCAAAACGGTGTTCGCCGACAACTACGAAAAGGGCTCGCTTCCAGGGCATTTTGAAAGCCATGGCATCCAGCTCCAGATCTTCGACTGGAGTCAGAAGAGCAAGCACGAAGCCGTCACCAGGCTGCGCAGAATGATGCGTGAACGCACACTCGCTCTGCCCGACCATGCTGTGCTCCGTAAGCAGCTCGGCAATCTGAAACAGCGGCTCGTACCGTCCGGGGGAACCAAGTACTTCACCAACGGTCTCGACTACGCGAGCGCGTTGGTCACGCTCATGAGCGCTGAGGTCACGGGCGATCTGGTGCACGTCGAACCGGTTCAAATCCTCCCGCGAGTCTGGACAAACGGCGGTGTCGACTACGCCAGCTGCGGTTTCGAGAACGCGATCTCACACGGTGGTGGTGGCATGCACGCGGAGCAATACAGGCCGATCCGTGGTGGCGGACGAATGAGCGAGATTGATAACTATTTTGCGCGGCAGGGCATGACCCGTGCTGCGTAAACCTTAAGGATCATAAAATGAAATACCAACGCATTGCATACCAGGGCTCGTTTCACCACCCGGTGGGGGGCAAGTTTGAGATGACTACGAGCGGGACGTTCGTACCGATCGTTCAGTCGTTCAAGCAGAGAAAGTCAAAAATTGCCGTCGACTATAACCACCAACTGGAATCCGCCTCGGGCTCAGCCGACGACAAGATCGCCGCCGGTTGGATCGACGATCTCAAGATCATGAACGGGGATTTGTACGCCGCAATTTCTTGGACCGAGCAGGCGAAGAAAAGGATCGAATCGCAGGAGTACCGCTACGTAAGTCCTGCGATCATTTTTGATGGTTTGGACAACACGGGCAAGAAAATTCCCGCACGTCTTTCGACCCTTGGATTGGTCAATAAGCCCTTCCTTTCTTTGCTCGATCCCGTACAGGCATCGGACGGCAGCATCGCGGTCTGTTGCAACGAAATATCTGCGGCCGAGATCGCGGAACTAGCCGCCGTCGACTTGAGCGACGAACCCGCCGAACTGATCACACTCGACGAGCACAACGAAGGCATGCGCGTCATGAGCGAACAATTGCACGACGCGAACACGGCCGCGCAAGTTGCCGAGGCTCGCAATACGGCTCTCGAGTCGCGGATCAAGCTCATGACCGACCGAGCCGATGACGCATTGGTGGAAGATCGGTTCCAGCTCTATCGCGAATCGCGCAAGCTCGGGCCGAACGCAAAGAAGACGATGAAACTTATCCTAGCGAGCGATCCGGCTCTATTCGCTGCCGAGTACCCGCCCCTCCCAAACAACGCGCCCCCGTGGCTTACCAGGAAGCTCAGCGACGATCACAGCGGAGCCGCGTCGCTATCGGGCCTGCAAACAGTTCCAGATTTCTCGGTGCTTCTCGCTGAAATGAAGGAACAGAATCCAACCGCAGAATTCGATCGCGTGTTCGATCTGACGCTCGCTCGTCAGGCAACACTGATGGGAGCGGCTGCCTGATGTTCAACATCGGAACCGAATTACTCATGCGCAGGATCGTGACTGCCCCGCCCGCTATCTGGGCAGTCGTCTCGCAATGCGCACGCCTCTCCCCCGCGGCAGATGATCAGGAATCGCGGATCGACTTCGCCGAGATCGCAGCGCGCATCGGTGCGCCGCTTGTCGAGGTCGAGCCCACCACCAAGGCGGATGTTGATCTGTCGTGGGTGACCAAGCCCGCCAAGCCACAGAAAGCAGTTACAGATTTCCCCGACCCAAAAGGTCAGAAACAGAACCATGTCTAAGAAACCAAAAACCATCTTCACCGGCGAAGCGGTCGAAGCGACGACGCTCGCGCTAGCCCGATCGGCCAGCGCAATGACCTCAGCAGAGACCGCCTTCGAAGCCGACCCGAGCCCAGCCAACTGGGCTGCGGCACAAGAAGCCCGAGCCGAACACGTCTACCAAACGCGCGTGAATGAGCTTGCCGTGTCCGCGCATGTAGCGGCAGAAAAGGTCAGGACCGAGAAGGCGGAAGCGGAAGCCGAGGCCGCACGTCTGGAGCGATTGGCCTCGGTCGAAAAAGATATCGCCTCCAATGTAGCCGCCTCGATCGTTGCGGGTGAGGCGCTCATTAGTGGCCTTGCTCGTAGCTGGGAGCTGGCCGTAGCGGCCCAAAGTGTCGGATCAACGAAGCCGAATCCCTGGCAGTATGAAGTGCGCGAAGCTCTAGCCCGGTGCTGCGCCGCTGTAGGACTGCCGCCGAGAGCGATTCACGTATGAGCATTCCCATCAACCCGCAATCGGTCGCGTACGCAGAACTAGACCCGTGGATTCGCGCTGACGTGGATGCTGCGATCAAACGGTCGGCCGAATACAGCAAGCGCATGAGAGAAATAGTCGAGGCCGAGGCTTCGAGAAAGACGACAGATAGACCAGTGATTAAACAATTTTCCGAGACCTATAACGACGCCGTGCGATCCATCCAGATGGCGGACCCGAGCCTCACATTGGAGCAGGCCCACGAGCGAGCGACGATCAAGACCATGGCAGAGGCGAGAGCCGCAAGGTTCGCGACGATGGCCGATCCGTCGACCGACCCAACGCCACTGGCTCCCGCGCAACAGCAAGAATTCGACGCGCTAGACGAGAACCTCCTATCGAGCGCCGTCACGTACGCGCAACGCACAGCGATCACGAACGCACCGAAGCAGGAGAAGCCCGAGCTTGGCTACCACTACAAGGCCGCGATCGAGCTCATTTCTCGCAGTCCTGACCTATCGCGCGATGCTGCGCTGAAACTGGCCCGGGATGCCATGGCAAAGGATCGCGCCGAGCTGATTGCACGCAACGCAGCGGCATCCAATCCGAGCCCGCCAGGTGGCTTGGTGGGTACCGTGATCTGAGTACGAACCGTGTCTCACTTTAACTTAACGCGATCCACCTGGGTTGTCGGAACTGCTCTTCTCGCTGGCGAGTTGGCATCGCTCGACGCAAAAACCTTTGCAGCGATCAACGGTGACTCAGGGGGGAGTTGGGCGCCTTCTTCCGTCATCACGATCGGCGGAGCGGGCGTCACGTCCAAGTTTGTCGGCGTCAGCACGGTCGAGTCGGCCGGACAGCTGAGCTTCCTGTCTGGAACGTCTGCACTGTTCCAGAGCGGGGCAACCCTGCAAGCGAATGCGGGTAGCACCATGTCATTCGCAGGTCAGTTCTACCTGACGGCGGGCTCGAACACGGATGTGTTCGGAGACATCGCGCTCCGCAGCACCGGTACCCTGACGACTGCCGCTGGCTCTGCCTTAACGGTAAACGGCAACGCGACGTTCAACACCAGCACGGCATTCACTAACGGATTCACAGCATCCGGGTTCGCTTCTACGTTCAACAGTACCGCGGTTTTCCTGGGCCTCACCGAATCCGCCGGTAACACTCAGTTCGTATCTCCGGCGACCCTTTCTAGCACGCTCAGGGGAGCGAGCGCCGGCCGCGTACTGAAACGACCAACTACCGTAATTAGCAGCGCGGGCTCCAACATCACGGGCTATGGTCCGGCTAACACGGATGTGATTCTCGTTCGTGGGCTCACGGCAGAGGTGTTGCTGCTGATCGACAATGCCGGAGTCCAGAACGATGACGAACTCGAGATTATCAACAAGAGCACGGCTAACTTCCTGGGTGTCGACACTGGCACCGGCCTAGCAATCCATCTGAAAAACAAGAACGAGAACGGCAACAACCGCAGTTGCAGGATTAAGTATATTTCCGGATCGTGGGAGCTGCTGAGCACCATGCCGGCTGACGGGAACCCGTACTAACAAGACTTCGAGATCGGCTTCAGGCACCGATTCAGTGGAAGCCCTCACTGTGCGGCGCGTTTCCTTTGCGCGTCGTTCTCAAGAGGCACAATTTTTAGATCGGGCTGTTTCCCCCGACGCTCCGAATCGGGGAGCGGCACTCCACATTGCGATTTCCATTTTCCGCTTGTGACTGTTCGAAAACCGAAACGCCAGCGTGAGGCGAACCCGAGATGCAGGTATCTCTCGGGGTTGAATCACGAAGTGCTGCGTGAGGAACGGAATGCCCTCACGCGGTGCGCCTAATTCTTGTTCGCCTTGCGCACTAGCATCGCGTTCTATTTTAACTAGCGTCCTTCGCGAGCGGAGTCGAGTACCGGTCGCGGGGGGTGCGCCTTTATCAATCATGAATCATACATCGCAAACCAAACCCCTAACCCAAAACCAGCCGCTCCAGCACAATCCGAACCGGCGACAAGAGTTGATCGATGCTGGCCTAATAAGGCCGGGCCGTGAGCAACCGCCGTTCACTCCGATCACACCCGAGCATCTGGCGCCGTTCGAGCCAGAGCCACCCCCACATGCACCACGCAAGCGGAGGCGGAGGCGCTAATGGGAGGGCCACCAAAGCACCAGGGAGCCGACACCCCATGCGCAGAAACCCAGGATCGCCATCCCGAACATGCCGCTCGGGCCCAGGTGAACCATCCAATCGCAGATTCGATCCACATCGCGGTCAGCATCAGCGAACCACTTGGTCAGCATGGGTCGGAGTGTAGCACGTGAGTTGGGACGACGATGCCAGAGCAGACACTCAACGCATAGAAAGTGCGACCGAGTTGGCCGAGGTAATTCGGTTGCGCAAGCTCCGGACAGCTATCCGCGAGACTGCCCAGCGACGCAGGGAAGCGGGTAGCTGTGAGCCGCGGTCACTTGGAGGTTAGGCCTTCTGATCCTGCTTTGGCACGTCCTCTGGTGTTGCTGTCCAATACACAACGACCCGCGCGCTCAGCTCCTGCAAGGACGTGATCTCAACGCGCTTCGCGCCCATGGCCTGCGCGAGGCTGCGGGCTAAGAAATGCTCGGGTAGCTTGGCGTCTCGTGGTTCTGGTAATTCAACGTCACCGGTGAATGTCCACGCTGGCAGCCCCTTGAAGTTGCCCCGTACGAGCCTCACTGGCATCGGTCCTATTCTGCCGGTGGAGATCCCATCTACCTGAGCACTGAGTTGTAGCCTTCGCTGAGGAATTCCAGCTTTGTCGGGTCGGTGATCTTGAGGGCTGCTTCGGAGTAGCCGCGCAGTTCCTGAACGGTGTTGATCTCTAGTTTGTCCATTTGAACCGGTGAGACTCGTCGCCCAAGGTTGCCGTCGCCATGGTCATTTTTCCGACGCCAGAACGCTTGCGAAGAAAGATTTGACCGGTGCGCCTAGTAGGTGTACAAGTGGCGCAATGGTGAAGGAGCTGCAAACCGAGCGGATCGGAATACGATTCACGCCGAGCGAAGCGCGCATGCTGGAAGAGCTGTCAGAGCTTACCGGAATGGGTATGACGGATATTGTCCGCCAAGCGATTCGGCGCGAGTACTCCGAGAAGATCGGTACGCAAGCCCCGAAGCCAAAGAAACGCTGAACCAACAGACGGACCCCCGAGCGGCTGGAACCGCGCGGGAGCCCTGAACACCAACGGAGTACCCCGTGGCATCTACTAGAAGTGTACCTAAAACCGCGCGTATTGTCGCGCTTGGCATTGCAGCAAAGGGCGATCTCGAGATTGCCGTGCGAACGCTGGACGAGTCCCGAGCGGCTCTGCAGGTGTGGGCCGACGAGCTTTCAATCGACCCCGAGAACGCGCACCAATCGGCCGTAGGCGTTCAGGCCGAAGCCATCCGCCTGGCCATGTCCGCCCTCTCAGTCCGGGCCGCATCTGAGCGCTTGGCCGTCGTGGCTCAGCTGGCAGCGGATGCGATGGGAGGCACGAAATGAGCCCGCTCGTCATCATGATCACGGTCGAGCAATTCGAGCGACTGCAAGCGATCCGCCAGTCGTCCGAGTTCTCAATCGACGAGCAGATCGGCGCGATGATCGATCTCGAGTTTGAGGAATGGCAAGACACGCTGGATGCGAGCGCCATGCCGATGTTGCCGCGATCAACGCGCTGGCTCAGGTTCGTTGCATCGGAAGGCGGTCGGTCGTGAACGCCGCGGTACTGAAAACCGAGCTGTTGCCCATCGCTCAGATCGTTCGCGACCTGTCGCTCAATTGCAGGGCCGCGGGAGTGGATGAGGCGGTAGCGGCCGAATATGCGGAAGCCATCGCCAGTGGCGCAAAACTGCCCCCTGTTGTGGTCTTCAAGGATGGGACCGTGTATCGGCTAGCGGACGGCTGGCATCGCGTGAGAGCGCATGAAATCGAGGGCAGGACCGACATCGCTTGCGAGGTTCGGAAGGGTGACGAGCGAGAGGCCCGACTGTACGCGGTGGGAGCCAACGCCAGCCACGGCGCTCGCCGCACCAAGGCCGACCGCTGGCGAGCCGTTGAGATGCTGCTCAAGGATCCAGCTTGGGCCGTTTGGAGTGACCGAGAAATCGCGAAGCAAGCGGCAGTGGATCACAAGTTCGTCGCGCCGGTTCGTGCCTCGCTTGCTGCAACTGGGGGAGAACCCCAGTCGAGCGAACGGAAAGGCGCGGACGGCAAAACACGCAAGGTTCCGAAGCGAAAGAAAGGTCCGAAGTTCAACGCGGATCGAGTCACCAAGCTCGCGATCAAGTCGCTCGAAAAGATCGCGAAAGGTTGGCCCGCGAGTGAACCTATCGCGCCGCTCGTTACGGCTCTGCAAACTTGGATCGCGGAACGAACTGCAGGCGCTTCCAAGGTCGCCTGACACCGTGCCCGAGTTGGTCGAGAGGCTGACTCGGGCATTGCTTTTTAGCGGAATTATGTTATCGGTGTGGGTTGCGTTCGAGCCGGTTTTTTGTTCGCGCAGCTTGGTCACCAACTGGATGCGAAGGAACTTAAGACAATGGCGCGTAAGAAAACTGGAACGGTAGTTAAGACGAAAAGCGGCTTGTGGCAGGCCGTGATCACGCTCGCGGATGGCACCCGAAAGCGGCTCGCGCCGTTTCAGAAGGGCACCAGCGAGGCGATGGCTCGGGAGAAAGCGGAGGCGTACTCAGAACGCGCTGCCGCAATGGGGCTCGTGCGTCCAGACTCAACTCAGGCCGAAGACGGCTCCGCAATGGGCCGTTGGCTAGGCGCTTGGGAAGCGGACCGTCTAGCCCGTGGCTACACGGCGACGCGAGAGAACATGTCCCACTATCGGCTGCACATCGCGCCGGCAATGGGGACGGCGCACATCAAGGATTGGACACGGGCCGCACTTCGAGACCTTTCCAGTGCGCTCGACACCAAGGTGCAGGCTCAGGAAATCTCCTGGAAGATGGCTCAGAACGTGTGGTGCACCGCCACGAAACTGTGTGCTGATGCTACCGAATCCAAGGTCAGCGCCCTGCGCGTGCGCGACGACAACCCGTCTACAGGCGTGCGTGGTCCGGACCGAGGAGACAAGCGCTTGCGAGAGTTCCTCTACCCGAGCGAGTTCTCGTCCTTGGTGGCGTGTAAGTCCGTGCCGCTGGAGTGGCGAAGGCTCGTCGCTATCGCCGCGAACACATACATGCGTTACGGCGAATTGCGCGTGCTCGACTGGCGCGACGTAGACCTAGCGCACGGTACAATTCGTGTTCATCAGGCCTTCAATCGCATTACTGGCGGGGTCAAAGGGACGAAAGGTGGTAGCGCACGTCAGGTGCCGATCGAGCTGGCGCTGCGACCCCTGCTGCAAGCCATGCATGCGGAAAGCGGAGGGGTCGGCAAGGTTCTGCCGAATCTTCCCGGTCCGGGCAAGATAGCGAGCGCCCTCCGTAACCATCTAACGGCCGCCGGGGTTCTGCGTTCCGGTCTTCACGATTCCACGGAGACACAACGTCACCTCGTATTCCACGATTTGCGCGGCACCGGAATCACGTGGATGGCCATCCGTGGTGACGACCCGCTCAAGATCCAACAGCGCTGCGGTCACGCATCGTTTTCTACGACGCAGGTCTACATCGCGACCGCCGAAGCAGTCCAAGAGAGCTTCGGTGCTCCCTTCCCTGCACTGCCCGACTTGAGCAATCGATCACCCGAATCGTCACACCCACTCGGAATCGGCGGTTTTTATGCTCGAAATCAAATCGGTGGATGGGTCATGTCACCGTCACACCTAGAAGGCGGTAGCAATCGAGGCAGCAGCACACCGCGTCAAACGCGCGGCCCCAGAACGAGACAACGCGAGCCGAGCGGCGCCCATGAAAAGCGAGCCCGAGGAGCGAGCACGGCTGCTCGCTGAAACGGCCACCCGAGTGAGAGAAATCAGCCCTCCGCGGCGCGGATCGCCCTGCTAGATTCGAGGTCTCGTGCCCAAGCATTTCCCTGGTTTTTTGATGATCGCTGGCGTGTTCGGCCTGCCACTCGCTTGCGGAGCGAGTGATCCGGGACCGAGCTCGAACGGAGCAGCGGGCGCATCCAGTGCAGGCAGCGCGGGGGCCGCCAGCGGCGGCGCATCGGTCGCGGGTTCGCCCGGCGGCGGCGCGGGTTCGCCCGGCGGCGGCGCGGCTTCCAGCAGCGCGGGGGCTAGCTCGGGTGGCACGAGCGGCGGCGCCGGTGCGAGCAACGCGGGCGCGGGCGGCGCCAGTGCCGGGTCGGGTGGCAGTGCCGGCGGCGCGACGACCTGCACGCCGGGCACGGGCACGATGCCCGTCGGCACGAGCTCGGTCCTCGACCGCAAGACGTGCCTCACCTGGACCAAGACGCATGCGACGACGAGCATGACCAACAAGCAAGCCGCCAAGTACTGCGCGGACCTGGCTCAAGACGGCATCGCTGATTGGCGCGTGCCGCACCCGGAAGAGCTCGTGACCTGGCCAGACCTGGCGACCGACAGCACGGCGTACATCACCGGCCCGGTGTACATCCCCACTAGCGGCACCGAGCAAGACGGCTGCACGGGCAACAGTCACAGCTGCAACATCGCGAAGTACAACGACACGAGCGTGACCTGCGCCTGGCAGGGCGTCGGCTTCACGGGCTGGGTCGAATGCGTCTCGGGCACGCCGGCCACGGGCACCACCAGCGCCGCCTATTCGGCCGCAATGTGCAGCCCGTGCAACGGCGAGCAGTCCATGTTCAAAGAGACGGACTGCGGCGCCTACACGAATTGAGCGTCAGATGGCGCCACGCTGCACCGGGCTGAGCGTGGCGCCGTTCGAGGCGATCAGCTCGCGGTACCAGTGCGCCGAGTCCTTCAGCGTGCGCTTTTGCGTTGCATAGTCGCAAAAAACCAGCCCAAAGCGGTGCTTGTAGCCGTGCGCCCACTCGAAGTTGTCGATGAATGACCAATGGAAGTAAGCCTCGATCGGCACGCCATCCGCGAGCGCGCGGCGCAGCTCGACCAGGTGACGTTCCATGAAGTCGACGCGGGCCGGGTCGTGCACCTGGCCGTCGAGTGAAGGCCAATCACGCACCGAGATGCCATTCTCGGTGATCACGATCGGCTTCTTGTAGCGCTCCCAGAACAAGCGCGGCCCCCAGTACATTGCCTCCGGCGTGACCAGCCATTCGAAGGCGGTGATCGGAAAGCCCACGGCAGGCGGCACGGCTTCTGGCCCCGCAGCGCCGGCGCGCACGTGCTGCCCTTGATAGATATTCACTCCGCAGAAGTCGACCGGCTCACTGATGAGCTCGAGATCACCCGCGGCGATACGCGGCACTGCCGCGCCGAAGAAGCGGAGGCCCTGCTCCGGGTACGAGCCGAGGAACACTGGATCCATCCACCAGCTGTTGGTCCATGCGGTCTCGGCATCCACCGCGAAGGCGGCGCTGCGCGCGGCTTGCAAATCGGCCGCGCTGTCGGTGGCTGGGATTTTCGACATGCCGACCGGTGCGAAGCCGATGCGCGCCGGCTGCTTGCTCGCAGCACGAATGGCTTGCACCGATTTGCCGTGCGCGAGCAGCGCGTGATGCCCGGCCAAAAGCACCTCGGCGAAGCGCAGGCGATCACCTGGCGCATGGCGCCCTTCGTGATGGCCGGCACCGATGAACACTTGCGGCTCGTTCAGCGTCATCCAATTGCGCACGCGATCGGAGAAGCGACGCGCGACGAGGTCGGCGAACTCGCCGAACCAGGACACGCTGTCGCGATTCAACCAGCCGCCGCGGTGATACAGCGCAAGCGGGTAATCCCAGTGAAACAAGGTGATCCACGGGTCGATCCCGGCCGCGAGCAGCTCGTCGATCAGTCGATCGTAAAAGTCGAGCCCGGCTTCGCTGACCCGCCCGACGCCTTCCGGAATCAGGCGCGGCCAGGACACGCTGAGCCGATACGCGCCCAGCCCGATCTGCTTCATCAGCGCCACGTCCTCGCGGTAGCGCGCTACGTGGTCGCACGCGACATCACCGCTTTGGCCGTTCCAGACCATGCCCGGCTTGCGGCAGAACATGTCCCACACGGACAGCCCCTTGTCGCCGGCGTAGGCAGCACCCTCGATTTGATACGACGCCGCAGCGGCGCCCCACACGAAATCGCGAGGAAAAGGCGGGCTCATCGACGGACACTCTCGCCCAAGGCGCGGCCAAACGCCAGCGGAGAGCGTCACTCCGTAGAGTAACGGTCCTTACCGATTGCTCAGGGCTTCGTGACGGTGCACTTGGACGTCAGCGTGATGGAGTAGCTGTGACCCGACGCGCTCGAGGTCACGCTGAGCTGGTCCGTGTGGTCGTCCGCGAGCTCCTCACGGGTGATGGACCGCGAGTCGCTCCCCGCGCCCACGCTCCCGGTGAAGGTCAGCG
>OUNO011315606.1_pt1 | contig 21024 bp, 26 predicted proteins | sample 1779811 | NCBI WGS metagenome assembly OUNO01 (sample SAMEA3914804, study PRJEB12502) | metagenome | biome: forest; material: soil | place: Canada | collected 2010-06-25 | depth 0.3 m | reverse complement strand
GCCCCGCCGCCGCCATGCCGTCCGGTCCCTCGCCGATAGCCTCGGTCGCCAGCATCCGGGCCAAGGCGTCGCGGTCCTGCGGGCTGTAGGTGGTCGGGGCGACTTGAGGCGGCGGTGTGGGCTCAGGGGCTGGCGCCGGGGCGGCGATCTGCGGCGCGGCTTGTGGCGCAGGACCGAGGCTCGGAAGCGGCGTCGCGGGCGCCGGCGGACGCAGGCCCGAGAGGATGCTGCTGCTCTCGTTGTTCTGCTGGTCGATGATGGATTGCAGGGCGGATTTGTCGGCGGACTTCCCGGCGCGGTTCAGGACGGCGGTCGCCAGCAGTTTCGCGGCCAGCTCACCCGGGCTCTGGATATTCTTGGAGCCCTCCTCGCCGAGCTGCTTCAGCGCATCGGCAAGGTACTGCGAGCGGCGAACCGCCGAGCCGGTTTCCGCGCCGTACTTGATCTGCGTGGCGAGGTCCGAAGGAAGCGCCGGGATCGCCATGTCACAGCGGTCCTAGGGGCATGTAATTGACGGCCATGAACCCGTCCGGACGACGGATCACGAGGTCCGGGCGGACCTTGCGAAGCTCCTGCGCCATGACGCCGATGTGGACCGGGCCACCCGAGCGATAGCGGAAGCTCCAGACGCGCACGCCATCCTTGCGGGTGCGCAGGTGTTTGCGGTCGGTCTTCAGCCTGCGATCCGAGGCCATGATCGCCGCCGAGCCGAGCGACATCAAGCCGCCCATCAGGCCGGAGCTTTGCTGTGCCGCGCGGTTCGCCGCCGCCTGCTGCGCCTGGACCGTCAGGGCGTTCGCGCCGATCACGTCCGTCGAAGCAACTTGGCTCGGAGTATAGCTTATCCCCTGCGGTTGTCCAACCTGTCCAAGCCCAAGCAGGCCTGTAAACTGGTTGATCGGGGTGTTTTGAATATACGCCCGCTCTTGTAGACCTTGATTGCGTGCGGTATTCTGCAACTGCGCATTCTGCAACGCCGCTTGGTCGGCGGACAGGTTCTGCCCGAACTGCTGGCCCTGGGTCGTGTTGTTGAATTGCGCTTGGCCTTGGTTCTGCGCGTACTGCTGATTGGCGGCGCTATTGGCGAATTGCCCCTGGCTCAGGTTCTCGCCGAATAGCTGTTGCTCGGCGGTGTTGCCTTGGCCGACCGCCGCCTGTTGCGCCGCTGAATAGGCGTCCGTCTTGCCGCGGTTGAAGGTGTCCATGGCATTGCGGTAAGCATCGGAGTTCTCCGACAGGCCCTGGTTGACGAGCCGCGTGCGCTCCTGGTTCTCGGAGGTCGCGAACTGCGGATCGAGGCGCGACGTAGCCTGAGCATAGGCCGCGTCTTGCGCCTGCTTGTTGGCGACCGCGAGGTCCGCCGGCCCGACCTGGCCCTGCACCGCCTGCCCCGGATCGAAGCTGTACTTCAGCCCCCCGGATTGCAGGTTGCCGAGGTCAACGCCACCCGACAGAGCAGGCAAGCCGTCCGTGGTGAGCGGGGTTGCCAGTGCCGTGTTGACCCGGCCGAGCTGGGTGTTGGCGGTGCTCAGGGCGCCGTTCTCGGCCTGCTTGGAGAGGTCGTAGGACTGTTGCTCGGGACCGCTCAGGGTGGTGTTCTGAGTGTAACCCCCCGGCTGGCTCGGATCGGCGACGTAGCTCGTGGTCCCGGTCGGACCACTCGTGCCGACCATGTTGAGCTTCTGTTGCGCTGTCGCCGAGGCGATGTTCGACGCGGATTGCGCGTTGGCGACCGCGACCGGATCAGGCGGCGGCGGGCTGGAGCTTCCCTTTTTCGACATCTATCGAGCCTCGAACCCGGTCAGGGTTGAAGCGGCTTTGCGCCCACTCTTCACGAAGAAGGCCACTGACGATTGCGTGGTCTGATCCAAATGCGAACCTGACACAGCCTTCCCTCTTAAACCCAAACTTATCGAGGAACCGGCGCGCGCTCGTCGCTTTTCGCGGTGTCAGGCCGGTGACGCGCCTACACTGTAAGTCGCGGAAGCAATATCTCAGCAACTCGCCGATGAGCGCGCGCGTGAGCCACTTAGAGCTTGAAGCGGCGAAGGACATCTCGACGCTCGGACAGTCCGGATCGTAGCTATGGTAGACTACGCCCCCCACCAGCTCGTTCGCCGCATTGAGCACCCCGATGGCCTGACACGCCCCGAACGGTAGGCTCGCCGGATCTCGCTGGAGCCGACGCGCCACGTACGGAATCCGCCACCCGACCCACAGGGCCACTTCATCGGAATGGCCGTAGAGCAGCTTCACTGCTGGCCCCCGGGCTTAAAGATCACGTCGAAGCCAACACACTGGATCGTCACGTCCAACGGCAGGTTCGGTCGGGTTAGGATGTGATCAGATCCCCCCGGCCCGACGAGCGCCAGGCTGGTATGATCCTCGGTCACCGCGATCCGGTCCTCATCGGCCGAGCTTTGCACGGCAAACCGCATCCGGGGCGAGCCGGTGTAGCCGTCGCCGGCCGCCCCCGTCCAATCGTCGCGGATCAGGCTGGAGTCGTCGGGCGAGATATCCCCTGGGGTCACCACGTTCTGGACGGCGGTCGGCAGGGTGGATTGGTCGAAATCCGTCAGCACCTGGAGGGCCGGCGAAATGATCGCGGGACACCTCAGGAGCGCCCGGACCATGGTGAAGACCTTGGTGATCGTGCGATTGCCGAAATCCTGGAACGCCGGCAGCACATCGGGAACGATGAACTCCCCGTTGTCGGAAGCCCCGATGTCCCACTGGTAGACGCCGAGCGTTGACCCGAAGTAGATCATCCCATTGGCCGTCGCCCAGCAGAAGGCGTCGATGCCGGTGAAGCGACACCACCCCCCGCCCTGGTTGGAGCGGACGTACTGGACGGCGCTGTCGAGCTCCGCGGTCGGGACGTTGACGAGGGTTAGCCCGCCCCGTCCGGAATAGAGGATCGGCTGCCAACCGAAGTTAGACCCGTAGCTCGATGAGGACGACGCGAAGGTCGGCCCGATCCGCCGGGAGAGCGCCTTCTGGCCCTGTTCCTCGACGGGGGTCCGAAGGACGCTGGTGAGCGAGAACAGCCCCGCCTCGGTCAGCACCATGAGGTCGGCGCCATATTCGATAAGCGCCCGGTCGCCGATGGGCTTGGCGAGCTGCCAGACGCCCACCAGAGCCCAATTGGTGGCATCGGACGGATCGAGGCCCTGATAGAGCGCGACCTGTCCCTCGCTGGTCAGGTAGACGGCGTAGTCGTCCGGCCCCTGCCCGCCGTCCAGCGTCAGCCGCCCCATGCCGGCGAGCGTTCCCCCGGAGGTGAACACAGGGCCGAGGTCGAGAAGGCCGGACGCACCGGCAATCGCCGAGATCGCCAGGAACCAGACCCGAAGCCGCGCCTTCTCGCCGAAGTGCAGCCGGCCCTTGTGGGCCATGACGAACTTCAGGTCAGCCGGCGCGAGGGTGATCGAGCCTGCCGTTCCGGTGATCGCGTTGGCGGAGAAGGTCGAGCCGTCGTACTTTATCGGGGCCTGGGCGCCATTGGAGAGGATGGCATATCGACCGGCGTCGTTGGCGAAATTGGTGTAGTTCCACCGAGCCGTTGCAGCGCTGGCGTAAGACGCGGATGGCAATGCTCCCGCTGTGGTGACGTTGATCAACTTGGCCCCGGCCGCCGCGAAAATCTTATCTCCCGACGAAGACCCGCGCCAGGTTATCAGCGTCTCGACGGGCGCTGTGGTCCCGGTGCATTGCTCGATATGACCCCGGCGAACCTCGATGCAGTTGCCGCGCGGAATCCAGTTGTCGAGGATCACCGCGTTGGCCTTCGGCATGTCGGCGATGGCGCTCTCGGTATCCCAGCCGCCCACGGGGGCCGGGATCGAGCGGGCGATGGCGACCTGGCCCCGGTTCTGGCGCTGGAGGGCCTGTCTCATTTGGCGGTCCAGCCGGTGTTGCCTGCGCCGGCGGTCTTGACGTACAGCGTCGTGGACATGCTGCCGTCCGTGCGGAGGAATAGCGAGCCGATGGGGGCCGTAGCGGCGCCCTCAGGCGTTCCCGCCCCGCTCAGCACCTTCACCGTCCCTAGCACGATCCCTGCGGCCGGAAACGTCTGTACGGCGGTGAAGGCGTTGGCGGTTCCGAAGATGTTGGCGAACAGCGCGTTGAGCTGCTTCTGAAGCAGGCCCAGGCTCTTGATCGTGGGAATGACGTAGGTCATGCCCTAGGCCGCTCTGGCAAATTCACCCCAGAGCCGCTCAGCGGCGGCGAGATATGCCGCATGGGCCTCTTCTGGGGTGTCGTAGTAGCCGAGGTAGACAGGCTTGCCTTTGAACTTCGTCTGCGCCGCCCAGCGTCCTTGGCGCTTGTTGTAGGTAGCCCCCTTAAACCCGTGCGAGGCCGTGGTCACTCTATTGGCGTTGTTCTGAGATCGGGTTGCGGCCCGAAGGTTCTCCCAGCGATTGTCACGCCGGTCGCGGTTCTTGTGATCGACGTCCGCCGAGGGCCATTCGCCCGTCATATATAGCCACGCTAGGCGGTGCGCCCGGGTGGTATGGCCGTCTACGCCGATATCCCAATAACCGTTGTCGCGCGCGTTTCCTGCGACGTTCCCCGCAGCGGAACGGCCGGTGCGGGCGCGCCACGTAAATATCCCCGTCAATGGGTCATAGTTCAAAACATGCCTATCCGGTTGACACCCACAGATACCAGTGCTAGTGTTTCCTTCATTGGGGCAGGTGCTCCTGAGCAGATGGAGGTTTTCATGAGTGTTCGTAAGCCTTGCGATGACGACCTGTACGAAATCGCCAACTTCCTCGAAGACGTTCACCCGGACAGCGTGATCTATCCCGCCGCAAAGCGGGTCGCGCGCTGGCTTGAACAGAGCAGCCGGGTCAGCACGCTTCACCTGCCGGTCAATGAAGTTCCGCCCGGCCCTGGCTGGGAAATCGAGACCGGCAACAACCGCACCAACAAGTGGGTTCGGGCGTGATGGGCGACTATTGGGATTTCCACGGCCAGAACCTGCACGGGATGCATAGGACAGGCACTCGCCGGTATCGGTCGCGCCCGCCTGCGAACTGCCGATCGGCGCGCCGCGCGTGGGATGATCACCTGACGCGCGGACCCGTTGTGTGGCTCCAACTGCTTGACGGCTATTGGGGCGCGATGCGGGAGAACGGCGACATTGATGAGATTGAGAACGTCTCCCATGCTTGACCTTCCCTTCCCCCGCTCGCTCCCCGAGTTCCAAAAGCTGTTCCCAGATGACGCGGCGTGCGCGGCCTATCTGGAGGCGGCCAAGTGGCGCGAGGGGTTCGTCTGCCCGCATTGCGCCACCAAGGCTGAGCCCTTCCGCTTTGAGGCTCGCCCCGGCGTCCTGCGGTGCAGAAAGTGCCGCAAAGACACGGGGTTGACTGCCGGAACCGTCATGGAGCGGACGCACACGCCGCTGAGCGTGTGGTTCTGGGCGGCCTACCTCGTGTCCAGCCTGTCGCCGGGCATGTCGGCGGTCCAATTCCAACGCCAGCTTGGCCTCACCCGCTACGAGACGGCCTTCCAAATCCTCCACAAGCTGCGGGCCGGAATGGTCCGCCCGGACGCGGACCGCATCGGCCGGATTGAGGATCACGTCGAGGTCGATGAGTGCTGGGTCGGCGGCAAGACGCGCGGCGAAGGCCGGGGCGTCCACGACCAGACATTGGTCGCCTGCGCCGTCGAGGTCCGCCAGCGCGACCCCGCCTCGCCGCTCAACAAGCGCAAGGGTGGCCGCATCGCCGGGCGCATCCGCTTGAGCGTCGTTCCCGACCGCACCAGCAAGTCGCTCTGCGGCTTCGTTGAGGACGCGGTGACGCCCGGCAGCATGGTCGTGACGGACGGCTGGAACGGCTACGCCAAGCTCGACAAGCTGGGCTTCCAACACCTGTCCTGCGCCGAGAACGATGACCCCCAGGTCGCCGAGGACTACCTGCCGATGGTTCACATGGTCTTCTCGAACCTGAAGACCTGGCTGCGGGGCACGCACCACGGCGTGAGCCCCCAGCACCTTCAGGCCTACCTCAACGAGTTCACCTTCCGCTTCAACCGCCGCCACTACCCGTTCAACAGCTTCCGCTCGTTGCTCGGGCTCGCTGGCGGCAACGAGGCTCCCACCTATGCCAGCCTGTATTCGGGCGATTGGCAGCATCCTAAATGTGGTGGTCATGGGTGAGAACCGGATAGGCATGGTTCAAAAGTGCGCGAAGGCGGTCGGCCGTAAGGTCCTCGCGCATTAAAGCCCCCACGAGCCTTCTGAGAGATTGGCGCGTTCGGGCGGGAGGATCGAGCGCGGGCCGCCGATGTCCAGCGATCCGGAGCCGCCGTCCTCCCCGAGCGCCTTGGCGATTTCCCGCTCGGCGGTCGCCATGTCCTCGGCGTAGTCGAGGCCCTTGGCCGACAGCCAGCGCCACTTGATGTCGAGGATCAGCAATTCCTCGTCAAGGAACGTGCCGTCGTCGTCGGAGGTAAATTGGGCTTTCGGGACGTTGGCCGAGGACTTCGCCCAATAGCTGGAAATGTACTCATAAGCGATGGTCTGGCCGGCGGGGGGAACCGTTGCGCCACCACCCGTCAGCAGGAAAGTCCCTGCCCGCTCCCGATAGGCCAGATACACCGTCGCTGCGTTGGGCCGCGCCTGGAAAAGCTGCCACTGTTGCGGCGTCACCGGACCCGTCACCTGGCGGACGGTCGTGCGGTTGAAAAAGCTGTCGGGAACGAACTTGCGGAAGTCGGGCGGGATCGGCGTGTTGGTCTGTTCGTCGGCCGCGACGGTGACAAAGGTCCATTGCTCGGTGAGCGCTTGCCAGCCCGGATCGCCACGCTTGGAAAGGGCGGTCCCGGATTCGTTGGCGAGGCCGTAGAGTTGGCGGATCAGGAGGTCCGTCGAGGTCACCACAACGGACGGCTGCGTCAGCGAGAGCCGGTTGCAGGCCGTCTGCACAATTGACAGCAGCGACATGGCCTAGGCCGCCTTGCGGCGGGTGTACTTGCGCTTAGGCTTGCCCTTCGCGGCGCTGGCCTTGGCGACCCTCACGGCGGCTTGGACGGTGGGCGCTAGGTCCGCCCGGGCTTGGGCGGCAAGTATCCTCTCGGCCATCACCGCCATGGTCGGCATGGGGGTCGGGGATTGCACTTTGACCGGCGGCGCGTCGGCGGCAGCGAACTCAGAAAACGCCTCCCGATGCTTTTCGCTATCCGCCTTGGTCGCCGGCCTTGGCCCGATGATGTTGTTCGGATCAACCACGAACTCGAACATCACCGCATCGCCGTCCCGGAAGAACCTCGGCCCCACCTTCGGCATGATGTTCCGCTCGCGAAGCGTGGTCCCCTCGGACATGCTCAAGCCCCTGCGTTTCGTTGCGCGGTCATCTCGTCAAGACGGCGGGCAAGGTCTTTCACGGTGTCCTCCAGAGCGCCTATCTTGGCGTCCTTGGCGGCGTTCTCAGCGGCTAGCTTTTCAGCCGGGGCGGCACCCCTCGCCAGTTCCAAGGCGCGCTTGGCCGCCTCACGAAGCGGAAAGCCGCCCATCGGCAGGCACTTGGAAAGCTGGGTGTCGGACAGCCCCGCCACGTCCTCCACGGTCTTGACCTTGAAGTACGCCAGTTCCTCGGCTTGCGAACGCGTCACGCCGGGCCATTCGGTGAGCGCCCAGCCTTCGGACGGGGCCTCCTGTTGGCCCTTGAAATGGGCGTAGTGCTGCGGCCAGCGGCGCTTGTGTTCGTCCCTGACCGGAGTGTCGACGATGCTGTTCTTGTCGCCGGGGACGTGGATTTCCACGTACTCCTGATCGTCAAAGACCGGCCTCCCTTCCTCGGCGGTCTTGCGGCCGTTCTGGACCGGCTTGACGTAGAAGCGCGGGCGGACGTTATCGGGCTGTTGATTGCCTTGGGCCGGGGTGAACTCGGGGGCGTCGATAAAGCTCATGATCAGATGTCCCGCGTAAGAGTGGCGCGGACCTCGCGCCAGGGACCCGTGACAACCGCCTGATGAGCCCCTGGCGCGAGGTCCTGAGACTCCGTTGTCAGGGTGATGTTCCAGCCCGCACTTCGGGCGGTATCGAGCGCGCGGTTCAACGCCGCGACGGCGTCTATGAAGACCCGCGCCTCATCCCGGTACGTGTTGCCGCCCGCAACGGCGGCGTCCCTAAGCAACGACACGCCTTGTTGGAGTTTGGCTTGATCGAGAAGGTTCATGCGAGTCTCCGGAAAATTTTGTCTTGCCCCACGCGATCCACCTGCTCGTATCCCCGCTCGGTGAGCCACGCCTGCAGCGCCCCGTCAGGGATTTCGAAGGCCCGGTGTAGGCCCTTGTCTTCGACCGCAATCGTGGGTGAGAAACGCGAGATCGTGACCGCCGCGCCCTTGAGGGCCGCCAGTTCGCTACCCTCCACATCGAGCCATATTGCGTCGCACGTGTTCAGCTCCAGCCCGTCGATGGTCCACACGGGGATCGTCCCCCTGCCGAAGCTGACGCGATGGGCGCCGCAGTTGCGGGGCTGGACCTCCAGCGGGGTGCATTCGCCCTCGGTCTCGCCGAACGCCGCATGCAAAGCCGTCACGCGCTTGAGGCTGTCCCTAGCGGCGAGGTTTTTCTTCAGGCAGGCGTAGTTGGTGGGGCCGGGTTCGGCGGTGTAGACGGCGCGGAAATGGTCGGCGAGCGCGAGCGGGTACGCACCCACGTTGGCCCCCGCTTGCACGATCACGTCACGCCCGATGATGTGGGGCAGCAGGAGGGCGATGGACGGCAGGCAGTCGGCGACGATCACGGGGCGGGCGTCGGCGTCGTCCAGGGGCCACCACAGACCGTCGTATTGCGCGAGAGCCGGGATCAAGCCGCCGCCCTCGCCTCTTCCCGAAGGTCGCGGGCGATATCGGGCACGAGGCCGGTTCCGTGGACGTGGATAGTAACCGGCGCAGGCTTGCCGTCCCAATCGACGTAGCGTTGCAGGTCATGCCACGTCTCGGCAAATTCACGGGCCTGCCTTACCATCCACGGCGCGCACAGATACTTCTTCTCGCCGCGAACGACTTCAAGTACACTCTCTTGGTCGTTCAGCGTCTGCGCATAGGAGTGGTGCGACCCGTCGTCGGCGTAACTCGAATCCATGCCGTAGACGTGGAGCGTGCGGAACCCTGAGTACGTCGCCAGCCACAGGCAGCGCAGGCCCACCGTCGATCCGCCCGGCACGAGGATGCAGGGCTTCTGGTTCTCCCCCTCCCAGTAGGGCTCCAGAATCTCCAGCAGCTCGGTGTTCTTGTCGAACCCGTTGTGCCAGATGGAGACTTCGTAGCCGTCCAGGGCATCGAACAGGTCGGGGTGACACTGGCTCGCCAGCACGAACCGCATCGACTTCGGAGCGCCCCTCACGAACTCGGCGTTTTCCGGCCTCGCGTCGAGCATCACATGCACGTCAGGCGTGATCCCGCTCGCCACCAGAAACCGCCAGGCGTTGTTGACACTGACGATCTGGGCGCCGCGGCGTTTCTGGGCCTTGATGTCCGGCAGGCAATCCTTCATCGACGGCGCACCGCAGACGATGGCGCACGTCCGGCCCTCATCCCGAAAGCCGGTGAACCACGGCAGATCCCGCAGCACCGCAGACCGGACATTCGCCATGCGCTGATCGACGGAGGTGTTGACGCCCTTGACGACAGGGAAGGAGGTCAACCCCCCCACTTTCCAGACGTTCGGAACCCAGCCGGTCGTGACCTCGTGCGGCTTGAGCGCACCGTGAAATTGCACCACCTTGGAGTCGGTCGGCGGCCATGCCTCAGCCTGCCAGCGATAGGAAACGCACCAACCCTTCGGCAGGAGGTCCCACCCGCCGACCTCGGTAAGCCACTCCTGATCGCCGCCGTTTGGAACGCCAGCCGGAAGCTGCTCAGCGGGGACAAGCGGCCCGGGCGAGCGGATCATGATGTCGGGCGTGAAGCGATCCCACGCGTCGCGATGGTCGCCGTGGTCCCAAACCATTACCGAGCTGTTGTAGCAGGGCCACCCAACGTCGGCGGAGATGCCGGGGGTTTCGATCAGATCCTCAAGCGGGCCGGTGATCGCCACGTCCAGGTCGAAATAGACGATCCGGTCCCCGACTTCCCACGGCATGTCGGGACTGAAGAGGCGGACCTTTTGCCACCAGCCCGGAAGATCGGTGTATGCCACGATGGGATAGACGCCCTCGGGAAGCTCGTCGGGACGATCCGTGACGCAAAACCACGCGCACCCATGCTCCATGGCGGTGCTGTTTCTGAGCACCATGTCGCGTAGAATGGCGACATACTCCATGCTGTATTTCGGACCGACATTGACGCAGACGAAGGCGACACGATGACCGCCGGCGGCTTCCGCTACTGCCCTTGCGGCTTGGGGGGTTGGGATACCGCCCACTAGGCCGCCTCAGGCTCTTTCGGGCAATGCCCCACCACATCCTTCGCCGCCACCCACAGGGGCCGGGGGTCGACCTCATCCCCGCCGACAGGCCCGCCGACGTTGAACAGCGGAATATCGCCCGCCAGCACTGTTGCCACCGTCAGCCGCACGGTGATTTCGTCTCCGACGTGGATCGCGGAAAGGTCGAGGCTCACTGAAGTTTGCTCCCAGGCGGCAGGATCAGTTGCGGCTTGCGCACCGTCCCCGCCAGCAAACCGCCCTTACGCTTCTGGCTGTCGAAGAACGCCTTGGCCGCCTTGACCATCGCCAGGGCCTCGGGCTCGCTGGTGGGCTTGGAAATCGCGCCGGGCGGGATGATCTTGAAGCCGTTGGCGCTGAGGAAATTCAGGTGCGCGTTGAGGTAGTTTTCCGTCAGCTCCAGAAGGTCCGTCATGTCCTCGGCGTCCAACTCCGCGAACGGCGGATCGCCTTCGTCCATCATGGCGGTGTAGACGGCTTCAGCGACGGCCTTACGGGGGTCGGGAAGCTCTGGCGTGAGCGATTGGCCGTTGATCGTGGTCATGATCCATCGCCCCAAGCGGTTGATCTAAGACAGCCAGATTGCGCCCTCGACATGGGTTCTCAGCCGCGCGCTAGGAGTAACGGAAAAGGGCGGCCCGAAGACCGCCCTCCCCTACGCTACTAACCGTCGCCGGTTACGCGAGCGTGGTCCGCTTCAGCCAGAAGTTCTGGCCCGCAGCAGCCCCGCCGGGACAATTGGCTGTCCAGCCAGCAGAGCCGGAGTCGTCGGACACCGAGCCCAGCGTGCCGATCTTGCACGTGGTGATCGAGCCGATAGCCTCGGAGGCCTTGCCGTAGATGTAGGCCTTGCCGTCGTTGGCCCAGACCTTCGTGAGAAGTGCGAAGGCCGGGGTGGAAACCGCCGTGGCCCCGAGCTTGGCGCCCAGAATGGGAGTGACGGCGAAGACAGTCGTAGAAGCAGCCATGTTCAGACCCTCCTTAGGTCTGTGGCCGAGCCCAAAGGCCCGGCCAAGTTTAGACCCTTAGGTCTGGAAGATGACGCCTTGCAGTTCGGCGTTGGACATCGTCATGTTGCCCATCCAGATGATGAGCTGCACGGTGGCGTCCTGGTTGATCGACTGCACCTTGTCCAGCGGGACCATGTTGCGGTCGCGGTGGGGCTGCCAGTAGATGTAGTCCGAGTTGAGGAAGTACATGTGGTTTGCCGGGCAAGCGCCGCCGATCCCACCATCCGCCACAACATCGGCCCCCATGTACTGGAGCGAGGTGAAGCCCGCCGTCGCCATGTCAGTGCTGGTGATGCGCTGGATGGCCTGGAGCGACGCCCAATAGAACTGGTAGTAGTTCGTGTCGGCGACGATCAGATCGACCTTGTCCGACTGGCGCATCGTCCGGAGGTACATGATGTTCATGTACTTCTGGATGTTGGTCGCCGACGCCGCGGAGCCGCCTTGGGCGTCCGACGTGCATTGGAACGACTGGTTGCGCCAGAAGGTGTAGGTGGCGCGGTTGATGCCCCCCACGGTCCCTGAGGTCGGAACGTCGGCCACCAAGAGCTGAAGGCCGCCGATCTGCTTGCCGGACGAGGCAGTCCCGTCGGAGTACATGTCCCCCGACAGGTTGTTCTGCATCGTCTTCTCCGCGACCTCGATGCGGGATTCGAGGAGGTCGAGGAGAGCATCGGCGCCCGAGTTCTGGGCTTGCTCCAGGCCGCTGATGGTCACGGCGACGGAGGCCTGCTTCCAGTCGAACTCGGCGGCCGACAACACATCAGACGGCGCGGTATTCAGTACCTCATACCCGCTGTATCTCTGAAATGTGCTGTTTTCCGCATAACTAAGTTCTCTGACAATGGTCCGACCGCCCGAAAGCGGCTTCACCTTCCCGCGCTTGCTGAGGCGCATCAGGATGGCGTTGTTCTTGGACATGTTGTCGGCGATCACGCCACTGCGGTTGCGCAGCGTCGTGGTGACGATTTCGGTCAGGCCGGGAGAGGCCATGTGATTGCTCCTGCCCCGCAGGGCTCAGAGCGAGACGGTCAGACGGCGCCGAGTTCCTGCATGGCGGCCTGAAGCGTGTCGCGAACGGATCCGATGGGTCCCGTGGGCGCGACTGCGCCCGGCGATGGGGACCCGGTGACAGACCCGGAGGCATTGCCGGCGTTCTTGGCCTTCAGCGCAGCGGCAGCGGCGGCGTTGGGCTTCGCGGCGTCAGCCACCTGCGCCTTGAGGAGCAGGGGGCGGATTTCCGGTGAGGCCCAGGTCGCCTGTTCGTAAGCGTCTTGCAGCGTGGTTGCCGCTCCCGATTCCAAGCGCCTCGCAACGTCGGCTTTGACGTTTTCGAAGTACATGTTCTCGGGCTTGCTTGCGAAATCGGTGACCTCGGCCCTCGCGGTTGCGAGCTTTTCGCCTTCGGTGCGTTGCGTGTCAGCCTGAAGCCGTTGCTCCAGGGTCTGGACCCGCTGCAAGAACGGTTGCAGGGCTGCGGTCAGGTCGGGGGCTGCGGTCGGGGCCGCTTGGCCCTCCGCTCCCGGCTGCGGCGCGCTCGCCTGCGTCAGACCAAAGGCCTGCGCGATCTGCTGCGGGGTGACGCTATACGAGTTGGCCAGATAGCGGATGCCGCCCAAGGGATCGCGTTCAAGGAAATCTTGCGCTGCTACCAGCGTTTTGATGAACGTGAACTCGTCGATGCCTTGGAGCTGTAGCTTCTCGCTGCGTGGCGCCATGATCTCGTCGTAGCGGTTGAGCCGTTCGCCCTTCTTGCCCCACTCGGCCTTGGCGGTCTGGACGGTTTCCTCGAGCCGGGCGATGTCCTTGCGGACTTCCGGAGGAAGGTCTTTCCATTGCGCCTTTACGGCTGCGGACAACGATGGCGGGACGCGGATCGCCTCAGTCTCCTGAGGTTCCGGTTCTGCCGGCGGTGCGGTCTCGGTCGTCTTGGGAGCCGGGGGCGCTTCAGCGCTCGCCTCGGCCTTGGGAAGGAATTTTCCATCCGGGCCGCGCTCGCGGTCGCCGGCTGGTTTGGAATCTGTGTCGGCCGCCTCGGGCGCAGCCTTGGCCTCGACAGGCTCAGGCGCGGCTTCCGAGGTCGTTACGACGGCTTCCACGGGCGCGGCAGCTCCCGTCGGCTCCGCCAGGTCCGTCATGGCCGCATTCAGGCTGTCCCTGACGCTGATATTGCCTTCGCTCATGGTCCTGGCTTCCCCAATCAGCCGCCGAGTTGTCGGATTGCCTGGCGCATGTCGTCTCGGACACGCGGCGCTTGGACCGGCCGACGTTCCACGCGATCATTGCCGACTTCGATCAGGCCCCGGGCTTTCAGGTCACCCCGGTAGCGGCTTTTCGAGTCGTACCAATTGCCGTCAGCCATCGACCGGATGGGGTCCATGCTGTCGGAGATCACATTGAACGCAGAGCCGGATTGATCTCCGAAATGGCCCGCGCACGCCGAAGGCCACGGTTGCGCGAGGTCATGGAACTCGGAGCAAGAGCGGCAGAGACGTGAACGCGCCATGTGAGCATCATGGCCGAGCGTGGCCCTTGCTCAGTGAGGCGCTATTGCAGGGCCAGCTTTACGGCGGCCAGCTTGGCGGAAAGCGCGGCTAGGCCGTCATTGGCGGTCGAGAGTTGAGCCCGGATCGCGGCCAGCAATGCCTCTGCCGTCGTGGCTCGCGTCGTGAGCGCGACGATCTGCGCGTCACGCGGGTCAACGACCACCACGGGCGGCACGACGACCGGAGCGCCCTTCGCGGCCAGCCACTTGTTCAAGGCCGACGCATCGCCAATCGCGGCCTGTGGAACCGTGACATTGCCGCTCTGCGAAAACCCGGCCGAGGCGATATTGTTGATCGGCGCGGAGAGGGTGTTGTTGGTCACGGAGACATTGGACGAGCCGTCGCGGAACACGAGCTGCGAGGCCATGTCCGCGAAGCCCTGGACGAAGTTCGCGTCCACCACCACGTTCGCGCCATGGCTGACGGAGATCCCGTTGTACATGGTCCCCAGGCAGCCGTTGCCGCGGATCGTGATGTTGGTCCCCTGCTCGCCGAATATACACTGGATGACCGAGCCGGACCCGCGCTGGACGACGTTGTTGGTGATCATGATCCCGGTCGGGTTGGGGGTCGCCGCCGTGCCGTACCACTGGATGCCGTCGGGATGCTCGCCGGGGGTCGGGGTGAAGTCGCGCACGCTGTTGCCGTCGATCAGGACGCTGTTGGCCGAGCCTAGGATGCCGTCGGCCTGGAGGTCGTGCAGGTTGTTGCCAGTGATCGTGACGCCGGTCCCGTCCGTGTAGCCGATGCCGGACCCGAGGTGGTCGATCTCGGAGTTGACGATCGCGAAGGCGTTGGCGTTGCGCAGGCTGAAGCCCGACCCGCCGGCCGAGCCATGGACGTGGAAGTTCTCGAAGCGGATGTTGGCGCCACCAGAGGCGATGACGCCGGCCCCACTGTAGAGGCCGGTCACCTCGAACCCGCGCCAGGTCATGTTCGTATCGGTGTCGAGCACGAGGGAGCTGACCACCACACCCGAGCTGGCCACGATCACCACGGGCGAGGCGTAGCTGAACAGGCGCAGGCTGATCGCGCCGTAGTCCCCCGGCGCGAAGGTGACCACATCGCCGCCCTTCGCCGTCTTGATCGCCGTCCAGTAGGTTGCGGGCGTCGCGGTGATGTTGGCCGCGAAGGCCGGTCCGGCGGACAACAGGGCCGAGGCGCAGATCGCGGAGAGGAAACGGGTCATGGTGTGGTCCTATAGCTCAGTACGGCGGCATCTGCCCTTGGCCGCCGCCGAACCGCTGGGCGAGCTGCTGAAGGCCGGTCATGGCGTTGCCTGGCGCGTTCATGACGTTCTGGCCTGCCTGCTGGAGCCCATGGGCCATGTAGCTCTGCCCCGGATTGGCGGCTTCGAACGCGGCCTTCTGCTTGGCCACGTCCTGCATCTGCTGGAGCGACATGCCCTGCGGCTGGTTGATCGCTGGTTGGCCCTGCATCTGCTGGAGGGCTTGGGCGAGATATTGGCTCTGGTCGGCCATCAGGGGCTGCCTCGTGTAAGGTCCACGCTCACGTCAACCGGGGCGGTGGAAGTCCCGTCGCTGACGGTGCAGGTGAAGACGGCGGCGCGTTCGCTGTTGCTCGCCATGGTCGTGCAGGAGAAGGCGGAGACGGCGCCGGTGGGCGAGGTCGCGGTGATCCCCGCATCGCCGGACTTCCGCGCCCAGCTATAGGTATAGGACCCGCTGCCGCCGTGGCCCGCCGCCGTGACCGTGTTGGAGGTCACTGTGGAATGGGTGTTCGTCGGATCGGTCCCGGCCGCTACATCAGGGCTGACGGTGGCGGAGAGGCTGCCCTTGCCGTAGAAGTCCGCCATGGCGATAGGGCCGGTCGGGACGCCCGCGAGGGCTCGGGCCGCCGCGCCGCTGATGCTGAAATTGGTGTGCGACACGACGAGTTCGTCGGCGATGTTGTTGAAGCTGATCGCGCCCGATAGCGGCAGGGTCATATCGGCGTGCCGTTCGAGGTGATGTTGCCCTTGGCGATGATGTTGCCGCTGCTGTCCATCGACAGCACCCGCACGCCGCTGACGATCCAGCGCAGGGTTCCGGTCGCCCAGATGTAGTCGAACCGGGAGTTGTTCGGCACGTCCATATAGACCGAGGTCACGGTCGAGCCGTCGCCGGTCGCAAAGCCGCGCGTGGAGAAGATGAAGCCGCCGCCATCGACCACCTGGACGTTGCCGGTGAAGGTGTCGCCGCCCTTGTTGGCGGGGGTGTAGCCGATGTTGGTCACCGCCGCGCCGCTGGCCAGTTTCGCCGCCGTGACGTTCGCATCGACAAGTTGGCTGGTCCCGACCGAAGCGGCTGCCATCTTGGCGAGGGTCACGACGGCCGAGCCGATGTTCGCGGTCGCCACCGTGTCGAGGCTGGCGAGCGAGCCTTCGCGGGACGCGGCCCAATTGGTCCCGCCGTCGTTGGTTTCGAAGGTCAGCAGGTGCGTCCCGTTGCCCATGGCGGGCATGCCGGTGGCGCCCCAATTCACCGAGCCGGGCCATGCGGGAACCGCGCTGGAACCGATGGTCAGCGCGACGTGGAACGTCTGCGCCTTGCCGGCCACCACGTTCGAGAACGTGAACGTCGAGTTGGCGGCGATGGTCTTGGTGAAATATTCGCCGAGCGTCAGGTCGATATCCAAGGCCCCGAGCGCCTGGACGTTCTGCTTGACCGAGCCGGATAGGGTCAGGCCTGAGGTGATGGTCGCCGCGTCTGAGGCGGCGGCTCCGAGGTTCATCCGGGCCGTGGCCGCGTTGGCGACCTCGGAGAGATTGTTGGCGACCTGGAAGAAGGCGGAGGACGCCAGTTGCGCGGCGGTCCCAAGGCCGAGATTGGCCCGCGCGGCGGAGGCCGAGGCCAGATCCGACAGGTTGTTGGAGACCGTGAGGTAGGCCGAGCCCAGCGCCGTGATGACCGCGGCCTTGAACGTGGCCCACGTCATCTTCTTCAGCGGGCCGCCGGTCGGATAGATCGCCAGCAGGTCCGTATCGGAGGCGGTCGTCGCCGAGGTCAGCTGGGAATAGTCTTTATCCGCCATGCTCCGGAGTATCGGGGCTGGCGGAGGTTTCTCAGCGGGGGGCGGTCACTCGCAAAGCCATGTGCTGGTGGTATCCGAAACGCCGGTCGGCGCGCTCATCGACGGGACCGGCGCCTTGCCCATAGCGCGGCAATGCTCGTCGGCCCATTTGAAGGCCGTCGATTGCCCCCAGCGGCTATGCCGGATGGTGATGCTGCGCTCGTTCTGGCTCATGATCGAGGCCCTGGCGAGCAGGTTGGCCTTGGGAGATTCCGGGGTTGGCCCGGCTGCGCAACCGGCCACGAGGACCGACAAGGCGAGCGCGACGCTCTGAAGCTTCATGCCGCCACGGTCCTCCAGCGCTCATCCGGCGTCAACCGATATCGCCTATAGCGTGCATATTCTTGACAGGCGCGCACCTGTGGAGTCCGGTTCGGAATGACCAACGCTCTAGCTGTGGCCCGCAAGGCGCCCGCGCGACGCGTCGCGCCCTATCTGGCCGAGGCGCTCTCCGAGCTGACCGCCGTCACCGGCCGCGTCGAGAGCCTGGACGGCCTGCGGGCCTTCGCGGTCGGGGCCGTGCTGCTGTGCCATACGACCCTCGCCCCGGCGGGGTTCCTCGGCGTTGATGTGTTCTTCGCGCTCTCCGGCTATCTGATCACCTCGATCCTGCTTCGCGAGCATGCGCGCGCCGGCGGCGTGGCCCTGGGCCGGTTCTACCTGCGGCGCTCGATGCGGTTGATGCCGCCGCTGCTCGCCATGCTGGCCGCCGTCTCGGTCTACGATCTGGCGTTTCGGTCGCACTCGCTCCAGGCCGATGCGATCAAGGCGCTGCCGGCGGTGATCTTCTACGCGGGCAACTGGTATCAGGCCGCGCATGGGGCCGACTCCCTCGACCTCTGGAACCATACATGGTCGCTGGCGGTGGAGGAACAGTTCTACCTCGTCTGGCCGCTGGCCCTGATCGCCGCCCTGCGGTTCGGCAAGACGGCCCCCGCATGGCTCGCGGGCGGCCTAGGGATCGCCTCGCTCGTCTGGCGCATGGTCCTCACGCACAATGGAGCCTCGGATGGCAGGCTTCGCGGAACCGACGCCACGGCCGATCTGCTGATGTGGGGCTGCCTGCTGGCGGTAGTCATGGCGCAATACCCGCAAGCCGTCGCCCGGGTCGTCCGGTGGTTGGCGCTTCCCGCCGTTGCGCTCCTGTTGATCATGACGGCGTGGCCGGACTGGAGCGCGCATGGGATGGCGGTCGGCATATCGCTGGCCTCGGCCGCCACCTGCGCCCTGATCGCCTACGCGGTGGGCGACCCCAAGGCGTTGCTCAATCGCGCGCTGGCGTGGCGCCCGCTGGTCGTGGTCGGCCGGCTCTCCTACGCGATCTACCTGTGGCACGTCCCGGTGACGATGGCGCTGGTGGGCCACATTCACAATCGCTTGGTGCTGTCGCTCGCCGTCGCCGTCGTCAGCGTCGGGGCGGCCCTGGCTTCATGGGTGGTGATCGAGTATCCGATGCAGCTTCTGAAGGATCGCAACCTAGGCCGGGGTCAACAGCCTAAGACCGGAGCCGCCCTTGCGACCGAGCCGCAACTCTAGACGCCGCGCCTCTCGGTATCCTGCAAGCGCGTCACCCAAGTCCAGCCTCGGAAAGCTCGCCACGAGGATGACTGCCCGCCATGCCCTCGCTCCGATCCAGGCTTGGACCCCGGCTCCATCCGGCGGCCAAACCGCCAACAGCGCCCCATCGTGCTGAGCCGCTTCCATGTGATCCCCGCGGTCAACGCCTTTGCCTCGCGGGTTGATGTCGAAGGCCTGGACCGTGGCGCCCGCTTCACGCAGAGCCCGCGCCCACGCTCCATCGCCAGCCCCGATTTCTACGATCGGCGACCACTCCGCGATCAGTGCGACGGCTTCCGGGGTCGGGACCGCGTAGGGCTGCACTCAGGCCGCCGCCGGGATCAGCGAGTTAGCGGCCAGGAAGGTGTTGCGCGCTGAAGTGTCGGAGAAACCTGAAGCCGGGGCGATGATCGTGTTGGGCGTCGTCGTGTAGTTGGTCGGATTCACATATCCTTCCGCCAACTGTGTCGGCGTGCCGAGGATCGCCGTGACCTCATTGACGAAGTTGTAGGCCTGGACGATGTGATCGCTGCCGTCGCGGGTCAGGAACTTGCTGTTGCCTGTCTCGGCGAAGCCCTGCGAAAAGTTGTTCCGCTTGCCGACGCGCGTGCAGTCGCTGTCGGAACAACCGTTCGTGTTCGCGCCGAAGCAACTGTTCGAATAGACGTTGATGATATCGCTGTGCTCCAGGAACGGGATGCCGTTGGTCCCCGCCGTCCCGGCGGCCGTCCGGTCATAGCGGTTCCAGCGGACGGTTCCGGTCGTGGCGCGCGCGGAAAAGTTGGAGATGGCGAGACAGTCCGGATGCCCCGGGTCGACCGGCTCAATGTAGTCGCCGATGCGGTTCTTTTCGATGATGTAGCCCTGGTTGCCATAGGCCGCGATGGCGTTGGCCTGCCAGTTCTTGATGACGTTCCCGGTAATCAGCACGGCGACGGCATCGACGGCCGAGATGCCGTCTCCCGCGATGCCGTCGAGCACATTGTTCTGCGCGACGCAGCCGATGCTTCCCGAGCCCGCAAACAGGATGCCGCGGCCGGCGCCATTGGTGAACGTCAATCCGTCGCAGACGATCCGCGCCGTCTCCGAGATATAACAGCCGATGCCGAAGCCATTTGTGCCGGTGATCGGGAAGTTCTTGAACCAGACGCCGGAACTGTTCTGCATCTGGATATAGGTGAAGGAGACGCCGGCCTGGCCGAGGATCTGAACGCCGACGCCGGATTTGTTCAGGGAGCCGATGTCAAGTTCGTAGCTCCCCGCCGCCAGCACGAGGCGGTCGCCGGGAATGGCGTTCTGGAGGTTGGTCCAGAAGGTCGCTGTCGTGGTCGCCACATTGCGCCAGGCCGGATCGCTGACCAGGATCGAGAACGGGGCCGAGAGCGCCAAGGTGGCGCCCAGGCTGTCGGTGACGTTGATGTTCAGGCCGGTCTTGTTCTGGGCGGTGGTCGGCGTGCCGTGGATGCCCCCGAACAGCGGATCGAAGCTCAGGCCGGCCGGGAGCGTGCCGGTCAGGCTGAAGCTGTAGGGCTCGGTTCCCCCGGTCACGAACGGATCAACGGCATAGGCCAGGCCAATCGTCGCCGTGGTCGGTGTAACCGCGGTGATCGTCAGGTTGCTGGACGAGGTGACCGTGATCGAGAACGCGCCGAGCGTGGCGGTGTTGGGATTCGGCTGGTGCGCGTCGGTGACCGTGATGTTCAGGTTGTTGGCGGTCTGGGCGGTGGTCGGCGTGCCGCTGATGACGCCGGTCGAGGTGTTGAACGACAGACCGGCCGGCAACGTCCCGGTCAGCGCGTAGGTGAAGCCCGGCGTTCCGCCCGAGGTATCGGGCGTGAAGACGTAGGTCGCCCCAATCGACGTATTGGTGGTGGGCGAGCCCTGGAGCGAGAGCGCCGCGTTGGGCGAGCGTCCGTGGTGGAATTTGAAGGGACCGCCGGGCATGCTAGCTCGACACGCTGATAGTACGTTGCGCGGCAACCCAGGTGATGCCGCCTCCGCCGCCGGGATAGGTCGCCGTCAGGACGGTGGTCGAGCCGGTGGTGGTGATTTTCTTGGTCCAGCCGCGCCAGCCGAAGCCGCCGCTCTGCCCGCCACTGCCGCCGGTATCGGTGTAGGGCGTCGTCAGGGTATCCACCGAGGCGGTGCTGTAGACGAAGAACGCGGCGTATTGCGGCTGATTGGCGTTGGAGGGGACCGTGGTGACGGCGGTCGCCGTGCCGGCCCCGGTGTCGAGCGTTCCGGCCTCGGGGTCCTTGGCCGTGGCTCCAGGGAAGCAAAGCACGATCATGTACGGCGTCGGATTGGCGGCGGCGTCGGTATTGGGGCCAATCGACGTGCCGGCCGGAAGCATCGCGCCGATGGGGCCGGTCGAGAACGTCTGGAGCGTCTGGTTGAACAGCGGGGTAATGGGGCCGGTCGGATCGGCGGTGTAG
>OUNO010005198.1_pt1 | contig 21027 bp, 15 predicted proteins | sample 1779811 | NCBI WGS metagenome assembly OUNO01 (sample SAMEA3914804, study PRJEB12502) | metagenome | biome: forest; material: soil | place: Canada | collected 2010-06-25 | depth 0.3 m | reverse complement strand
GCGATCGCGCTTGAGCAACGGAATACCGTCATGAATTCCCGGAGCACGGTTGCGACCCAGACCGAGATGCTCGATTTCCTCCGCCTCTTTTTCTCGAAGATGGGGACTCTGATTTGCAGTGTCTGCGGCCACACCGTAATCGATGTGACCCCGGACCAGTTAAGACGCGTGATCATCGAGCGCGGAGTGAAGAACAAATTCGCACTCCTTTCCCCGATTTCCTTCTCCCATGATTCCAAATCCAAGGCCGCGACCTTCCTTCAGAGTTATTTCCAGATTCTGAGTGAACAGGCTTTCCGCCGTGTGTTCTGGGCAAAGACAAAGGAATGGGTCATTCTCGATGAACCGCTTCCCAAAGGGCTCACAGCGGCTGCACTGTTTAACGGCGAACTTTACCTGCACATGGATCGCTTCAACTTCTCGGAGTTTTCAAAGGAAAGCGATCTCGACAAGGACACCCTCACCCGTTTCAACGACTCGCTCGAACAAGCTTTGAAATACGGTTATGAGAAGGTCCTGTATCTCGACCTGACCACGCTTGAATCAAAACTCTTTCAAACCGGCTTCGCCTGCCTCGAATGCGGAACTCCGTATCTGAAACCCACACCAAACCTGTTCTCGTTCAACAGCCCGATCGGTGCTTGTCCGACCTGTAATGGTTTTGGATTTACGCTTAACATCGACGAGAAGAAAGTCGTTCCGGATCCGGACAAGCCGCTCTCTCACGGATGCATTGATCCACTGGCGAAGCCTTCTTCAAAAGAAGAGTTCAAAATCTTCTTGAAGGACTGCCAGAAAAAAGGGATCCGCCCGACTCAAAGCTTCGCAGAACTCAATAAAGAGCAGAAGAAATGGGTCTGGACCAAGGTCGAAGCCTTCTTCAAGGGGCTTGAAGACTATCGCTATAAATTTCACGTCCGGATTTTCATCCGTCGTTATCAGAGTCCGATTGAGTGCAAAGTCTGTAATGGTTCACGCTTGAAACCGGAAGCGCTTCAAATTGAAGTCAGAAAGAAGAACATTTCCGACTTGCTGAGACTTCCGATCGACGAGTTGCAGGCGTGGTTCAAGAGTCTTACCTTGAATGCGAATGAGAAGAGCTTGCTCAAGGACCTCTATCCTCAGATTGTAAAACGTCTCGACTTCCTGGTCCGCGTCGGTGTTCCTTACCTGACTTTGAATCGTCTGACCCGCACGCTTTCAGGCGGAGAGTTTCAGCGAATCAGTCTTGCCACCCACTTGGGGAACGGACTTTGCGGAACCCTTTACGTTCTGGATGAACCGACCATCGGCCTTCACCCTTATGACACCGAACGTTTGCTCGATATCCTTCGTGAACTTCGGAATCAGGGAAACACGCTTGTCGTAGTCGAACACGAAACCAAGATCCTGAAAGATGCTGACTGGATTCTTGAACTTGGACCAGACGCCGGAAGAAACGGTGGAAATCTCATCGCTCAAGGAACTCCGAAAGAAGTGGCAAAATCAGCTGCTCGTACGGCGCGATTCCTCAAGCCAGGCGGAATGAAGCTGAAACGCACCCACAAGCTTCGTACGGAAAGGACTCCAGTCCTTTCCCTTCTGGGCTGCACTGAGCACAATCTTAAAAATATCGATGTGAATTTCCCGCTGAACAAACTCGTCGTCGTGACCGGAGTCAGCGGTTCAGGTAAAACCACCCTTGTTCACCAGACGCTTGCCTCCGCACTCACTCTTCACCTCTCCCATCACACGGAAGACGCCGAAGAAGGCAGTGATGAAGATATTGATTTCAGTTCAGTTGGTGAATTCAAGAAGATCAAGGGCATGGAGCATATTCAGAAAATGATCCTGCTCGATCAAAAGCCAATCGGAAAGAACTCCCGCTCAAACCCGGCCACCTATCTGAAGGCTTGGGATGAAGTCCGGAAAATTTTCGCAAACCAGCCTCTCTCAATGTCCCGTGGCTATAGCCCCGGATTCTTCTCCTTCAACGTCGATGGCGGCCGCTGCCCCACCTGTAAAGGCGAAGGCGAGATCTCAATCGACATGCACTTCATGGCGGAAGTCAAACTTCAGTGCGAGGACTGCGAAGGAAGCCGGTTTATCAAATCGCTTCTCGATGTGAAGTTCAAAGGCAAATCGGTCTCCGATGTTCTTCGCGGAACCATTGATGAAGCTTATGACCTGTTCTATGAATACGGGCCGCTTCGTCAGAAGTTTCAGGTTTTGAAAGACGTTGGACTCGGTTATCTCGAACTCGGACAGCCAGGACCCACCCTTTCGGGCGGTGAGGCTCAGCGCTTGAAGATTGCATCGGCGCTTGATCAGGAAGTGGATAAGAAATCAAATGATCTGTTTATTCTGGATGAACCGACGACTGGCCTCCATCAGGATGATGTGATGAAGCTGATGGAAGTGCTTCACAATCTGGTTGAACGCGGCAAGAGTGTGATTTTGATCGAGCACAATTTGGACGTGATCATTAACTCGGATTACGTGATTGATCTTGGGCCTGAAGGTGGAACACGTGGCGGCTACATCATGGCAGAGGGGACGCCGGAGCAGCTGATGAAGATTCCGAAGTCGAAGACGGGGATTGCGCTTCAGGAGCTTTGATTTCACTTGGAACTTATTTATTCAATTTATTTTCAGTGAACTGGAGAGTCGAAAGCATGTCTTCGAAAGTCTTTTCATAAATCCATTTGTTTGAAGGCAAGAAATTGTCGCGATTGTCTTTAATTTCATAGTATTCAATATCAACAATCCCGCGATTCGTCCTCACGATAACTCTTCTCATCGGCAATAAGTCTGAATGTGATTCTAAAAATCCTGTCGCATCGTAGGTCGGAAGTCCTTGAATCTTTAAATCATGACCATGCACGCCTCCGTTTTTTTTGGAGAGTATTCTACGCATCACTTTCTCAAGAGATTCTGGATTCAAATCAGGTTTTCCATTATTGGTCATTCCTGGAGCAGATTGAATTTGAATACAACCTGCTTGTTCTCCAGTCTTCAGTGCTTTTGAAGGTCCGCAAATCTCGGGACTAAACGCGTCCTTAGCATCAAAGTCTCCATTAATGGGAGGATTGAGAGCATAGCTTCCATCGTAGTCTTCTTCCAGCATCCAGTTTTTCGGGTACTGAATCGTCCATCCATTTTTGTTCTTTAGTGTTTTCCAGTCTTTCGGAACTGCCCCCGAACTTACCGGAAAAACAAATAACAAAAGGATTAATGCAGTATACGGAAAATATTTCATATTTTTATTCTCAACCAAACAAGTCAGTTTGCAATCAAATTCAATTGATCAACTTCGAGCGTTTGATTTGTGGCATGTTGGAAAATCGATACCACACCTCTCGCGATCTCTAGTGCGACAATCGCACCCTCGTCCCAAAATCTCTTCAAACCGCTTGCTGCATCCGCATTGGCTCGTAATGCTGCAATTTCTCTGTCAATCCCTGAAAGCACTGAAGGCTCAGACGTTAAGATCGCAGAAACCTGCACCAATGTGCTGCTCGAAGACAATGCCGAGGTCGAGACCTGAAAGAGTCTCGTATTAGTGCTAATTATTTGTTGATCTTGAATTCCGTTTACCAGCGCTTGAATACTTAAAGTCGAATTCGTCGGCAAAACATAAGATGAACTTACAGCCACGTTAATTACCGCAATACCGCCAACCGAATAGATGGGTTTATCTGGAGTTAAAATCAGGATAGCGTTTTGGCTTGGTGTTGGACTAACATTTGGGGTCGGCGATGGGGTCGGCGTGACGGGAACCGGAGTGGGTGTGACCACCGGAATGATAGAACCGTCGGTTTGAATGGCATATTGATCTACTGATCCCGCTACAGCCACTCCATTGACCAAAAGTGTATTACTCATCCTTCCGGTCGAATCGTAGTTTACGACTTCCAAAGTATAAGGCCCCGAAGCATTTCCAATTACAGATATTGAATAAGCCTGATTAGCGCTTCCATAAATATACATGAAATGGGAAACATCAGGATCGTCAATCTCCGTGTCGTTATCATAGGTTCCATCAACAAAATAAACTGCAGATGAAATGGAATTGAACGACCGGCCAGTTTGCGAATCAAACCCGCTTTGGTTTCCGTTTGAATCGGTTACAACGAGATCAGCGTTAGTGCTCACATCAATATCCACTACGCTTTGGTCAGATCGAGAGAAATGCTTTCTTATACCGGATTTTTGGGCAAGCGGAGCATTTGACGGTATTTTTTCGACCGATCCTCGCGTTTCAAAGATATTATTGTACGCTGTTGATAACAGGGTATTATTTCGGTGTCCTGCATCGTCGATAGAAAAGGTGTCGTTGTTGTCTGAATCCACGGCCTGTCCAGTAATAACAACGAAATGATGTCCACCTTTTGCAGTATCACCCGGAACAGTGATAATAACTGGCAATCCAAATTGTAATTGGGAATTAACGTAGAGCTTGGCTGCGGCTGGATCCACAGTGGAACTAATTATGTTCCCATCCCAATATACACTTCTGTCACCATAATTATTAGTTATATTCAGCCAAACGACCTCATTATTTGAGTCAAAACCAATGACATTTCCTTTGCCATCCTTAATGCTCATTGCAAAATCATTCATTGTGCACGGATCTTCATTTTTCCCAAGCGCATAATTCAAGGCTTCCGCGATAGTAGTGATTGCGCAGCCAAAACCTTGAATATAGTGTGTCTTTTCAGAAGCAGGAAGAGGCTTTGCCTTTCCCAAGAGTTTTGTAGGGGTGTCGCAGGAATCCGTCTGAACTAGTTGTGAGAGCTTAGTTGTTGGAAGCAAAATCAAACTGGTTCCAGAAACCCCAAGCGATGCCGTATTGGTTTGATTCAACCCTTGATCCAAATAAGTTACGTTTAGCGTGTCTATTACAGGCCCAGCGAGTTTCAAATCAAATGTTGGGTTGAACGTTAAGCTTAGAGTACACGTTGCATTTGGAGCTAAGGCCGCAGATGGTACACAGGTTGACTCTTCTGAGTCCCAAGAGAATTGGGTCCCCACAGCAAAATCAATACTGGATAGCGTGATAGCTGCCGAACCAGAATTAATAATGGTAATTTCTGAGTTGTTCTCTTGAGTCATCTGAACTTTCCCAAAATCCGAAGTTCCAGAAAACGTCAAAAGCGCCCCCTGAGTTGCAGCCTTGGCTTCATTCGAAACAACACTGGTCACCCCACCATCCGTTGCCGACACCCTGTAATAATAAGTACTTCCGTCCTGTACAGTATTATCAGTAAAAGTGGTCCCAATCACTCCAGCCTGAAGAATCGGATTTCCATGATATTGGGTTTCAGGCGCTTCACTCCGGATGATGTTGTAGGTTGTGTTCGAAGATGCACCGGCAGGAGCAGCCCATTTCAAAGTTACGGAAGCGCCCGCAACGGTTGCTAACAAATTTGTGGGTCCTTGATGAACGAATGGACATGAAAGCGACGGAGCAGAAAACGAACCCACATCAGTCGCAATCCACTGAAGAAGTGCGTCCATTGAGGTTTCGCAATATACTTCACTCAAAAGCCAATCCTGGGAACCCGATGAATCAAAATCAAAAACAACGCCGGCATACGGTTCACTAGATGGATCACATCCGAAAACGGTCGAATTAACGTATATTTTCAAAGCCCTTGCGCCAATTCCAGTCTCCTCGTCATCAGGTATTTCTATGTTTGGATTCGTGCACATGTAATTCACGGTCTGGCCAAGACAACTCAAATCGTAACTCAGGATATCGCCGTCACTGTCACGGATGCAGGTATCTTGAGAAGACAGTCGCGACTTGACGTGAGGAGATCCCTTGGCTTTGTGAATGATGGATGACCACGCATTTACCCCAAAAGCAGTCGTCAGAACCACATAAAGACCAAGTTTCGCAACATCCCTCTTCAAAAGCTTCATCCCCATCTCTCCTTCAAACCAACCTAAAACCAATAAACCTGTGTTTTGGTAATATTACTTTTAGAATTAATAGAGACAAGTGCTTTTTTGGAATATTTCGAGAAACCCGGGATCGCCCTTCAGGAACTTTAACTACGGCCGAATCGTCACCGTCTGACAAGGACTCTGATAAGGCGAACTCGCACTCGCGATTTTTCGGTTAGTACCCGTCTTGGAATCAGCCTTCGCAAATTCATTTGAGCAAGAACCCGAGCGCGGATCAAATCCCCCACCATTCGGACAGAACTCTTCCTGCGTCGTACAGCGCTGATACGCATGAACCCAATCAATGAACATCATCTGTGGATAGAAGTTGGTCGGATCCGGCGCCTTCTTTCCACTGTCATTGTGCTTGATGGTAATATTCAGCAAAAACGCAAAAGGTGAATCAGGAATCAAAGCCGGCTGGATCTGTCTTTGATCCTTTTTCTTCGCCGGCCTGTTGTTTCCCGACATGAAATCGGACTGGATCGGATCCAGGCGATGAATCGTGTTGTTGGCCACGCCATCAATGGAGAAGATCACTTTTTCCGGATCCCACTGAACTGAATACGTGTGGTAGTCGCGGTCAAAAGGAGTTCTTTTCGGAAGGTTGTAAAACTTTGTCCCTACACCCTTCGTCTGGTGCCAGACACTTCCGCCACCGGCAATACAAGCATTGAAATCAATCGTACGGGTGTCGCCCGGGTTACAGCTTGCCATGTGGAAAGTCTGATCCGCCTGAACGCCTGTATCATAGGCCTCGAGAAGATCGAACTCTCCTCCGCCCGGCCACATTCCGTCGCCCGTTCCCCAGAGTGCAGGCCAGGAACCGGGACCTGATGAAAGTTTCGCTCGAATATCAAAGCGACCATAAAGTTGCTTGAAGCCCTGAGGGCCACCCGGGAAACCGACCGTCGAAGTCACAGCACCGGAAACAAACGGACAGCTGTCGTGCTTCAAACTTCCGCCATCAAGCGAGCAATCATAACCCTTCGGGAGATTCTTGTTATTGATATAAGACCCGGTCTGTCTTTTAGCGACCGGATAATAACTGCCATCAGGATGAACCCCGTGGGCATGAAGGATCAAAACACCGTTGTCGAGATTCGGATCGATTGAAACTTCGCGTGGATCAAAGGCATTCAGATCCGGTGCCATCCAGTTATCCTTGACCATCACCGTCCAGGTGCATTTGTTCAAATCTTTGAGCTGATTCGTTACGGTAGCCGGACAATCTTCAATCGGAAGCGGCCACGCGATCGTGGTTCCACACCGGGGCTTGCGATCATAACAATCCGCCACTTCAGGGGTGGCATTTGCGGGCTTTCCTTTGAAGTCGTCATTCAAGGTCATCTTCCAGTACGGAGCTGAATCGTAGTTGAAGCCCACTGTTTCGGTCTTGCACACGACATTTTTACGGTCACCGGTTCGTCTCTTCTGGCTTCCCATCTTGTAACACGCCTGGATTTGTCCGCCCCAAGGCATGGGAACATGGATGTTGGTGGCGAGCCCGGTACAGGCGTCGTCGTTTGAAATTCCATTTACTTTAACGTTACAAGCGTCTTCGCAAGTCCCCTTCTTGCCAGAAGAGTACCACTTGAGATCATCAATATTGCCGAAGTCCTTGGCCACGCAATTCTGATTACAATCACCGCAGTCGGATTTCACGATCTGACAGTGACACTCGCTTGCCTCGGCAAACTTCGGAGCAGCCAGTGCAAGAAACAATACGGACAAACGGATCAAGGAGTGAATGGATTTCATGAATTATGGTTCCCTGCTAAAAAGCAGCTTATTTTTGGCAAGGACTGAGATAAGGAGCCGAGCTTGCAATCTTGCGATCCGCTTCTTTCTTCCCCGGACTCACCTTTGCAAACTCATCCGAGCAGTATCCGCTTTTCGGATCAAAACCGCCACCAGACGGGCAGAAGTCTTCCTGGGTCGTGCAACGCTGATAAGCGTGAACCCAGTCGATGAACATCATCTGAGGATAGAAGTGGGTCGGATCCGGTGATTCCTGGCCACTGCTGCCGTGATGGGCGATGGAAATATTCAGGATAAAGAAAAACGGGCTCGACGGGATCTGTGCCGGAAGCGTTTGTTTCAGGTCCTTGGAGTTTTTAGGTTTAACTCCTTGCATGTACCCGGCTCTGATTGGATCCAGTGCATGAATCGTGTTCGTAGCCTTGCCATCGATGGAGAAAATGATTTTTTCTGGATCCCATTCCACGGAATACACGTGATAGGCCTGATCCAAAAGAGACTTCTTTGGAAGCTCGTAGAACTTGGTATTCACGCCTTTTGATTCATGCCATTCGGTAGTGCAAGAATTAAAGTCCAGCGCAAGCTTGTTTTCCGGAGTACAAACACCGACGTGAAGGGTCTGACTCCCAGACCAGCCTGTATTATAGGATTCGAGTAGATCGAGTTCACCGGCGCCGGGCCACGGGCCCACCCCGGTTCCCCAGATTGCAGGCCAAGAGCCTGCTCCGGAGGAAATCTTCGAACGGACTTCAAAACGTCCGTAAGCCTGCTTGAATCCCGGAGGACCATTTGCGGCATTGGGATTGGAAGAAACACCCCCCGAAAGAAACGGACAATTGTTGTGAGTCCACGAATCGTTTTCGAAGCAATCGTAGCCCTTGGGAAGTTTTTTGTTTTTGATGTAGGAGAGATTCGGTCTTTTTGCGACTGGAAAATAGGTGCCGTTCGGTTGCACCGCGTGCGCGTGCAGAATCAGAACCCCGTCATCGAGATTTGGATCAACTGAAACTTCGCGAGAATCAAATGCGTTGATGTCTGAACTCATCCAGTTGTCCTTGTCCATTACGGTCCAGAGACACTTGTTCAGATCCTTGAGTTGATTCGCGACCGTTGCAGGGCAATCCTGGTTACCCGAGTACGGTAAAGCGCAACTGGCTTTGCGGTCGTAACAGTCCGCTATTGATGGACTTGCACCACTCGGTTTACCTTTGAATTCATCGTCGAGGGTCATCTTCCAATAGGAAGCGGAATCGTAATTGACACCCGTACTGTCCGCAGCACACGTAATGTTTTTCCGCGCGCCGGTCCGTCTGGTCAGAATCCCCACTCGGGAACAAGCCTGGATCTGTCCACCCCAAGGCAAAGGAACACCAAGGTTTGAGGACAAGGCCGTGCAGGCATCCCCTTGCGAAATCGCATTCAGCTTGAGGTTGCAGGCATCTGTGCACGTGCTTTGCTTGTTGGTCGAAAACAGTTTGACCGAGTCGATGTTTCCAAAGTCCTTGGCAACACACTTCTGAGAACAATCACCGCAGTCGGATTTCACGATCTGACAGTGACACTCGGTCGCTTCGGAAAACTTCGGGGCGGCCAATGCCAGAAACAATACGGACAAACGAATCAGTGAATGGACGGATTTCATGGATGGGACCCTCTCCAATCCATTATCCAGAGCGCCGCACCTAGCGTCCATTTGTATTTTACACTTCGGCTATAGAAATGGATTGGCCCGAACAACTTGCGTTGCCGGGCCAATCAGAACTCAACAATTTTTTGACTGATTTTAGAGCGAAGCCGGCGTCAGAATCAGATTCAGCTTCATATTGGCAGAAGCCGCTTCATCCGAACTGCCCTTGATGTCGTTCTTCTGGGCAAATACTGCCAGTTGGATCAACTGGCCCTTGTAGCGAAGAACGTCCTTCACAGTCAGAGAATCAACCGGGAAGTAAGGGAACTGCATCAGTTTCTCAGTTGCAAGCCAAGGCTGGGTGGTGAAATCCACCTGGAAGAGAACCTGACTGTTAATCTGAACCAGAGTTCCATTCAGGAGATACGTCTGGTTTTCAGAAAGTTCGAATTTGGTGTTCGCCGCGCGCAGTGGGAACGGAACCCGTTCGCCATCCACTTTTGGAATCACGCAATTTGAAGTGGAAGCAACATCCTGCGGAGTGAAGCCTTGAGCATGCATCTGTGCGGATGCCGCCACGCTGGTTACTGCTGCGAGAATGATCGCGATTTTTTTAAGCTGGTTCATGTTTGATTTTCCCCCTGAATCACCCGGATCTTGAGCTCTGGAGCCAGGCGATATCCCTGCCGCCAGTTCAGAAGATACTGTGGCTTCTTCTGATCGGGCTCGATGAGCTTTCTGATCCGGTTTATATTGTAATAAAGCTTCCCGTCGTGTGCCTCCGGGTTATAGCTCTCTTTCCAAACTCTTTCGATGATCTCGGATTTTGCGAGACCTTGTCTGCTCTCTTCTTCGTTACGGCCATGAGCAACCGCCAACTGATGAAGGATTTCGATTAAAAGATGCTGTCTGCGCAGATTGATCTCGCCTTCGCGGGTGCGGATGATGCTGCGATTAAGGTCGATCTCGAGGTCAACGCGGTTTAGATTGAGCTTAACGCGTTCTTCGATGATGCCCTGACGGAGGTTGCGGAGTTCTTCCTGAACGACCGCTTTTTCAAGAAGGTCGAGGTAGAAGCGCGCTTGCACGAAATCCTGCTCGAGGCGGGAGATCACGGCATAACTATAGAGAACATAGAGGTAGTGGTACCAGTTGTGCTCGGAAACGGATTCCGCGAACGCTTTCTGGAGCCATTTTTTCGCAAGCGCGAAGTCGCCCGATTTTTCGGCGATCCGGCAGAGCATGAGATAAGTCGATGCGAGAATTCCACGAGGACGTTCGCGTTCCGCGTACTTCAGGATCACTTCACCGAAGTAACGGGCACGGCCGATCTTGCCTTGTGTCTGAGCGACCACCGCGAGAGCGAGAAGCGCCTGCGCCTTGGAGCGCATGAATTCCTTGTAGGCCTCCGGGGTCATTGGAGCGGCACTGTTTTCCTCCGCTTCGACTTCACGCCAGAAACGGTGGAACAAAACCTGTGCTTTTTTGTACTGGGAATTCCGGAATGCGATGATCCCTTTGCAGTACCAGACTTGCGGAGTGAGTTTGTCTTCATTCTGCGCGAGGAAAATTTCGAGTTCGCTGATCCACTTCTGAGTGGCTGTTTCGTCGCCGATCTCGCTTGAATGCCGGAGCAAATGAGCAAGTGAATCGCTCATGCCGCGGAAGTCGCGGGTTTGTTTCGCACGGTCGAGCGCGAGTTCGAAGTAAAGACCTGCGTCTTTCAACTCGCACTTCTCAACGCGCAAATTGCCCCGTCTTAGAAGTTCTTTGGTGTTCAGGCCTTCGAGCATCGTCAAAGGCAAACCAGAAAGGTCTTCTGGTTGTTTACCGGCAATTGAATTCTGAATTGGATGATCTTGAAACAACTTACTCCCCCGAGCGTCAGCACTCTGACTTGCTAAGGAAATCTAATAGGATTAAACTTGGGGGTCAAGATGGAGTTAAACTTTTTTGAATGGAAGTCTAAAGAGTCTGAAGGCGACGCATCATCCAAGCGTCTTCCTTTGGTTTTTCTGCATGGAATGGGGGGTACAGGTCAGATCTGGCGAGCCATCACTGCCCAGCTCGAAGATGACTTTCGATGCATTGCGCCAGACCAACGAGGTCACGGCGCAAGTCGTCAAATCCCTCTTTCTGAGACAAATCTGTTCCATGCGACGGACTACGCGAAAGACGTTCAATCCCTCTTGGATAAACTTTCCATTTCACGCTGCTATCTTATTGGTCACTCGATGGGAGTGCGCACAGCCCTCGCCTTGGCAGCACTCGATCCGTCTCGAATTGCCGGATTGATTGCGGTCGACATCGGAATCTCTTCCGCATGGGGTGGCGGAATTGGAGCGCCTCTCGCGAACTTCATCGAGAAGCTTCCCGAAGTGTTTCCAGATCGCACTCTGATGAAAACCTATCTGAATGAACATTGTCCGGATCCCGCAATCGCCCAGTATCTCGGCGCTGTTGCAAAGAAGACGAGCGATGATCCTGAGACCTGGGTTTTCCCGTTCGATCATCAGAGCCTGGTAAAGACGATCTATCAGGCGGACGAAGCGCCGATCGAAGACTGGCTGATGAACAAGATTCTACCAAACGGAGTGAAGACCACCTTCCTCCACGGAGAACGTTCAAAAGTCTGGTTGCAGAAGGACTTTGAAGAGCAACGGAATCGCTTCCATCACCCACTGCTTGAATTTCAGGACTGGGAAAATTGCGGACATGGACTGCCGTTTGAGCAGCGTGCGCGTTTTATCGAGTTCATCCGCAACTTCACCGCGAATTAAGAAAGGGCCTTACTGCCCGACAATCGTATAATGAGGATGATTCAGATCCACCTTCACCTGAACCATCTGATTCACCTTCACTTCGTCAGTCGGTGGATCAATGTCCTGCTTTTGAATGCGGATTGAATTTTTTCCGGTCTCGACAGTGACTTCGTCACCATTCATACCCACTACTTTTCCCATGAAGAAGCCATAGTTGCTTCCATAGGAAAAAGCGGTCGTTGCGTTCAGAAGAAAACAAAAGGCGAAGAGGATCGTTTTCATTGCTGAGCGTTTCCTGCTTTATTCTGTACTTCGTCACGAATCATCTGATGAATGGTTTCCTGGGCGGCGTCTTTCACTTCGCCTTTGCCAGTTCTGAACAGTGCTTTTTCAACAATATCCATGTGGCCTTCATAACACTTGCCTGGAGAGGGACAGATGTCGCCGTCAGCAGAACAGGAGACGAATACGTCCATGCGGGTGCTTGGATACACCTTTTTTCCTTCTTCAGAATGGATGTCACAGGCGATTTGTCCCGTGCAGAAATTTTTATCAGTTTTGCTCTTCACGGCGCAGGCCTCGGAGCCTTTCACCATGACTGGGGGCGTGCGCCACTCACAGTTTTTATAAACTTGTCTGGAACCTGAGTCGTCATGGACCACAAAGGATCCGTATTGGACTTCGGTCACAGTCTTCACCTTCACAGGGCTCTTGCCATGAACAGCAGCGCCGCTGCCGTTGTTCTGAGCCAGTGCAAAATGCGTTAAAGCGAAAGAGACGACGGAGATTACAAACAAGAGAGAAAACTTTGACTTCATCATGTCCCCCTCCTCGGAAGATTTTGATGAAATCTTTAGTCTTTACACGGCTTTTATGGAATTCGATGGAAATTTCCCTTAAACTTCAACTATGAAGAAAACCACCCCGCCCGTGGTCCGCGAAATCCCAAAAGCCTTCCCTGAATTCGGAACTGAACGGCAAGACCCCTGGTTCTGGCTGCGCGAGAAAGAGAACCCGGAAGTCCGGACCTATGTCGAAGCCGAGAACGAATATTTTCACTCCGTTCTGGAGCCCATCCAGAAAATTGAAGCGCAGTTTTTTGAAGAACTGAAGAGCTTGATCGAACCGGAAGCGATTGAAGTTCCTTACCGCAACGGTCCTTGGGAATACGGGTCCCGCATTCCGAAGGGCGCGGAATACTCCGTCCAATTCCGGAAGAAGCTCGGTGAAAGCAACGAGGAGATCCTCCTCGACCTCAACGAAATGGCGAAAGGACAAAACTACCTTTCACTCAACGAGATGAATCCTTCACCCGATCATTCCATCCTTGCCTATTCGCTTGATCTCAACGGAAGCGAACACGATACACTTTACTTCAAAGACCTTTCCCAAAACATCACCTCCCCTCACACGATCACCAATGTTACCGGAGGTGTGGCTTGGTCCCGCGATGGAAAATTTCTCTTCTACACGAAGCTCAACGACAATGACCGCCCTTACCGCCTCTATCGTCATGCGCTTGGAACCGATTCAAAGAACGATGTCCTTCTTTATGAGGAACTGGATCCGCGCTTTTTCCTCGGCGTGCGGAACTCCAAGGATGAAAAATGGGTGTTTCTCGAAGCGACTGCAAAAGAATCCTCAGAAACCCGCTTTGTCTCAACGCATTCGCCTCTTGATGAACTGAAAACCTTTCTGCCTCGCCAGGATTTCCATCTTTATGCACTGGAGAGCCAGAACGATCACTTCCTGATCAATTCAAACCTGGGCGAACGGAACTTCAAACTCTTTGAAGCTCCGGTTTCCGCGAAATCCACGCTCGACTGGAAAGAACTCTGGAGCGGGGACGCGAAACTCGATTTGCGGGATCTCGAGGTTTTTGAAGACCATTACGCGATTCTCTACGGCGACGAGGGAACACTCAAAATCTCCATCTATTCCCCGCTTCATCAAAAACAGTTTGATCTCGATTTCGACGAGGCCACCTACTCCGTGAACTTCGTTAACAACGTGGATTATAACCTCTCCAAACTGCGGGTGATCTACAGCTCCTTCAAAACTCCGCCTCAGACGATCGAATACGATCTAAAGACGAAACAAAAAGTGATTCTTCGCCAGAGACAGATTCCAGATTTTGATCCGTCCCTCTATGAAACGAAAAAAACCTTCGCCGTCTCTCACGATGGTGTGCGGGTACCGATTTCTGTTCTTTATCGCAAGGACTGCAAACAGCCGGCACCGACTCTTCTCATGGGTTATGGCGCTTACGGGGTCCCTTATCCGGCCGCATTCCGCACGAACGCGATCCAGCTCGTGAACCACGGTTTTGTTTTTGCCATCGCTCACATCCGAGGTGGCGGCTGCCTTGGACAGCGTTGGTATGAAGAAGGAAAGTTCCTGAAGAAGAAAAATTCTTTCCTCGACCTCATCGCCTGCGGTGAAGGATTGATCGAGCAAAACATCTGTAAAAAAGACGAACTCTCCATTTACGGCGGAAGTGCCGGTGGAATGCTGGTCACGGCTGCGATGAATCTTCGGCCTGATCTCTTCAAATCAGTTGAAGCCATTGTTCCGTTCGTCGATGTGATGAACACCATGATGGACGAAACACTCCCCCTCACTCCGATAGAATTCGATGAGTGGGGCAATCCGAAAGACGAGAAGTTCTATCACTACATGCTCTCCTACTCGCCTTACGACAACATCGAAAAGAAAGCTTATCCCCACTTGTTCATGACCTCCGGATGGAACGATCCGCGCGTGACTTACTGGGAACCGGCGAAACTTGCGGCAAAGATTCGCAAACTCCGAACCGACAAGGGACTAACACTTTTGAGAACCAACCTGGATGCGGGACACGCAGGACTCTCGGGCCGCTTCGAAGCGCTCAAGGAAGACGCGGAGATGAACGCATTTCTATATGCGATTCATTTCAAACCTGAACTTTTGGGAATACGCTGAGTTTATTTACACAGTTTTTACATAAACGCCTTGCCAAGGGCCGGGCGGAGTTGAAACACTGAAAAGGATGAAACTAACGCTAGTTCTACTCACCCTCATGGCCGCAACAAACTCTCAAGCCAAGACAACTCAAACCACCACCGGTCAGGAAGCTTGCTCGAAAGGGGTCCAGATCATGGAAAAGTTCAAGGACAAGTGGAACAGTTTCGTAGATGCCGCTTCCGAATCCCAAACCACCTGCATGACCCGGGTGAGAGATGCGAACAACACCCAAGTCCCGATTCCGAGCGAGTGCCTTCAATATCAAGCAAGCGACTTTCCCGAACTTCAAACCCTTTACCCAGACAAAGACGCCTCTTCACTCATCGGGGTGACGGCATTCTCCTTCCTGCAAAATGCGAGACAGGACATCCTGGATAAACTTCAGGCGAAGTGCAATCCTCTGGTTGGCGTCCATCGCTCGACACCGACTCCCACTCCAGGCAAAAAGAAATCTTCTTCGGTTGAGAATTCCGCTCTGACGAACGGTTCAGCTAAAGACACCCGGTCTGCGAAATAAACTTCAGCCTCAAAAATGCAAAAAGCCCTGGAGAATGAATCTCCAAGGCTTTTGCTTTTGAATTAATTTAATCGATCAGTTGTTGTCGAAAGGATTTGGACCTTTGCCGCCTTGACCGGCTTTAACCACGCGTTCGTTCTTGGAAACGGACGCTTTTTTCAAGTAAGACTTGATGAACTCCTGAAGCATTTCGCTCTGGCGCTGGTTTTCCAGGCGGGCGTAAGCATCAGAACGTTCTTTTTCAGTCACTTTGGCAGGATTGAAAGCTTCTTCATCTACAACCATCGCGTAGAAAGTTCCGCCCATGAGAGCGTATTTCTTAGCTGGCTGACCTTTCTTAGCGGTCATCAGCTCATCCTGAATGGAACGGATCGAACCCACACCCGGGATAACGGATGCGGTCGTGCTGAGCCAGTCAGACGTCTTCACTGTTACTTTTGCATCCTTCAACAGGGAGTTGATCTTCGCATCGGATTTGCCGAGATCTGAAAGAACGTCCTTGGAGATGGAATCGACCTTCGCGTTCAGTTGCTTGCCTTGCTCTTCCGGCTTCAGACCTTGGGGAAGGAGTTTGCGAGCGGACTCGTTGTCGAGGTACACGTATTTTACTTTAACTTTGTCTTTGGAGATCTTGAGAGACTTCTCCACGTCTTCCGGGCTTACGTAAGCAAGCTGACCGATGAAGGACTTGAAGTTCTGCTCCATGATGTCCTGACCGATGAGGTCCTCGAAACGAGCCGGGGTGTACTGATTGGCAGTCAAAACAGACTTATATTGCATCTTATCGAAGTGGCCGTCCTTCTTGAATGCATCCATCTTCAAAATCTGATCGCGGATCTGATCCTGGGATGGGTAAAAACCTTCTTTTTTAGCAATCTGGGAGAGCAATTTCTTCTGAACCAGATCTTGGAACACCGCGCCACGCATGTCGAACTGTTCCATCTGAGCTTCAGAGATCTTTCCACCCATCATCTGGCGGAAGAATTCCATGCGCTGGTTGAGAGCCCGTGAAAACTCGGCGTAGGAGATGGTTTCTCCGTTCACTTCACCGGCAACACCTTGTCCCTGAGCCCCGCCTCCCGGAGTGAAAACTCCGTAAAAAATGAAGACTCCGGCAATCACGGCGATAATCCCGCCAATCACCTTCGGACCCAGTTTGTTTCTCATTGCACCAATCATGAAATTATCCTTTTGCAACCATTAAAACACATTATACGATAAGTGCAATGCTAAAGCTGATTAAGCAATATCGCTTCTACCTGATATTACTTTTATTTTTGCTCATTCCGGTGCTCTCAATCGACAGCCAGAATCGAGCTCCGAGAGACTACCGTTTTTACGATCGTGTTGCTCTCGCCGTGACCACTCCTTTTGAAATCGCGATCCATTGGACACTCGATTCCGCAGTGACGTTCTATGAGAACTACATTGCACTCTGGAGAACCCGCGGTGAAAACCAATCGCTCATCGATGAAAACCGCAAACTCGTAAACACGATTCTGAATCTGCGTGAACTCGAGCAGGAGAACATCCGTCTCCGCAATCTTCTTCAGTTCAAGGAAAACTTCAAAATTGAAGCGGTCGTTGCCCGCATGATCGCTAAAGATGTTTCAAGCGAATTCCGCGCAATCCGCATCAACCGCGGTAAATCAAGCGGCATCGAACCGAACATGGCCGTGATCAACGCAGAAGGCGTGGTCGGTCGCGTTCTTCGTGTAACCGATTCCACTGCAGACATCGTGACTCTTCTCGATCCACTCTCCGCTCTCGATTCCTACATCATGCGCTCACGCGCACGCGGGATTGTCGAAGGCCTCACCGATTCTCTTTGTCAGCTGAAGTTCGCACTTCGCGTGGATGACATTCAGCCAGGCGATCTTCTTCTCTCTTCGGGCCTGGGCGGAAACTTCCCGAAAGGGATTCCAGTCGGAACCGTGATCAAGGTCACCCGCAAGTCTTTCGGGATCACTCAGAAAGTGGAAGTGAAACCATCCGTCGATTTCTCCAAGCTTGAAGAAGTCCTCGTCGTCACTCACGCGGACGCAAGTCCTGCACACGTTGAGCTCGTCGAAAAAGCGGAAGCCGAAGCCTTGAGTGCGAAAAACCAGGCCGCAAAAGCTCAGGAGAAATCCAAGCAATGAAGTCCAGGCTTTTAAAAGCGTTCAACCTGCCGGGGCTGATCTTGATCGCCCTTACCGCTCTCGCTCTTCAGGGAACGCTTTTCAACAACGCCTCTCTGGCTTTCTTCCAACCGGACATGGTTCTGTTCCTGGTTCTATGGGTGGCAATGAAACGGGATTTCGAAGAAGGGGGAATTCTCACCCTTATTTTCGGTTACCTGGTCGAGATCAAGTCCGGCGCCCCTAAAGGCCTCTTCATCACGAACTACATGTTGATCTTCCTCATGGGCCGCTTCCTCTACCGCAACTTCCAGATTCTAAACCGCAGATCACTCATTCTCGTCGGAATCGGCGCCTCCCTTTTCTCGCGCCTCGACATCCTGTTCATCCTTTATCTATTGAACAAGGCGGACAACGAATGGTTCCACACCCTTCAGTTGCTCGCGCCGACGATGATCATCCACGGGGCCCTGATCCCGCTGGTCTTCAGACTTTTGTATAAATTCGATTTTTGGACTTTGAAAAATCCAGAAGCGGAACACCGCTACGAGCGGGATTTCTATTTGGATGAGGAGCCGGTTTAAAAGATGTCTTTCATTGGTAACGAAGAGCAGATTCGATATCTCCAGGAACGATTCAAATTCGTTTACGGGGTTCTTTTCATCGGACTCGCAGTTCTCCTTTCACGCATGGTTTATCTCCAGGTCGTGAACGGGGACCAGTTCCGTCAGTATTCGGAAGAAAACCGGATTAAACGAGTGAAGATCCCGGCGCCGCGCGGAATGATGTTCGACCGCTTCACGAACCTGCTCATCGACAACCGTCCTGCCTTCAACGTGCAGATCACGCCTCAATATCTTTACGAATCCGGAAAATCCAAGATCGTCATCGAGAAGCTTTCCACTCTGATCAAGATGTCGGTTGCCGACATCGAAAAGAAACTCAGAAAATTTGAAGGCCAGGCAGCCTTCATGCCGGTCATCATCAAGGACTCGCTCTCCCGTGACGAAGTCGCGGTTCTCGAGACCTGGAAGATCGACATGCCAGGCGTTCAAGTCGAGATGGCGATCTCCCGGACCAATCTTGCAAAAGACGTCGGCTCCAACCTCTACGGCTACATCAGCCGCGTGAGTCAGCCCGAACTTCCGAGCCTGAACACCAACTCCTCTCGCAAATACGCACTCGACGACAGTGTGGGCAAGAGCGGACTTGAAAAGGAATTTGAAGACACCCTTCGCGGGATCGACGGATCCGAACTCGTGGAAGTCGATGCCCTCGGACGAAGCATTCAAGCGGTTAAAGGAAAAGGACGCGTTCTTGCGCAAGCGCAGGAAGAGCCGTCCATTCCAGGTAAGAACTTGATTCTGAGCGTGGATCAAGACCTTCAGAACGCCGCGATTCGTGGCTTCGGTGATAAAAACGGCGGTCTCATCGCAATCGATCCTCGTAACGGGGAAATTCTTGCGATGGTTTCAAAACCATCCTTTGACCCTTCCAGCTTTTCCCGCGGGATCGATCCTGAGCTTTGGAACAAACTCATCTCCGACGAGAACCATCCGCTCCTCGACAAGAACATTCAAGATCACTTTTCGCCGGGATCCACCTTCAAGACGATCACTGCAATTGCAGCTCTCGAAGAAGGCGTCATTAACAAGGACACCACCTTCAACTGCACCGGCTCCATCAGTCTCGGGAACCGCAAAGTCCACTGCTGGAAAAAAGTGGGTCACGGAACGATCAACGTCGTCACCGCACTCAGCCAGTCCTGCGACGTATTCTTCTACCGCGTTGCTCAGAAGTTGAAGAGCGTGGATGATATCGCGAAATACGCATTCCACCTTGGCCTCGGAAAGAAAACCGGAATCGAACTCGGACACGAGAAGTCAGGCCTCATCCCAACCGAAGCATGGAAACAGCAGCGGTTCAACGTGCCTTGGTCTCCAGGGGAGACGCTTTACGTGGCGATCGGCCAGTCCTTCGTGACCACGACCGCAATCCAGCTTGCGACTGCTTACGCCTCCATTGTTAACGGCGGAACCCTTTACAAACCACACGTGATCAAAGAGATCCAAAGCGAAGACGGAAAGACTCTGAAAGAGTTCCTTCCACAGGTCATGGACAAAACGAGCTTGAAGCCTGAAACCATCCGCCTCGTGACCGATGGTCTCTGGGGTGCGATCAATGCTCCGGGGGGTACAGCTTACTGGACCCACGTGCCCGGCATGGAATGGGCGGGAAAAACCGGTACCGTTCAGGTCGTGACTCAGAAAGCGGACAAGATTTATCAGCGCTGTGAAAACCTTCGCTACAATCAACGACATCACGGTATCTTCGTCGGCTACGCGCCAATCAAGGATCCTTCCATTGTCGTCGCAGTCTTCGCCGAACACGCCTGCTCCGGTTCACACGGAGCGGCTCCGGTGGCGAAAGAAGTGATGAAGACCTATCTTCAAAAATATTATCCCGATCTTTACAGCGACCGGGCTATCGAAGAACGCAAACAACTTGAACGCGAGACCGCAAAACGCGAAGGACGCCGTCTTCCCTCTGAAGGTGCCGGCGGTGGAGCAGGAGATTAACCATGACCTATACATCCATGGAGACGAATCTCGATCAGCAGTTTGATCCGAATCGCACCTCAAGTTACGAAGAAGAGTTCAAATGGCTGAAATGGGTTCCTCTCATTCTTGAGATCCTGATTTTGACGATCGGGATGCTGAACCTTTCCAGTGCAACCGCAGTCGAAGACAAATCCCTGGGCCTCTGGAAGAACCAGCTGGTCTCAATCGGTCTTGGATCGGTCATCACCATTGTTGTGATGTTCCCGCACTATTCCTTCCTGTCCCGTCTCGCCTACCTCATTTACATGGGGAACATGGGTTTGCTTCTCGCCGTTCTTGCGGTCGGTCGCTCTTCTCTGGGTGCGAAACGCTGGATCAGTTTCGGCGGATTCAGTCTCCAGCCTTCAGAGCTCATGAAGCTCTCCATGGTGATCTTCCTCGCGAAATTTTTTGAAAACCGGGAAACCTCGAACGGTCTCAAGTTCAAGGACCTTGTTCTTCCGACGATCTTCGTTTTGATTCCGCTCGCCCTCATCATCGTCCAGCCCGACTTGGGAACGGCGATGATCATCATGCTTGTCTACGGAAGCATGCTTCTGTTCCTGCGGATCCATCCAAGACTTCTTCTGATTCTGACTGTCTGTGGCGCGGTATCGCTCCCGGTCGTCTATAATTACGGCTTGAAACCGTACCAGCGTCAGCGGATCACGACCTTCATGGATCCAATGAGCGATCCAAAAGGTGC
>OUNO010004911.1_pt1 | contig 21033 bp, 18 predicted proteins | sample 1779811 | NCBI WGS metagenome assembly OUNO01 (sample SAMEA3914804, study PRJEB12502) | metagenome | biome: forest; material: soil | place: Canada | collected 2010-06-25 | depth 0.3 m | reverse complement strand
CGCCATCATCGAGAATGAGTATGGATCAGTCGGAATTGACCATCATCTGATTCAGCATGTGGATGAAAATGTTGTCGTGGTCCAAAACGGGTGCGTCTGCTGCTCCATCCGTACCGACCTTGTGGACGCAATTCTCTCACTCCATAAACGACGTGATTGGTTTGATTCGATTGTAATAGAAACGACAGGTCTCGCCGACCCCGTCCCAATCACTCAAACGCTATTGTCAGACCCCAAACTGAAGGACATCGTCTCCTTGCAGGCGATCATCACTGTGGTGGATGCGGAACAATTCGAGTTAAACAACTCGGATAAACTCCCGGAGTTCCAATCTCAGATCGCTTTTGCCGACTTGATCGTGGTGAGTAAAACCGACATCGTCGGTAATGAGCAAGTCGAAATAATTGAAGCTCGCCTCAGAAAATTAAATGGACTCACAAATATCTTACGGGCAAATCTGAACACTGCCCCGATTTCAGAGATATTCGGAATCTCCTTGTTCTCAAAGAGACCGATGAAATTTACGGCAGTAAAATCAACCTCCCTGCCGGAACCACATCAACATACCCCGGTTTTTAGCCGCACGTTTGAGATAGACGGGCTCTTGGACGGCGCAAGACTTGAAGTGTTCCTGGGGATGTTTTTACAATCTTTCGGGAAATTCATTTTTAGAATGAAAGGGATTGTTAAAGTACCGGGTGAAACAAAACCCATCCTGATTCAGGTGGTGAGACATGTCGTCAACATAGAGCCCATCGGCCATGAGATAGACGAGATCATCGTCAACCGATTTGTAATTATCGCAAGTAGTGATTTCTTTTTTAATGTATTTGAAGAGTGGCTCATGATCGCCAAAGTTCATCCCGAGTGGCGTGAAAAAATGACAGAGATCTGGTCTGACGTTTTAGAGAAAAGTGATTCGCAATCGTGAAACAGGGTTAATGCCCCCTCTTACTTCTGGCATTCAGGACAAATACCGAAAAACTCCAGCCGGTGGGAGAGGTTTTTGAAGCCCCGTTTTTTTCCGATGCGCTCAAACGACTCATCAACTTTACAGTCTTCAATCACTTCGAGCTTTTTGCAATCTGTGCAAATAAGGTGGTGATGATGGTGATCCTCATGGATCAACTCATATCGAGCTATTCCATCACCCAGATCACACCGTGCAATCAAGCTTACTTCCTCCAAACTTGAAAGAATGCGATATACAGTCGTAAGATCGCATTGTTTGGAGAGAAACTTCTTGTGTAATTCCTCAGCTCCAAATGGACCATGATGCTTTAAAAAAGTATTCAGCACGACTTTTCTTGAGCTGGTCAGCTTTAATCCACTTTCCTTAAGACGCGCATAAAGAAAACCTGACTGATCTACCAATGTCTTGGGCATACGAAAATTATACCATAGGCATACCGATTCCTTTGATTTAACCTTTCCTGCCCGTCCAGCATTTGACGCCCCGACCTCAAATGCGAATTACTTGCATTTAAAATGCCTTATCTCTAGAGTTAATGAATAACTTAACCTTAGGAGATCTCATGAAACTTGGTTTAATGACTTTTGCATTAACTCTTTCCATTGCCCTGACGTCGGGAGGGGCCGCCGTTGCCCATGACGCCAAACAAGAACAATTGGATCACAAGGTATGGACTCAGGATCACGATCAATGGGTGGTGCAGCATGCTCAATGGGAAAAGGATCATAAAACTGCAGAAGCCGCAGCGAAAGATTTTAGTAAAATTATTGAAAAGCACGGGACTGAGTTGAAAAAACACAAAACCGAACTTGAACGACACGCAAATTCGATAAAAACCCACGAACAGAATTTGCAGAACAATTCACCCTCTCCCGGGAAGGAAGCAAGTTTGGACGAAGCTCATGCGAAAGACAAAAAAGACCATGAACAGCTTAAAGCAACCCATGACGCCTCCGTACAATTTCATAAAGACTTGATGGAAATCGTGACTCGAATTGAAGCGTTAAAAAAAGAAGAAGCTACTTTAAAAGTCGAATAAATCCTTCAGACATTAATTTCCTCAATGGAAAGACAGGCCTCCGCCCCGGACAATTCGTCCGGGGCGGTTTTTTTTAAATCACTTCAAGTAGATCTTAATGACCGACAACAGCTGGTCAGCCGCCCGTTGCTGTTCGCTTGAAACTTGATAACAGCAGGCAAATTTTGATTTTAATCTAAAATTACTTGTATAGTATACCCCCCTATACTATATATGAGGAATGGCACACACTTCTAAGGATCAGAAAAAACTTAAAGACCGCCTCAAGCGCATCCAAGGACAGCTAAAATCGGCTGAAACGGCGCTAGATAATAAAGAAGACTGTCAAAAAGTTCTTCTAACGCTATCTTCCGCGCGCGGAGCACTAAACGGTCTTATGGGCCAAATTTTCGAAGGAATGATTCGAGAACATATCGTCGGTGCAAATACCGCTAAAGATGCGGCTGAAGCTGGCGAAGAAACAATTGAAATTTTAAAGAGCTTTTGGAAATGAATTTACTCCCCACTACAACTTTAGACCCCGTGTATTTTCCTGCTGCCGTGTTACTTGGAGCCCTCCACGCATTGGAGCCGGGACACGCAAAGGCACTCACTGCTTCCTACCTAATCGGCATCAAGGGCACAAAGCGCGACTCCGTTCTTCTAGGCTTATCCGTGGCTACAACGCATTCACTTGTCGTAATTTTAATTTCGGGGATTGGCTTATGGCTGGGAAATGAAGCCTTCACCGGAAATGCCACTCATTGGCTGGAGCGAGGAAGTGGGTTTATAGCAGTAGCCATCGGCTGCTGGATGCTTTATCGAAGACTTTTTGTCAAAAGGCACGCTCATCACCCTCATCACGCTGAACCCGTACAAATACATGGAACTTTTCTAAACGGATCGCTTGAGATTGTTGAAACTCCTCTTGGAGAAAAAATCAGATTTGTAAGCACAAAATAATTGAATGCTCCTGAGTTGATCGTCCAAATCAACCGAGGCGAAACAAAAGAAGTGTTGCGCCTCGAAAAAAGCCCTGATGCTGAAAATATTTATTTAAGTGCTGAAGTTCCGCAAGAACCACACGAGTTTTCTGCAGAACTTATTTTAAACGGACAAGACTCGATTCACTTTGAGATGCACGAGCCCGAAGGCCACCATCATCCCGATGAACATGATCACGCTCATTTAGATGATGAAGCTCACGCAAAAGCTCATGCCTCGACCCTTCCCTCCTATGTAAACTCAGGAGTTCGACCTTCTACCCTTCAGATTATCAGCTTTGGCGCGGCAGGCGGCATGATTCCCTGTCCGGCATCAATTACTGTAATGATTCTCGCGCTTTCAACCGGCAAAGCCGCGATTGGAATTTTCACAGTTCTAGGATTCAGCTTAGGCTTGGCACTCGCATTAGTTGGCGTCGGAGTAATTATTGTGTCAGGTCTCAGCAAACTATCTGAAACCGGAAGACTTTCTTCACTAACAGCGCGGGCGCCTGTAATTAGTGCTATTTTGGTGATCTTTTCCGGGTGTGCGGCTTTATTTATTTCTCATTGAGATTGTTCGGAAATACACTCGTTTATTGTAAAAAATGGCGCGCCCGCCGCGATTCGAACACGGGACCACCGCATTAGAAATGCGGTGCTCTATCCAGCTGAGCTACGGGCGCTTAAGGAGACCATAGCATATTTTATTTATCAAAATCCAGAGTCGAGACACTGAAGTGAAAACTTTGGCGAAAGCTCTCCACACTGGCCCCAGGGGCCTTTAGAAGGTCATTTACCCGGATATAATCCTGATTGGATGGGTCCAGTTCCATCGCCTTTTTCAAGGTTTGGAAGGAGGCTTCCTGCTCCCCGGCCGCCCATTCGGCGTAGGATTTCAGAAAATAACCCAAAGGTGAATCGGGACTCCGGCTAAGAAGCCGGGCGGAATATTTCCCGCTGGCAGTTGGATCATAGCCCCGGGTATTCAGCGCAAGGTCGATATCCGTGGTATCGAGGCCCCCTACTTTGGACGAATTCTCCGACCATTCTTGAGAGAGCTTTTCCCAGATGGCATCCTGCTGCTCCGGGCTCTTCCCCATCGCCTCAGTCATCCCTTCGCTGACCTTTCCAATCATCAGTATTCTTTCGTTGAGATAAAGGCCTCTCTGTTCGTGATCAATCTGTCTGGCAATACTCACCAGAGTCCGGAAATTCGGGACCTCGTGATTCATCTCCGGAACCAGAATCTCGGCATACATCAGGTCAACCAGGTCCGGAAGCGAGTGAATTTCCGTGACCTTGCGGTTCTGATTTAAAAAACGAGTGATGGTCGCTCTCAAACCGAAAAGACCGGAGAGACAAGCCGGAGTAATGGCGTCCGTTTTATTTGGATTGGAGAGGAAACAGTTCTGAAGATAAACCTTCTCACCGGATGCCACCCAGTCATCCTGGAGAACACAGGCGTGCGGAACTTCGGGAAGCTGGCTATAGGATAAAGAAGCATCCGGAAGGCCGGCTTTCATCAAGTCCATGGACTCGAGTGACTTCACGTAGGTGGCGCAGTCATCGGAAATGCCCGCACCCTTGATCTGTTTTGAAATATCGTCTTTGGAAGAACGAAGAAACTGCCCGAGCCCGTGTAGAGAAAGATTCGAAGGAAGGTTTGCGCGAACGACCGTTTTTGCGCTTCCATCCCCTTCACCCGCTTGAAGTCTTCCCAATTCTCCGATGATTTTTTTCGCGCCAAATGCGACGGCTGCGAGAATCATCAGGCTGAAGATCACTCCCCGGACGCTCATGACTTAAGAGTCCAGCTTTGGCCAGTCTCTGACCAAAGTCACTTCCTTCACCTTGGAATCGCGGCTCCCCACGAGTTCAATCATGCTGGAAGGTGTGTAATCCCGTTGCTTGTAGAAAAGGCCCCACTTGAATTCAAGTTTGCCTTCGCGCTTGAGACGGATCGGAAGACTCAGATCGAGACTGAATACGTCTCCGATCACTGCATCCGGCTTGATGTCGAGCAGGTATTGCTCGTAAGTCGGACGGGAGGAATCCACTTGAATTTTTCCATTCGCGCCGTCTGAAAGGGTAATGTAATTTGGTTTTTCACCGAGTCCGAATTTCTTCGCCCCACCGAGAACTTTGGGTCTCTTTTCGGACGGGAAATCATTCTGATTCAAAAACGCTTCGATCTTGTCGGTCGCGGAGTTTGAAACGATGAAGAGCTCGTGCCCCTTTTCAAGCGCAGCACTCACCCATGCTTTGGCAGCAGGATCAGGTCTCTTCTTGAGAGTGAGCTTGTGGAAGGAACGCTCGGAAAGCTCTCCGAAGCTTTTGGTGTCTTGAGTTTTTTGAAGCCGGGCAAGAGTGTTCTTCGCGCGCGGATCGCCCTGTTTCACGAGATGATCGAGAAAATCGGCCAGACCGATGTTACGGATGAACGGATCTTCGAAAGTGAACGCGGAAACGCGGCCTTCACTTCTCCAGCCAAAGTGATACGGCTGAGACGCCTGACGGGCACGCAGCTCTCCAAACCATGAATCAACCTGAGTTTCGGTGCCCAAATCAAACTCCTTCAGGCCGAGGTCCAGAATTGAATTCCTGAAATACTTCGAACAGGCACTTCCCTCATCACTAGGATCGGTAAAGACGCCATCAAAGTCCATGACGATACGCATAATGGTCGATTCTATCTAAATAAACCTTGCAGATCAATGGATAAAGCCTGAAAACTGTTTGGATGAAAGTTTCCTTTCAGGAAATCAAGGACCACGAGCTCGAGTATCACTTTAATGAGGAAACTCCATGGGTCATGGAAGTCATTGGACACCTCGACGAACGCATGGACCGGATCGTGCGACCACCCAACTGGAAGCCTAGATCCCGCCCTACCGAAGTGCACTTTACTCTGAGACGCGTTGAAGAGTTGATTCACGTCACCGGCAAGGTGAAAACACAATTGTTCCTCCTCTGTTCTCTCTGTGCGGACGCATTCGCGTTTCCGATTCAGTTGCAGTTCCATACCCTCTTGACGCAGTCGCAAGTCTACGCAGAAGCTCCCCGGGAAACTTCCCGCAGGAACATGGACGTGGATCCTGACGTGCAAAGCTTCTTCGAAAGCGACGACGACGATGATGATCTCGACGCTCCGGCGATGAATCTGAATTCTTCGGATTATGAAGTCACTTTAGTGAGCGAGCCAATCGTGGACATGAAGGAAATCCTGAGTGAGCAGATCATGCTCACTCTTCCAATGCAGCCTAAGCCTGAAAAGGACGACAAAGGCGATTGCATGAAGTGCGGAAGAAGCCAGATTGCCTTCCATCCGGAAGAACAGACTCCCCTCGTGGAAAACCCGTTCGCAGTATTGAAGAATTTCAACAAAAAGAAATCGGATGGCTAAGCAGTCTCTTCTTCTGCTTCTGTGCCTCCTGCTCTTTCCGCTTCAAGCCGGAGCAATTCTCAACATCAGTTTTCTTGATCCAAGTCAGTTCCTGAATCAAAAACTTCCCCAGAACGTCTCCAATGAGGCGGTGAAGATGTTTGCGATCTACACGGTCCATCGTCCTTATACGGGTGCCACCTCGATGGTGGATTACAACTCGATGGACGTACTGGTCGAAGCAACGCTGGTTAAAATCGGTGATGGCGTCCTGAATGCGCTTGCCGCAAACGGCATCACGCCTCCGCAGATCGAAGCGCCCGCAGTTCCGATCGGTGCGCTCAAAATCAGAAAAGCCATCAACGAACGCTCGGATCTCGGAATCTCCGTTCTCTCCTATCAGGGGCAGATCATTGTGGGCGGAGACGTGAAGGTCGTCCTTCACAAAGCGGAGGAAGGCCCGTCCTTCGCAATCAGGCTGGGCTACACTTATGCAAACGTTCCCTATGCCTTCCTTCACGACATCTCAACGATTTCCCCTGAATTCGTGATGTCTCAGAAGCTGTACTTTGCAGAGCCGTACCTTGGGATCGGCGGCCGTTACATGCATGGCCGGATTGCGATGAGTGAGACGGTGAACGTCCCCATCCTTGGTCCTGAAACGGTCAATGTGACCGGTACCGGGTCAGGGACAACGGGATATGCCTTCACGGGCGTCTATTTCCGGATCTTCGGGGCCCAGGGCCTCCGCCTTGGCGTGGAAGGAACCTTTGATCTTTCAGGCTATTCCACCGTCGGTGCCGTCTTCGGGCTTGGTTTTTAACTCCCTGTTTTTAAATAACACTTGTTAAATAAGGCCCAATTCGCTATAATGCGTCGCATGATTAAAAATCTTACTTTTTTAAGCCTTTTGTTTCTCGGCCTCACGGCGCCTGCTCACGCCCTTCCCGAGGCCTCGATCAAAGAAGATTATTACTCCAAAATCGTTCCGTTCTCCGCAACCGGTGAACGCTTCCCGTTCAAAACCCACGACGGACTCGCCTTGAAAGGCGTTCGCTTCCTCAATCCGAATTCGATCGGAACCATCGTGGTGGTGAACGGTCGCACCGAAACCTGGCTCAAATACGGCGAAGTGTTCTACGACCTGTTTCAAGCCGGTTACTCGATTTATTCCTACGATCAACGCGGACAAGGTCTCTCCCCGCACCTTTCTCCACTCAATCCGCAGATCGGTTACGTGAAGAAATTCGACAGCTATGTAGATGACCTGAACGTCTTTGTGAACGAAGTGGTCGTTCCAAACGTGAAACCGGAAGAAAAACTCTTCCTCCTCTCCCACTCCATGGGTGGCGCGGTTTCAGCTGCTTATCTTTCTCAAGGAAAGGTTCCTTTCAGAAAAGCGATTCTTTCTTCTCCGATGCTTCAGATCAACACCGCTCCTTACAAAGAGTTCGAAGCCCGCGCGATCGTGGGTGCGTTCACTGCGGTAGGTCTTGGCACGCACTACGCGATTGGCAAGACGGACTGGGATCCGAGCCTGACCTATGACAAGGACACCCTTACTGGTTGTGAAAACCGCTACTGGTTGTACAAGCAGGTGTTCCTCGACAACCCGACAACCATCCTCGGCGGCGCATCCAACAAGTGGATCTCCCAAAGCATCACCGCAACTCACCGGATCCGTAAGAAAATGGATGGGATCAAGACCCCGTTCCTCCTGTTCCAAGCCGGAAATGATCAGATCGTTTCACCCGAAGGACAGAATGAAGGCTGTAAAAAGGCCGGCGAGTACTGCACCCAGATCATCGAACCGGGTTCCCAGCACGAAATCATGATGGAAAAAGACAACATCCGGAACGACTTCTTCACCCATTTATACAAGTTCTTTCAATAGCTTACGTTAGCCCTACATAATTTCACCGGCATGCCGATAAGTAGGCATGAACTTGAAAAATTCTCTCATTCCGGCTCTGGCAATCACCACCTTGACCCTCACCGCGTGCTCAACAGCACCCCGTTTGAAGTCAGGCGAGAAAGCCACTCCCTACGCTGTAATCGATTACAGCCGGGTGTTCGGATACCGCAGTAACGCGGGCGAAGGAGATGACATTGCTCTTGCTACTTATCGCGAGCTCAAAACTCTCGGCGGCACTGGAACCGTTGCAGCGGAAGACCTCCTCGAAGAAGGACGTGCTCTCACCGGCCTCAAAAGCGGTGACATCGAATCCGTTTGCTCGAAGATGTCCAGGGAAGAGAAAGTCGAGTTCCTGAAAAAATTCCGCGCTGAAGACGCGCACATTTCTTTCTTCAAGGCGTCTCCTGAACTCGAAGCGATTTCAACCCGCATCGACATGGCTTACACGGATCTCCAACGCGTCGGTAACACCGAGCAAACCGCAAGCGACATCGCGACCCACATTCAAAGCGGAACTGACGGCGTTCAGGTTCCCCTGGTTCAGAAGCAACAAGTTGCAACTCTCCTCTCCCAAACCTCCGGCATGGAGAAAAATTCAGCGGCCTACGTCGCAAACACTTCTGCGGTTCAGACCTGGGCTCAAACCGGGATTCTGACCCTCACTCCGGAAGCCTGCAAAAACTTCAGCGTGGACGCACTTGAAAACAGTGCACGAAACCAGAAGGAAGCAGAAGCGCTCGCGGAGTCCTTGAGCAAGAAATATCCAAAAGACGTTGAAAAGAGAAAGTCCTGCTTCGAAGTGCTTGAAGCACAACGCTTCTTCTCCTTCGTTCAAAACCAACTGGGTGGAACGATGGACGACGCGATTGCACTCGCAGCCGACTGTCACCAGACGGCTACCGAGTCTCTCGGTGAACTCCAGAAGATGCAAGCTGGCAACGCCAGCGACGCTTCTTCCTGTCAGTAAATCAGAATATCATTTCGAGGATCGTGTTGATCAGAACAACCGATTCATCCCGAACCGTTTTCACTGAATTCAGTTCCGGATACGTTTGTCTGTGAGCTGCGGGGTTTCTCAAATCCTGAAGCTGCATCAGCTTTTTCGCAATCTCAATGCACTTCTCATCCGAACTGTGCGGGAACTTGAGCAAAGGCCCCACCGCTCCGGCTTGAAGCGGAATCTTGCGCGTGAAGAACAAAAAGATCACTGCCCACGCTCTTAATCCATCGAAAATCTTGAAGCGATCCTGAACGATCTTCCCATTATAGAAAGCCGAACTCATCAGGCGCGCCTTATGCAGAGGGAAACTTTCCGGCGTGAACTTCCCTTTCAAACCGAGCAGAGTCAGAACCTTCTGCACTTCCGGATACTCTTCACCAAAACCCACGCGGTGCCAGAGCGTCTGGAAATCGTGAAGTTCGCGATCGAGTTTCGGGAACAGATATTTCTGACCCAGATGTTTCTCCAGAATCAGATCAAGCGCCTTGCAGTACTCGAGTACGGTCGGCGCCTTGTCGATCGGAAGATTCTCAAGCCCCACCGCCTGCATGAACGGCTGTTCCGCCGCACGGAGTGCAAGTTTGGTTGTGGGGTCGAGTTCCTTGAATTTGGGAATCGCTGCAATCAAACGCTCATCAAGCGCTTCGAGTTCAGGACTGGTGGTCGCAGCCTCCACTCCCGACTCCGCTTTCGGCGATGCGGTCGCAAGGCGATCTCTCAGGCTAACGAGCTTCTCCCAGCCCGGATGATCCGGGTTGGCTTTCAGAACCGTATTCAGGTCCTTTACAAACTCGTCGCCGCCTTTTCCTTCCGGATCAAACGACCGGTAGATCTTGTCGACAGTGTCCTCGTTCATGAGATTTGTTTTCAAATGGTTCAGCACGGCCCGCTTTCCAGCGAGTGTGGTGTGAAACAAAAGAGCATCGAGAGCACGCCCTTGAATCACCGGGGATGCAGATTCGAGTTTTTCAGCCAGAAGTTCGCTTGCATCACGAGAACCGCGAAGCGCCTTCAATGCGATCACCGCGTTCAGTTCAACACGCGGGTTCGGGTCTTTTGCCTGAGTCAGGATCCAGCCCTCGAACTTTGCAACCGGTTTGAAGCGCAGACAACGAAGAACACCAATCTTGATCTCGACATTCGACTGGTCTTTCAATTCATCGAGAATCTTTTCATAAGTGCCGCCCTCGGAATCGAGCTCCTTCGTCTGAGCGAGTCCTTCCAGAAGTGCGAGAATCCGCGATCCAAGCGCCACTCTCTCCTCTTTTGGCAAAGCCTGAATGCCGGAAAGCGCGTTTCCGAGTGCAAACCGTTCTGCGTAAATCAAAAGAGATCCGCGAACCGGAGCCCGCTTGAATAAATCAGCCCAGGCTTGCGTCAGCGCAGAATCCTGAACTCCGATTTCGGCAAGAGCCCGCAGATACCGCCCGAGAACTTCATCTGAAAGCTTTGTCTGAAATTTAAAACTCTTCACCGCTTTTTCGATTGCAGCACGATCTTCGGCCACAATGACCTCGCTCCACAAGTTCAAGAAGCGAACTGCAAGCGCCGGATCGTTTTGAGTCAGGAAAGCAGGCGCTTCCTGGTTCAGATCCCACACCTCGGCAAAGGCCTGAAGGAACAGGAGTCTGAGCGGAAGATCCGTCTTCAATTCCGGGATTCCGGATTCAATTTTCTTCGCAAGCCCTTCTGCGCCGGAAAGATCCATTCCGGAAAGCGCTTCAAAAAACGGAGCATAATCGCCCGAACCCGCAAAAGCGGACTGGAAGATCTCTTCAACGAGCTTGTTTCTCGCTTCAATCGAAAGCCCGTTTGCCGCGAACAAAAACTGTTTCCAGTCTTTTGCCATGTCAAAGAGACTGAAACCCACTGCCACTTCGGCCGGATCGAAGGCTCGAAGTTCGAGCGGAAGAGAAGGATGTTGGGTTTTTCCATCAAAGATGCGCGAGAGATAGTCCTCGAGCTTGAACTGGCTCCGGATCTGAACCATCGTGCGGGTGTTTTGATAAACCTGATAAAGGATGGAGTCTTCGAAGAAGCTCGATTCGAAACCGGACAAACGGGTGAGATCCCGTTCAAGGCGTCCGAGCGAGAACAAAAGCGCAAGCTTCAGCTCCATCGTCGTCGCTTCATCATTCATGCGATCTTCAAGAAGCTTGCGAAGCTTGGGGAGCGCGCTGAATTCCTTCAACTCCCCCAGCGAAAGAATGATGTTCTTCACCCAGACCAGATCCTGCTTTTGAATTGCCTGATCGAGATCCTTGAGAAGTTTCGGGCCCATCTCGAACACATGGGCGATCCCGAGAGCGAAGGCCGCTTTCGAGCGTAGGGTTTCGGAGGCGCGTGCGTAGAATTTTTTCAGAAACAGGCGGGAACTGCGGTTTTTGCGATTCGCCAGTGCGAAGAGCGCGAGCTCCTGAAGGGTGATGTCTTCCTTTTGGGAAAGAATCTCCACCAGAAATTGAAAGGAGCGGGAGTCCTGAAAGGACCCCAGCTCCCTTAATGCTTCCACCCGGGTCGAGCGCCATTCGCTCTCAGAATAGGTTTTAATCCACTGTCTTGCCGCATCCTGCGTCTGAACCTGGGTCATCTAAGCTCCTTAAGCGCGTTTAGAGAAAGAACGGCACCAGCCGGTGGCCATCACATCACCTGAGGTGATCAACTGGCACTTGGACTGGGGCGCTTTTCCGGTAGCGTCGCCATAAAACTGACATTTGGAACAATAGGCTTTCTTGTCCTTACGGTCTTTGAGGTTCTTTGCATCCGCCTCTGCTTGCGCCTTTGCCGCTGCATCCTTACCCTTCAAAGCCTTGGAAACGCCATCGACGTTGGCAACGTACCCAAGAGCCATGACAGTTGGATCCTTCGCATTTGCAAGGCCTGCCGCTAATACATCTCTGATCTTGAGAACGGGCGCGACCATGATCGCTCCAGCCCCCAGGATCAACGTTTTCATAAATGCTCGACGTGAATTATTCATGATCAGTTGTCCTTTCCTGTTTGTACCGATTTTACTTCCTTTGCAGAGATATAACAGCCCCAAATTAGGCCTTGATCCGGTTCTCGCGATCAGTCACAATAGGCCACAATGAAACTACCCTCGCTGCAGGAGCTCAAACGACTTGGTCAAGGCGCGTTATCCAAAGGTCTCGATCCTTCTGCGCTAGAGCGCGGTCTTCAGTATCTCCGCGAAGGCGGATTCAAATCTTTGGAAGTCAATATTTTGGGCTCCAAAGGGTTCCAGATCGAATTCCAACTCACTGAACCTTCCAAAGCCAAAATCGAGATGACCATTGCATCTCAGCCGCTTTACTCAGAGTGCAACTGCTCGATGGCGGGTTACGGTATTTTCTGTAAGCACCAGTCCATCGCGACCTGGGTTACAGCCGTGCTTGCTTCTCAAAAATACGAGCTCACCCGCGTAGATGATGCAATCTTCGACAGCCTTCGTAACTTCGAAGGCGAATTCCAGAAGCTGAAAACCGTCACTGCTCCTGCTCCGACCTCTCAGACCATTCTTCACCGCGATCAGGGTTACATTTCACACGTTCCGAGTGATGTCGTTTTCAAAGGACTCGTGTTCTGTTTTCAGAACCAGGCAATTCAGCCTGGAACCACCCCGATTGCTCTTGAAGAAACCCTTCCAAAATCTTACTCCCACCACGACTTCCTTCTTCCCGATCTCGCGATTCCGTTCTACCGCGAATCCGATCTCCCTCACCCTCTCTGGCGCTCTCCGGTTTCCTTCCGGGGCACCACGAACAACCTTTTCCAGAATCCATACGAAACTGCCCGCAGAAAGAGCATTTTTTATCTCTTCTCGGACAACACCCGCATTCCAGTATCCGAACTCCTGTACCACAAACACAGTCAGCTCGTTCCAACTGAACTGCTTCCAGTCGCATCCAACCTGATTGAAGAACTTCTGAACCGGAAACGCGTTCGCTTCTTCCCGAAATGGAAGGACATCGCGATCTGGGACCTCAAGGCGGATGAAAAACTCGACACGATTCTGCTTTCGATTGCAGATACCGCTGCCAAGCTCCTGAAGCGCGAGCGCTACAAACTTTACTTCTCCTTCCAGGAAACTTTTGAAACGGATGACAAGGTGATGGAAATCACCAAGCTCGATCTCACGAAGCCTGGCTTCCTGAAGTCGGGTTATCAGATCTGCTCCATCGCAACCGCCGAAGTTTCGATGAAGACGGAAGTGAATCTCGAACTGAACCGCGACTGGTCCTGGTATCCGACCTTCGCCGTGAATTCGGAGTCCCGCGAAATCTTCTTCCATCCGTTCAACCACTGGCTCGAACATTTTCCACCGAAAATGGAAATCGAGACTCACGGACAATTTGAATCCATTTTCAACCGCATGCAGGATGAGTTTCAGGCATCCCTGAACGAAATCCACGCGTATCCGCCGTTCCAGTTCCTGAAGTCGGATTCCTTCACTCCGCATGTCCGCGCCTTTTCAAACGGAACCTTCTCGGCTGAAATCGCCTTCGACTTCGGCGTCATCGACGGGATTCCCGTTCCAGTCCTGAAGCAGATTCAAATCCTGACCCAGGGGATCCGCGCCTGGAACGAACCCTTGAGCGATGAAATGTTTGCTGTGAAGAAACAGGCAAAACGCGCAAACGATCTCAGACTTCTCCGTCACATCGGGGTTGCAGCCATTGTTCAGCAGGAATCGATTCGTTACTTCCTGAAAAAGGACCGCACATTCCCGGCATTCTTCGAAGTTCTTAAAATCAAGCTCGCCCAGTTGATGAACAAGCTTGAAGGTGCGCCTCAATCGCAGACACTCACTCTCGAGATTTTCTGCTCCAAGGCCGCAATCGAGTACCTTGAATCCTATGTGAAAGATCTTCAGGCGCTTTACGAAGAGAAACTTTTCCCTCTCGTTTTGAGAGACAAGAACGTGCTCGTTTCCGGCGTTTATGCTTTCTACCTGAAACTTCTGTACTCCTGGATCACCCTTGCCCAGTCTCAGTCCCAAGGGTCAATTCTGCTCAAGACCAAAGACGGCGTGATTCAGAATCCAAATTTTGATGACCTGTCCAAGATCAGGGACATCCAGTTCTTCAAGCTCGACGACGACAAAAGTCTCTCCGCTGCAGATCGCGCAAGCTCAAACCGTTATCTCCTCTCGAAGAAGGACGTGAGCGCCGAGAATCTGATCCGCGCTTTCCTCCCGCTTCAAAACGAAGGCGCTCAACTCTCGCTCGACGATCAGTCGATCGAAGAGCTGCATGACGAAGACTTTGTTTCCGAATTCATTCTGGAGGAAACTCCGGACCAGCAAGGCCGCATCGACTGGTTCGAACTCCATCCGAAATTCTTCTTCAAGGGTGTTGAAATCGACGAAGAGCAGGCAAAACGCCTCTCTGAAACCGGAATGATCACCTTTCAGGGGAAAATTTACCGTCTGAATGCTTCTTCCATTCCATCCCTCGAGAAACTGACTCACTTCTGGGATCAGCTCGCTGGCATGCAAGGCCCTAAAAAAGGGAACAAGAAATCGGACCGCATTTACCGCCTGCCGAAACACTACACTCTCGAACTTCTTGCTCTTCGCTCGACCGGTGTACGGGTACGCGGCGGCCCCATCTGGGATCAAATCGTTACTTTCTACGACACTCTCGACCAAGACCGTCCACCACTCGACCTGCCATCCGATTTCAAAGGCGAACTGAAACCTTACCAGCATCGCGGTGTTCAATGGATCCATGACCTTTACCGTCTGGGCCTCGGTGGAATTCTTGCGGATGACATGGGTCTCGGGAAGACCGTTCAAACCCTCGTGTTCCTCTCGATGCTTCGTGAGAAAAAAGAACTCGGCCACTCGCTCATCGTGGTTCCAACCTCCCTGACCTACAACTGGTTCAGCGAGTCCGCGAAGTTCACTCCCGATCTTCCAATTCATATTTTCCAGTCTAAAGAGATCTCAAAAGCCAAAGAGTTCCTGGATCAAAATCCGGACTCTCTTCTCGTTTCAACTTACGGACTCCTTGCCGAACACGAGGCTTTCTTCTCGACTTACCGCTGGAATATCCATATTTACGATGAAGCCCAGAACTTGAAGACGATCACCGCAAAACGGACAACCGTTTCCCGGAAGATCCCGGCGCGCTTCAAGCTCTGTCTGACCGGTACTCCGCTCGAGAATCACATGGGAGAGTTTTTCTCCCTTATGGATCTCGTCGTCCCGGGTGCACTCGGCCCCTTCGACCAGTTCAGAAAAACCTACATGCAATCCTACGCTCCGGAACCGGATCGCATTCAGTACCTGAAATCAAAAACCCGCCCTCTCGTTTTGCGCCGGACCAAGTCTGCGATTCTGAAAGAACTCCCGCAGAAAACCGAGAGCACGGTCAAGATTCCATTCACGGAGAAGCAACTCGCAATTTACCGCGATATCGCCCTCTCCTGGAACTCCCGCGTAAGACAAGCCATCACCGAAGGCGGCGAAGCGAAGAGCCAGCTCATCATGCTGACCGCACTCCTCCGTCTCCGTCAGGTCTGTTCCGCGCCAAGTGCGATTCCAAACGTGAACTACACCGAGATTCCACCGAAACTGAGCCTTTTGGTCGACAACCTGAAAGGGATCACGGAAAGTGGCGAAAGCGCACTCGTGTTCACCCAGTTCCTCGGAACCTTCGACCTTCTTGCCAAAGAACTGAAGAGAGCGAACATTCCGTTTTTCGCCCTTCACGGAAAAGTGAGCCGCAAGGACCGCGAAGATCAGCTTCGTAAGTTCCAGGAGCACAATTCAGGTGGTGCGGTGATGCTCATGACCCTCAAAACCGGGGGTGTCGGTCTCAACTTGACCAAAGCGAGTTACGTGTTCCATCTCGAACCTTGGTGGAATCCGGCTGTGGAAAACCAAGCTACCGACCGGACTCACCGGATTGGTCAGACGAAGCCAGTGCAGGTTTATCGCTATATCATGAGTGAATCCGTGGAAGAGAAGATCGAGATTTTGAAGGGCCGGAAATCGGCTCAGTTCAATGCACTTTTCTCAGACGTCGAAACTGCGCAGGAACTCGGCGAAGGTGGGACGTTCACGCTTTCCATGAAAGATTTCGAGTATCTTCTCGGGGTATAAGCACAAGGTATCCGATTACTGGTGGAGGTGAGGCGCGTTAGTAGCGTTCTCGCGGTTCTGTTCATTCCATAAAAATTTAGATGTACTTCCTGGGCGGCCGGCATCCTTGCCGGTGTCGCCAATGCGCCATCCATGGCGCGCGACGATCGCCCTGGAAGCACATCTAAATTTTTGTGGAATGCACACAATCGTGAGGTTGCCGGGGGAAAGCAAATGACGAAGGCAAGGGACCTTATACGGCCTTAAATGAAGTGTAATCTTCAAATCTCGGGCAACGCACACAAGTACCAGTCAGAGCGAAATAGAGGTCTTCCCAGCTCAAATAAGGTCGCTCAATAAGGCCGTCCACTACTTTGGCAAGATGGTTCCCTGCTTTTTGTAGCGCGTTCGCGTTAACGGGGTTGAACGCCGAAGAAACGAGCTTATACTTAAGAAGATGGCTGAGGCTTCCGCTCAAAATCGATTGATTTCACTCTTTTTGGATCATCTGCGGATCGATAAAGGATCTTCCATTCATACCATTGCGGCTTATGGGCGCGACCTTCAACAATTCGAAACGCACTTAAAGGGCGAGCTTACTCTGGTCACTGAGATCTCCATTCAAAAATTTCTGGCCGATCTCAAGAAGAAGGAACAGAAGTCGACTTCGATTGCGCGGAAGGTTTCGAGTCTCAAGCAATTTTATCAGTTTTTGATTTCTGAGAATGTGATTGAAGAAGATCCTACCTTGTTCATCGAGTCTCCGATTCAGACGAAGCGTTTGCCGAAAGCTTTGAATGAAAAAGCGGTGCTTGCGCTGCTGAAGGCTTGTGAAGACGGGCTTCCCTACGAAGGGAAACTGAAGGACGCGCTCAAGCTTCGGGATCAGGCGATGGTTTATCTACTCTATGCAACCGGGGTTCGGGTCAGTGAGCTGATCACGATTGAAGTTTCGAAGATTGATATTGAGGCTGGGCTGGTTCGGGTGTTTGGGAAACGGAGTAAGGAAAGGATCATTCCTTTTGCGCCGGTTGCCGGCGAGACGGTCTATCAATATCTCACCCTCGCCCGTCCGTTGCTTCAGCCGAAATCGGATTTTCTTTTTCTTGGGCAGAACGGGGATTCGCTTACCCGTCAGGCGTTTTGGAAAACGCTGAAGAAGATCGCAATCACGGGGGGCATCGAGGGGAAACTTCATCCCCATCTGCTCAGGCATACTTTTGCGACGGATCTACTTCGATCAGGAATGAACCTTCGGTCCCTGCAAATGTTGCTCGGGCACAGTGATCTTCAGACGACTGAGATCTACACTCATGTCGCTTCCGAGAGTCTGAAGAAAGTGATCGATCAGTACCATCCGCGTGGAAACGCAGGCAAAAAGAAGTAGCTACCGTTTTAAATCCAAATCAGTTACTTTTATCCCCATGGATACACTCACAGAAGGCCTGCAACGCCTCGGATATCAGTTCGTGCCTTTTCTTCTTGCCGTTATCGGGCATGAAGTGGGTCACGGCGCGATGGCGAACTACTGGGGAGATCCGACTGCGAAAGAGCGCGGTCGTCTGACGTTGAATCCGGTTCCACACTTGGATCTCGTCGGCACTCTCGTGATTCCAATTGTGACCATGGTAAGCGGGGTCAATCTCCTGTTCGGCTGGGCGAAACCGGTACCGATCGATCCAAGACGTTTCCGCAAATTCAGACCGGGTCTTTTCTGGACGGCTTTCGCAGGCCCCCTCGCAAACTTCATCTGCGCTTTTATCTGCGCATTTACTCTCTGCCTGATGCTTCGTTTTCTTCCGGACACGACACCACTTTTAAAAGAGATCGCGACCATGCTCGAATATGGCGTGTTCATCAACTACGGACTCGGCTTCTTTAATTTGCTTCCGCTTCCGCCGCTTGATGGAAGCAAGATCATCGAAAGTGTTCTGCCCTACTCTGCGATTCAGAAGTACGAGCAGATGTCCCGCTTCGGGATCATCATTCTCCTGCTCCTCATGTTCACCGGAGCGATTCGCTATCTCAGTGGCCCGATCACCTTCCTCGCCATGGAGACACTTCAAATAGCGTCCTGGGCAACCGGCGTTCCACTTTCATAAAAGAAAAATGGCGGCATCCAGAGGATACCGCCATTCATTCGAATCAATTTTTACTTAAGACTTACCAGCGACCGCAGCTGTTACCGCGGGATGGAGCTGGAGGAGTCGGTTGGAACCAAGTCGTTCCGCCTGAAGTGAAGATCGGGTAAGCATTTGAACCTTCAGAGAAGTGGTTGCCAGTCTGACTCAGGTCGAGCACTCCGTATGGAGTTCCATCGTAAGAAGTGATCATGATTCCAGCGAAGGCGTTGTTGGAGAAGGTGCAGCTGGACACTTTACCGGTTGGAGAGATACCCGATTCAGTTTCAAGCTTGAGGCCTACGTCGTTTCCGTTGCAAGTAAGACCGCTGATGGTGAAAGATCCTACGCGGTAGAGGTCAATACCCATGTTCTCCTGAGAAGACTGGGGAACAAGGTGTGAGCTTACGTTTACGTTTGAAATCTGGATTGAAATTGCGCTGTCAGAGAAGATCGCAGTGTGAGGAATCTTGTAACCGCTCAGATCGAGATCGTGGAGGTAGAAGATACCGTCTTTGAGGTCGATTCCGTTCAATGAACCAGAGAGATCGTTTTGTTCGCAGTCTCCTAGAGTGTCGTGAGTTGCTTGAAGGCTCATTGCGAAGTAACCGGAGTTACGGATGGTGTTTCCGCCGATTCTTGGATCGATGATGGAACCGTTTCCATCCTGACCGGTGCGAACACCGAATACCGAGTTGTTATCAATCTGGTTGTTGGTGACTTCAAGAGAATTCATGACGGTGTTCTCAGCATAGAGAACGATACCCATGGAGTTTCCATTGAACTGACTCTTGGTCACGCTGAAGCTTGGGGAGTCGTAAACGAAAAGTCCGTATCCGTTAGTGGTTCCGTTTTCTTTCAAATTGGTGAGGGAGTCGTTGTTACCTTGAACGAATACCGCGGCAACTGCAAGTGGAGCATAAACCGTGTGGCCATTACCATCGACGTTTACGTTGTCACCGGAGATGGTGAAACCGAAGCCAGTTGTATCCGGACAGTTCAGGTCGTTTGCGAGGCGAATGCTTTGAGTGATGACGTCACCGCAGTTTACAGTGGTCAATGGAAGGCTGCTGCTTGAGCCGCTGTTGCCGTATGAACCGCCGTGGCCGTTGCTGCTTGGGCGGGCATAGTGTTGAAGATTACAAGATTGCTGGCGGGCGCCTTTCAACTTCTGGCAGGATCCGTGGAAGTCAGGGCCACTGTGTGAAATGGCAGCTTGCGCTGTTCCGCTGATCAGGGTGAATAAAGCTGCTGTTAAACCAATTGAATTGAATTTCATTTTCTCTCTCTTTCGATTGTTCTCTCACCTGATATAAAGCATGTTGTGGGCCAAGTCTAACCTATCGAAATCATTGACAATCATTTTGATGACCTTCTTGAATTCGATACAGGTGTATAGATTCTCTACAGATCGTTTGCGAGAACCCCTGGAACGGCAGAGGCGGGCTTAATCCTGTAGTAAAACGAATTCAATTCATGTTAAGGCTTGAGTAAGGACTTGATCACCAAAAGGACAGGTACCATGAAGACGACGACAGACATTCAGGCGCATAGCCCATCGACCTTTTATCCGCTTCTGCTTGGAAGCGGGAAACTCGCGCGCCATCTCCACTACTACTTCCACCTGAACAACATCCCCCACTGCCATTACGACGACGCAAGGAATCTCGATACCGCTGCGTTTGAATCCAAACTGGAAAGAGCTTCCTTTGTCTGGATCCTCACCTCCGACCGGGCGATCACGGAAGTGGCGGAAAAAATCAAGGTGAAAAAACCGGGGGTAACCCTCGTTCACGCATCAGGTAGTCTTTCTGTTCCGGGCGTGTACACGCTTCATCCACTCAATACCTTCGGGCCGGATCTCTACGACACCTCCGTCTATCTGAAAACCGCATTCACCGTGATCACGGAAGAATGGGCGGATCAACCTGAAGCACTCGTTTCGTTTTTCAAAAACGTGCCGAACCCGAGACAGGAAATCCGTGCGGAAGCCCGTGCGTTTTACCACGCTGCTTGCGTGATGACTTCGAACTTCCCGCAGATCCTCTGGAGTGCGGTGTTCTCTGAAATCGAAAAGAAGCTCGGTCAGCCGTCAGCCCACTTCGAGCCCCTTTTAAAACAAGCATCCGCAAACTTCCTTGAACTAAGAAACCAGTCCCTGACCGGCCCACTCGTTCGAGGCGATCAATCAACGATCGACCGGAATCTTCAAGCACTTGCTGGCTCGGAATTACTCGGTCTCTATCAAAGTTTTGTTCAGTTTTATCAATCACGCTCCAACAAGGAGGAAGCATGATCACTGTACCCGAATTCAAAAAGAAGAAAGCCAAAGGCGAGAAGATCACCTGGATCACCTGCTACGATTCATCCTTTGCCCGCATCCTGAACGAGAGCCCGATCGATGTACTCTTGATCGGCGACAGTTCGGCGATGACCATGCAGGGGTATGACTCCACCATCCACTCCACCCTCCCTGCGATTGCAGGATTCGTGAATGCGGTTTCAAAAGGCGCGAACAACAAGTTCATCGTCGCAGACATGCCTTTCCTCAG
>OUNO011323037.1_pt1 | contig 21079 bp, 20 predicted proteins | sample 1779811 | NCBI WGS metagenome assembly OUNO01 (sample SAMEA3914804, study PRJEB12502) | metagenome | biome: forest; material: soil | place: Canada | collected 2010-06-25 | depth 0.3 m | reverse complement strand
TGACTGGTGTTGGTCCACTGCACCTTTCGGGTCACGGTTACTATGATGACCACGTCAAACTGATCAACGCATTGAACCCGAAATATTACCTGCCAATTCATGGTGAATTCCACATGTTGGTTCACAACGCCGAACTGGCCGAAAAAGAATGCGCCATTCCACGCGATAATATCTTTGTCTGTGATTCCGGTGATGTCGTCGAAATCACACCTGACGGTGCAAAAAAGAACGGCCGAATTCCTGTCGGCGGTATCATGTACGATGACAGCGGCGCAATCGTCAGCGAAGTCGTATTAAAAGATCGTATTCACATGGCAACCGAAGGCATGTTCGTCGTTGTCTTGACTGTCCAACGTGGCAGCGGACGATTGATGACCAGCCCCGACATCATTAGCCGCGGATTTATTTATCTGCGCGATAGTGAAGAGTTGATGGGTACGATTCGCCAGTACTTGAAGCAAAAAGTTGCTCGCAGCTTTGGCGGTAAAAGGGTTGATTTGGACGTCATGAAGAAAGAACTGAAAGATGAAATCACGCATATTTTGTACGACCAAACACGTCGGACACCAATCGTGATCCCTGTGATTAACGAAATTGGTGGCGGTGGTGGCCAGCAAAATCGCGATAATAATGCGAATCGCGGCCAGCAGAGCCAAGGTCCTCGTCCAGAGCGACCAGTTGGCGGTGTGGTCAACAAAGACCCGCGCAAATTCCCACCGCGTCAGGTACCTGATACCGAGGCGACCGATCCAGATCTGCGATCCAAGACCGAACAGCGCGCGTACTAAATAAGTTTCGCTAAAAATAAAACTGGCCCGCAGTGCGGGCCAGTTTTCTGGTTTAGCGCGTCGGGAGAGCCTAACCATAAGCTACTTGCAAAATGTAGTAAATTTTGCTATAATAAACATGTTAAATTCATCTATAATAGAAAACAGTTATGGCAAAAAGACGAAAAACAAAAAAGAAATCAGCACCATCAAGTCCGTCGCATAAATTGCCGGCAGGATTTTGGCAGCAGGTAGCAGCGCTGGCGCTGATTGCCGTGTCAATTTTGCTGGTCGTCGCCTGGTTTGGTGTCGGTGGTCCTGTTCTGGACTGGGTACAGCAAGCGGCTCTTGCGGTGATTGGTTACGCTGTCTACGTAGTGCCGTTGTTATTTATCTATGTTGCTGTCGAGATATTCCGTGCCGAGCAGAACCGTTTGCCTTTCGTGATGCAGGCAGCCACAGCGCTACTCCTCGTCTGGTTAGCGGGCTTATTCGGGTTAATGGGTGGGATTCCCAGCCGTGGCGGTTGGGTCGGCGACAATCTCAATAGTCTCGTTGCAACGCTTGTCGAAAAGCCAGTTGCGGCGTTTTTGTACGTCCTCTTGATCCTGGTTACGATCCTATTCGTTGTACGCGTATCGCCGATTAGTATTATCAAAAAGGTTTGGGCGATGTTACAAACCGAAAAATTTGATACGGACAACATAAAAGTGATGCGCGAGGCAGCTGGCACCGAAGAGAAAAAGCCGTTAGCCGAATTCAAATTGAACGCGGGCGTCGAAACACTAAGCCTCGACGACAGCAACAAGTCGTCGCGACTATCAACGCTGCGCGGCAGTATCAAACAAGACAAAGTCGCCGAAGAACAAGCGGCGTTGGTATCCGTCAATGACCCGAATTGGAAAGCGCCAAGCCTCGATCTTCTCGAGAAAAAACAGTCTCCAGCTGATGCTGGTGATGTGCAACAGAATGCGCAAACAATCAAAGATACACTGAGCGAATTTAGCATTGATGTCGAAATGGAAGGCGCAAATATCGGGCCGAAAGTCACGCAGTACACGTTGCGACCACCAAGCGGTGTCAAACTGACGCGTATCTCTGCGTTGGAAACGAACATTGCCCTGAACCTTGCCGCTCAGTCACTGCGTATCGAAGCACCGATTCCTGGCCAGAAAGCCGTTGGTATCGAGGTTCCGAACCGCAAGGCAGCCGATGTTCGTCTGTACGGCATCTTGACAGCCAAACAATGGAAAAACGATACCGAACCCCTTGGGTTTGCGATTGGCCGCGATATTTCCGGTGAAGCGGTCGTCGGTGATTTGAACCAAATGCCGCACTTGCTGATCGCAGGTCAGACGGGTAGTGGTAAGTCAGTCATGATCAACACATTGCTCACCAGCCTGCTCTATCGTAATAGTCCCAGCCAAATGAAACTGATTTTGGTCGACCCGAAACAAGTTGAAATGGCACCATATGAGGATATTCCGCACCTGTTAACGCCGGTAATCACTGAACCAGAAAAGACGATTAGCGCATTGAAATGGGCAATTAACGAAATGGAGCGCCGCTACAAATTGCTGGCCGCTGAAAAACTTCGTGACATTGCGAGCTATAACCAAAAACTGCAAAAAGGCCGCAAGATCGAAGTCGAAGACGAAGATGGCCATCCGCAGCAACACGAAGATGGCGCCATGCCATACATCGTCATCGTGATCGACGAGTTAGCCGACCTGATGATGGTTGCGGCGCGCGACGTCGAGGCATTGGTCGTTCGCCTGGCGCAAAAGGCTCGTGCCGTTGGTATCCATCTGGTACTGGCGACGCAGCGTCCGTCGGTTGACGTTATCACCGGTCTGATCAAGGCCAACGTGCCGGCGCGTATTGCTTTTACTGTCGCCAGCCAAGTCGACAGTCGTACGATTTTGGACCAAGTCGGTGCCGAGAAGTTACTGGGCAAGGGTGACATGTTGATCCTGACACCGAGCATGAGCAAACCAAAACGTCTGCAGGGTGCCTGGGTGATGGACGAAGAAGTCATGAAGATTACCGATCATCTGCGCCTGCAATCAGCGCCGCAGTACAATGACGAGATTATTAGCCAGCCTGTTCAGCTGAACGGCAAGGGTGGCGTAGTGATGGACTTCGCGACTGATACCAGCGGCGACCACACTTACCAGGAAGCACTGCGCATCGTTGTCGACAGCGGCAAGGCCAGCGCCAGCCTGCTGCAGCGTCGCCTCGGTATCGGCTATGCCAAGGCCGCTCGCTATATCGATACCATGGAAGAACAGGGTATTGTTGGACAATCGACTGGCAACTCCAAACCTCGCGATGTGCTGGTTCGTAGCATTGATGAACTCGGTGGTTCTGACGACGAAGATTTAGGCTAGTAGACAGATAGCCTCTGCAGCACCTTATTAATAATTGACAAACATTTGAAATGGTTGTAGTTTATTGATAGCCGAATTCGTTTCGGGAAAAGTTAGGGTAACCATGCAACTCAAAGCTGGCGCCGTCGCCGTACTCGTAGGACTATTTCTTGCGACCGGATGTACTTCCACCACCGTGGGATTGGCAGTACGCGATCCAAAAGCGATCTGTGCGGCCGAAGGATTCGAAGATCTTCGGGCTGACGATCCAGGGTGTGGTAAACCGCTCGACATCCAGGGCTTGGTCCCGGGACTGGCCGCGCGGGAGGTTGATGTGAACGGGCACGCAGTGCCATACATCATCGACCCAAGCAGCCTCGATCAGTATCTGGCTCCGATGGATCTGACCGTCGTCGTCGCACGGTCATACCCGCATACGGTCATCTTTGACGTTCAGCGTTATAAGAACATGGACATCGTTCAGATCAATGCATCCGATACCTGTCCTGTCGAGGATTGGTATAACGTTCCGATTCCAATGCGGGATGGTTGCAAGCTCGACAACGAGATCATCAGCGGTCGCTCGCTTACGGCCGAAGAGGCAGCCCGAGTTATCTCGCAGCCATTCGTGGATCGCATCGAGCAAGTTGCTCGTGACGCCAACCGGTTCACGAATTACGAGCTGGTTCTCGCGAGCTAATCGACCTGACGGTCGTCTATGCCCGGATCCCGCGCCTGCACAAGCAGTGAGGCCCGGTTGATCCGGGTTTTACTGTTTTCTGGGGCAGTTATCAAAAAATGATCTGAAAACAAACCACCCCCGCTCAACGAGCGGGGGTGGAGTTCGACTGGGACTACGACAGTGCCGATACGGGCACGTCTTCCATGAACGGTTTGAAGTGCTCGTACAGATGGCCGGCGGGCAGCCGGTACAGCTCGTGCGTGGAGCGTTTGCGGCTGGACCTGACCGTTGGCCTGAGGACGATTGACTTCACCTTCGTCGGGCGGTAGTAGACGATGTAGTGCGTGGCGCCGTGTTCGTCCGTCCATTCGGCAACTTTGGGTACGAGAATGCCTTCTTCTCGAACCATCAGCGTGTCCGGGTATGCCGCGGCGGCTTGGGCCTGGCGGGCGATACTGCGTTTGACCAGGCCGCTCAAGTCGGATGCGATTTCCTGCAGGCGCATGCTCTCGCCGATCGCGTCCACTGCCATTTCTGCCAGTTTTTTTCCATTCATGCCATTACCTTTCGAGTGTGGCTGTCGAACTCCTTTTGGAGCTCGACCTTGGGAGGGAACTCCAAACTTGCATTACAATACCACCGTATCGGCTATTTTGCAATTTTGTACTGGTAATTTACAGGGGTATCAGGTATAATACAAGAGTTAATAACTCGGCTTATACCAGATATAAGCATCCATAAGTGGATTCCAGAGGAGGAAATCTATGAAAGAATACGAACTAACCGTTCTGATTCACCCTGATTTAGAGGTGGATTTGGATACACCGCTGAACAAAGTTCGCGAACTTATCAAAAGTACCGGTGGTGAAATCGTCAAGGAAGACAATTGGGGCAAAAAACGCCTGGCTTACAAGATCAACAAAGAAGAATTTGCCGTCTATGTCTATATGGACGTCAAACTTCCAGCTGACGCGCCGCTCAAGATCAGCAACACGCTGAACATCACCGACGAAGTACTGCGTTACCTATTGGTCACCGTTGACGAAAAAGGCCGCGCACTGCTCGCCGAAGACAAGAAACGCGCCAGCCAACGCGACGAACGCGATGATGACAAAGAAGAAGAGAAGGGGGAATAACGAGATGGCACGGGGTATAAACCAAGTAATTTTGATGGGCCGCCTGACACGTGACCCAGAAACGCGCACGACACCAAGCGGTAAAACATTGACCAGCTTTAGCCTGGCAGTTGATCGTGTCGGTTCGGACGACCAAGCAGATTTCTTTGATGTGACTGCCTGGGAAAAGACTGGCGAATTGGTCGCACAATACGTCACCAAAGGCCGCCGTATTTTGGTCCAGGGTCGCCTACGCCAAGACAGCTGGGACGACAAAGAAACCGGCAAAAAACGTAGTAAAGTCGAAGTCGTTGCAAATGATGTGACGTTCCTTGACGGTCCTGCTGGCGACAACGCTGGCGCGAGTAACGCTGCACCGGCTGCATCCAGCAGCAAGAAAAAATCCGACGACGTCGTGATTGAAGATATTGACGATAAACCGATTGATCTTTCAGAGATCCCATTCTAGGAGAATATTATGGCACTATTAAAACGATTCAAAAAAGATACTCCAGCGTATTTTGATTACAAAGACCCAAAGACATTGCTGCGATTCATTAACATGTACGGCCAAATCGAACCGATCAGCCGAACAGGTTTGTCTGCGAAACAGCAACGCCAACTGGCCGTCGCGATCAAACGCGCTCGACACCTTGCACTATTACCTTTTGTAACCAATAACTAGGGAGGCACCTATGTACCAGCCAACCGACCTCAAAAAAGGCGTTGTTTGCCAGATTGACGGCAAGCCCTACCGGGTTATTGAGTATGGCCAAAAAGTCATGGGGCGCGGCGGGAGCATCGTCAACGTCAAGTTGAAAAACCTGATTGATGGCAGCGTCATCCCCAAGACGTTCAAGGGTCAGGACAAGATCGAACGCGCCGAAGTCAGCAGCAAAACCGTGCAATATTTGTATACGGACGGGACTGACTACCACTTTATGGATCCGGCCACTTTCGAACAATTCCAGCTGAACGCGGAGATTGTCGATACAGCCGCACAATACCTCAAAGAAGGCGATGAGTTAAGCCTGCAATTTTTTGCTGAGCGCGTGATCAACGTCGAATTGCCCAAGAATTTGTATCTGGAAGTGACCTATGCCGAAGACGTCGTCAAGGGCGACACGACCAGCAGCGTGCTAAAAGACGCGACACTCGAGACCGGGCTTGTCGTAAAGGTTCCTTCCTTTATCAAAACTGGTGATATCATCTCTGTCGATACGACGACCGGTGAATACCGCGAACGAAAGAAATAATATGACCAAACAGCGACTCGACCAATTACTAGCCGTCAAAGGCTTGGTAACGTCGCGGTCGCAGGCTGAAAGTTGGATCAAATTGGGCAAGGTGACCGTTGATGGGCAAGTCGCATCCAAGCCAGGGCAATTCGTCCGAACGGATGCCGACATTAAGTTAACGGCTACTGAGCGCTATGTCAGCCGCGCTGGGTTAAAGTTGGCGAGTGTCGCCGAGTTGTTACATGTGGATTTTGCGAAAAAAACGGTTTTGGACGTTGGTAGCAGCACCGGCGGGTTCACTGACTACGCGCTGCAACACGGTGCGAAAAGGGTCATCGCCGTCGATGTCGGATCGCATCAGCTGCACCCGAGCCTTCGCAAAGATGGCCGGATTGATCTGCACGAAAAGACGGATATTCGAAACTTTACGACGAAAAAACCGATTGATATCGTTGTGATCGACGTTAGTTTTATCAGTCTGCGTGAGATTTTGCCGTCCGTAGCCAAAATCGCACCGAATGCACAGATTGTCGCGATGGTAAAACCGCAGTTTGAGGCTGGTCGCGAACAGGTGAATAAAGGAATTATCAAAAATGATGCCATTCGTCGCCAGATTTTGCGCGACTTTGAAACATGGTCAAAATCATTGTTCGTCATCGCCGACAAACGTGATAGCGAAGTCGCCGGCAGCAAGGGCAACCGTGAGCGTTTCTATCTGTTAGCGGCCTCACAATAAGTTTACAAATAGCTTAATTCATCGTATAATTAGGACAGCTTTCCCTTTGTGGGGCAAAAAGCCGGGAACGGAGACTACCTAACGTCTCCTGCTCTTTCCCAACTCACTACTCTCGAAGGGTTTACCCATGAGAATCTCATTGTTTGACCCATTGCCAAAAGGTTTGGCTATGGTCGGCACAGCCGTTTTGGTTGGGCTGTCGGTCTCACCGGCAGTTCAGGCCGAGCCCGGTTCGGGTTCGGATACGGTTACGACGACACAGGTCGCACCGCCAGTCCCAGTACCGGCGGCACCGGGGGGTCCGTCGGATTCGGGTTCGGGCGCTGGTTCTGCCAACGTTCCGCAACTTCCGGCCTACACGCCACCTCCAGTGGCAACCCCAGCTTACACACCGCCTCCAGTCGTCACTCCGGATTACACACCACCTCTGGCACCGGCCACAACGGAAGCACCGCCGCCACCACCTCCAGTGGTGACGACAACGGTTCCGCCACTTCCGGCACCGGCTATAGTCACGACGACAGTAGTGCCAGCGCCCGTGCCGCCGCCTGCAACGGTTCCGCCTTCACCGGCGTCACCCTCACCGCAGGCTCCGGTCACGACAACGGCACTGCCATTGCCACCGACGAGTGCTGTGACAACCACGTCCGCGGCGTCAACGACAGCAACAAGTCAGGCGCCGTCGACAAGTTCGTCTAGTACGACTGCACCGGCAACACCGGCACCTGGATTTGCAACGCCAACCTCTGAGTCGCCAACGACAACGGCGGCAACGACGGCGTCATCGGCATCGGTTCCTCCGACAACGGCAGGGCCGGCGTCCGAGGGCCCGGGTGGTCTGCAGACAACGACGACCAGTGAGCAACCCAGCTCTACTGGTTCTGTGTCCGGCTCATCAACGGCGTTTACGACGTCCGAGAAGCTGGTCACGGTCACGCCACCGGAACCGCCACAAGCGGCCGCTACGGATGTGAAGGAGGCGCTTGCGAAAGAGCCGATCGCGCAGCCGGCGCAGCCCGCTTCCCAGCAGGACACCGACAAGCTTTACGGCGACATCGGTGCAACTCTGAGACACCACCAGCCTGGTGGTGACAACAACGGCGGTCAATCCGGACAATCAGGTCAGCCTGGTCAGGGTGGTCAGCACGATTCGCACGAGTGGGATGGCCATGTCAGGCCTTTCCAGCCGGATTGGATCAGTTACGACCGTCCGGATCATCGTGGCCCCGTGATGTGCAACCCCTACCGCGACCGTGATCTCCACGTGTCGTACTGGTACCAGGGTGCGTACTACGTGCGGGTCATCCCGCCGATGGAGAACATCTTCATCGATGTGGACATTTCGGTCACCAGCTTCACTTCGGTGGAGTATGGGATCGGGTCCTACAGCAACGTGGTGTACGGTGTCTCGACCGGCTATTTCCACACCTGGGACTATGTTCCCCGGGTGTACGTGAACGTGCAGGTCATCGTCGTGGTCAACGTGAATCTCTACCCGAGGCCGTTCTGGGTGAACAGGGTCGTGGACTGCGGTCCCGATCCCTCGATGCACGGCAGGGAGCGGTTCATCTTTGACAACGGCTACGTTGTGTGGGGTGCCGGTGTCAGAAATACTGCCGGTGTCCTCACACAGGTCAATCTCGAGGAATCCGCGACCTATCCGGGCACACCGAATGCCGGAGTCGTCGCTGGTCCACCTCAGGTTGAGGGGTATCAGGTTGCGAGTGCACCTCAGCCGTTGACACCACCTAGTGCAGTGGGCTTGACCGCCTTCGAGGTGGTCGAGTACGCTGTGGGTACCGTCGTATTCCTCGGCCTTGTCATAGGTGCGATCGCCTACACGGTGATCAGGAGACGGCGGAACACGCCACCTCCCGCGCACATCTAGAGAGCGATCTCTCTTCGGTCAGGCGAACCCTGACGAGCTGTCCGAGCAATCGGCGCAGTCAACTTCGATTCGAGTAGTGAGAAGCCCCGGTTCCATAGCGGACCGGGGCACTCTCATTTTTTGACATAATTTTCTAGACGTTGAATCGGAATTCGACGACGTCACCGGGCTGCATGATGTAGGTTTTGCCTTCGGTGCGCAACTTGCCGGCACTGCGTGCCGCTGTTTCAGAACCGGCCGCAACGAGATCATCATAATCAACGATTGCTGCAGCGATAAATCCACGTTCAAAATCACCATGAATCACACCGGCGGCTTGCGGGGCGGTATCGCCGCGGTGAATCGTCCAGGCGCGAACCTCTTGCGGCCCGGCCGTCAGATAACTTTGTAGACCGAGTGTATCGTAAGCGCTGTGGATCAGCTGTTGCAAACCTGTCTCGTCGACGCCATAACTCGATAGTAGTTCTTGGGCTTCGACTTCCGTCAGATCTTTAATTTCTTCTTCTAGTTGCGCGCAGATAAAGACGCTTTTTGCCGGTGCGACCAGACCCGCCAGCTCTGCCTTTCTCGCGTCATTTGTCAGTGTGTTTTCGTCGACGTTAAACGCGTAGATGACCGGTTTGGCGGTTAGCAGATTCAATCCGACCAGTTTTTCCAAGTCGAGTGAAGGTAGGGCGGAGAGGGGAGTACCTCCCAGTAGGTGTCGCTGCAAACTTTCCAGATAGTCGGCTGTGGCGCGCGCCGCTGGTTTTGCTTTGGCTTCTTTTTGTACTTTTGGTAAATGTTTTTCGATTGTTTGCAGGTCTGCGAGGATGAGTTCGGTGTTGATAATTTCGATATCAGCTTTGGGATCAATGCGATCAGCCACGTGAATAACGTCACCTTCGAATGCCCGCACGACGTGAACGATTGCGCTGCATTCGCGGATGTTCGCCAGGAACGCATTGCCCAGGCCTTCGCCAGCCGATGCTCCGGCGACCAATCCAGCGATGTCGACAAAGGTGACGGTCGCAGGAATGACTTTGGGTGCTTTGTACATCGTCTGCAGCACACCCAAACGGGGATCAGGAACAGGGACAATACCCGTATTTGGCTCGATCGTGGCAAACGGATAATTCGCAGCCAAAATATCACCACCAGTCAGGGCGTTAAATAATGTTGATTTGCCGACGTTGGGGAGACCGACGATACCAATAGATAAGCTCATTATTCAACTATACCATTAACAGAGATGAGAATGCTATCGGGCTCTTCGTACAGTGAGTATTTCGGATATTTTTGACAAATAGCTTATACTTAAAGCTAAAGTAACATCTCTACAAGGATCTACGGTGGAATCTGGTCATATTATTGAGCTAAAAAATGTAACGCGGATGTACAAACTTGGTGACGAGACACTCAAGGCGCTGGATAATGTGTCGTTTAGCGTAAAGCCCGGGGAATTCATAGCCATTACAGGCCCGAGCGGGTCGGGAAAATCAACCTTGGCCAATGTCATTGGCGGGCTGGATACGCCGACGAGCGGAACTGTTACAGTGGACGGCCAGGATTTGTCGCATACCCGGGATAACAAATTGTCAGATTATCGCAATCATCATATCGGTTTTATCTTTCAGTCATTCAATTTGCAGGGTACGAATACAGCACTTGAGAATGTCATGCTACCGCTTGTGTTTGCGCAGATGAAGAATAAGGAACGCAAAGCCCGCGCCAAAGCATGCCTGGAGGCTGTCGGATTGAGTGACCGGCTGAAACACAAGCCCGGGCAATTGTCAGGTGGCCAACGCCAACGTGTCGCTATAGCCAGGGCGCTGGCTGGTAACCCGAAAATTATTATCGCTGACGAACCAACCGGCAACCTTGATTCGGCGAAGGGCCAGGAAATCATGAAACTGCTGAGCGAGTTAAACGAAAAGCAAGGTATCACCCTATTGATTATTACTCATGACCCCACTATCGCTCGGCAAGCGCATCGGATTGTTGAGATCCAGGACGGCAAAATAACTGAGAAGCGAGGGTAAGAGATGAAGTTTAGCGATTATATCCGACTAGCTTTTCGCAGCATCCGCCGCCAAAAATTGCGGAGTGCCCTGACGATCTTTGCGGTAGTGATTGGTGCGGCGAGTGTCACTATTATGCTGGCACTGGTGACCGGTGCCAAGGGATTCTTCCTCAGCCAAGTAGAGGGGAGCGGTATCTTGCAGCAAGTCGCTATCTCGCAAAAAAGCGATATTAGTAGTTTTGATGATGCTAGTCGCAGTGGCGGCGGCAATTGTGATAGCTGTACCAAGTTAACTGACGCTATTGTCAAAAAAATAAACGCCGTACCCCATGTTGTTGGCGTTGCCCGCATCGTGCAGGATGGCACGATAGAAGCCATTACGTATGGCGATAAAAAATTAAGCACGCAGCAAGTTACTGCCTACGATGCCAACGGCATTATCACCAATAACGTGCTGGCTGGCCGGGATATTGAAGCGGCCGATCGAGATGGCGTCATTACAATTACCTCTGACTATGCCGATAAGTTTGGATTTAAGAATAACTACCAGGACCTCATCGGTAAGGATGTGCAGCTTCAGACGCGGAGCTTTTACAATGGGGTGGGAGCCGATGTTCAGCCGCCTCAACAATGTAGTGGTCCTTGCGACAATAATAACCAGAATAGCCAGAAATCAACCATTCTGACCGCCAAGATCGTTGGGGTTATTGATGCGGGCGAGAGATCGGCAATCGTTCGCGTGCCTCTGGAATGGATGCGGGGGATGCAGCAATCACGCCGGTACGAATTTACCGCTGCCGATCAAAAGGCACAGCAAGCCCAGCAGGCAGCGTGTCAGAATACTCATAACCCTTGTAACCCGAACCAAACGCAGCATATGACGCTTGTCGTAACAGATATGCTGGCTCAAAACGGCTATGGCAGCTTGATCGCAAAAGTTGATAACAGCCAAAATGCTGCCGGCGCAGCCTCTGTAATCAAAAAATTCGGCGTGGGCGCCGCTGATGCCTCAGCCTCTGTCGATCAGCAGCTGACGATCTTTAATATTGTCGGGCTGGTCCTGGGAGGGATTGGTGGCATTGCACTGGTCGTTGCTGCTATCGGTGTCGTGAACACCATGGTGATGGCAATCCTGGAGCGTACCAGAGAGATTGGTGTGATGCGAGCTGTCGGCGCCAGACGCTCAACGATACGGACGCTTTTTACCTTCGAAGCCTCAATGTTAGGCTTTTTGGGCGGTGTGTTTGGTGTAGGAGTTGGCTACGGACTGACCAAGGTGGCTAATATATTTGTCAATCAGCAGCTGGCCAGCCAGAGTATTAAGGCACACGATATTATTAATTTGCCATTATGGTTGATCCTTGCAGTTGTTGGTATTGGGACGCTCATCGGCATGTTGGCGGGTCTGTATCCCGCTGCACGGGCGGCACGGCTTGATCCTGTCGAAGCACTGCGTTACGAATAGGGTTCTCTTGACGAGGTTTGCTTGTCCAAATATCTCTGGTCAGCTATACTGAGCACTAACATAAGCGGTAATGAACGAAGAGATGGCCAAGAAGCATAAAAAGCACAAAAAGCGTGCGCTCAAGTTATCCTTCCGTGTGAAGGTTATTCTTGCTGTTGCCTTGGCAGTGATTGTCGCCATGGGTCTGTTAATATTGGTGGTAGCAATCATGAACCAAAAACAGCCAAGCACCGAGCCGAACATTACCGAGTCACAAAAGGCTCGCCGTGATGCCAGGGTCAAGCAAGCCCAACGTGACGGCGTTATACTCGATACTGCCAAAAAGGCAATCGAGCAGGGCGACCCGACAAAGGCGCAGGAAGTCTACAAAACGGCGATTGACTCAGAGACTGATACCGCACGCAAGGTTTCGCTATCACTCGATCAGGCAGGGTTACTGTATGATGTGGGTAAAGTTGATGATGCAATCAAGATCGCCAAACAAGCCGAAGTGTTGAGTGATGACAAGTTTTTGGTCGCTGATTGGTTGTCACGCCTGTATGAAGATCAGCGGCAGTATGGCGTCGCAGCGCAGTACTATACGCTGGCCGGTCAATGGGCAAAAAGCCTCACTAATAAAACGGCGCAAAAGAAATCCTATTATGATAGTCAGGCAGCACGCGTGTCGGCACTGGTGAAAAAATCATGAACAGACAATCTATCATCATACGGTCACCTATCGTTGTCCTGGCCGTAGCATTGTTTGCGACGATCGCCGGTCTGCTGTATATGATACGGATGCAGCCAAACGTCGCGGCACAGGCTCCGGCAGTTTGTCGGGCGGCGATGGTGTTGGACCGATCCGGATCGGTCGGCGATGAGAATCTGGACGTCATGCGGGCGCAAATCAAACAGTTATTCCAATTTGGTCCGCCGTCTGGTCTGCATGACGATAATATCCAATTGGCATTCTGGTCATTCTCATCGACGGTCAATCCAGCCGAAAACTACGATGCTCCGTTCAACGGGTTCGTCTCGTCAAAAGGTGTGAACAACGCCTTCCAGGCCAGCCTGAGCCAACTGGTATCTGGGGGCGGTACGAACTACGAACAAGGGTTCGGCTATAACGGGGGGGTGCTGAACACTCACGATAACATCGACACAGTCATTAATGCGGCGAATATCATCGTGTTTATGACCGATGGTGTGCCAAATACGCCTGGTAGCGGCGATAATAACGCGCTGGCGCGTAACGTCGCGCGAGCTGCTGTTCTGAAACACAGGGCGGCCGGCAAACTCATTGTCGGTGGCATCGTCGGCAATGCCAGCCCGGGCAGTTTGAATTATGTGATTAATGGGGCTGACAATAATTCGACTGGTCTGTTCCATATCAACTCGGACTACAGTGGTCTGGGTAGGACGCTGTCGGCGATCATCGGGACGCAGTGTGATCTGGTCAACCCGCCGCCAACAGCCGCTAGTTATACACTGACGCCGACGGTAACAAGCAACGACCGTGTCGCATCAGGGCAAACCAGTGCGAACTTTAGCTATAACGTGAACAATTCCGCAGCGTCAGGGAGCAGTGACAATGTCAATTGGTCAGTCAAACAATTACTGGTTGCACGTGGGCAGTCAGTCGATCCACTGTACTTTGGCGGTAGCCCGTATCGCGACGGTTATAGCTGCGCTAAACTTGTTGCGTTGGTGAATGGCAAGGCGAATTGTAGTGATGTAGCGAGCGGTCAACGTCTGTTTGCGGCCGGCAATACGTCGCTTGATAATGACGCAGCCGCTGCGACGTCTGTCGTTTTGGACGATAGTTGGCCGGTTGGTACAAAGGTTTGTATGGTGTTAACTCTGGATAAACCGACGCAGGATAATAGTCCGGTTGATCGCTACAGCCACGCGACGTGTCTGACGGTTGGCAAGCGGCCTTTAGTCCAAGTCCACGGAGGTGATTTGCGGGTTGGCCGACATTTTGTTGGTGATGCGGCGCCGGTCGATGACGGCAGCGGTAACAAACCCGATCCGGCGGTTATCGCGACCAGCGTGACGCCGAAATCGGATGGCCGTACGTACGGCAGTTGGGCAGAATACGGTGTCTTTTCACCTGGTCTCGTGACTGGTTTTGCATCATTGTCTGGCCTGGAGGGCGGGTATGAATCGACGCTACCGAATAGCCAAGAATTTTGGAGTAAATTAACGTTTGCGAACACGAATAATGAATATGGACTATTCACGGCGGACGACAGCGGGCAGGGGACTGTACCTGACTCGGCAACCGCACTGCTCGCCGGGCGCAGCGTAACGCAAGATTTAACGGGCGTGGACACGATCGCCTTCAATGGTAACGGTGTTGCAAATGGGTTGTACCAAAAAACATCGGGTAATTTGATTATCAACGGCAGTGTGCTGGAAAAGGGCAAAACAGTCATCGTGGACGTCCCCGAGGGTACGGTGACAATTAGTGGAAATCTTAGTTATAATAACGGGCCGTATACGGATATTAACCAAATTCCACAGCTGGTCATTATTGCCAAAACGATCGCGATAAAGCCGAATGTGACGAATGTCAGCGCTTGGTTGATTGCGAACACTGCTTCTGACGGGACTGTGTCGACATGTGATGATCCGGGAATACTGACGAGTGAGGTTTGCAACACGCTCCTTACCATTAACGGACCGATCATGGCACGGCATTTGAATCTTCGCCGGACTGGCGGCGCCGGTGCTGGCGGCGCAGCGGGTGATCCGGCCGAGATCATCAATTTGACCGGCGACTCGTACCTATGGGCGCAAAATGAAGGTCGTAGTGATGTCCGCGCCCAAACGACTTTTACCACAGAATTACCCCCGTATTTCTAGAGGTAACAGAAAAAGCTTTCCTATCTGATACCGCTTGTGTATAATGAGGACTATTATGGCTATACTAAAAGGCGTGGGCGACTTTTTCGGGCTCGATATTGGCACAACTGCAGTACGCGTCGTACAACTTTCACCCGCCGGACAAGGTAAATGGTCATTGCGTCACTACGGTTACGCACCGATCGATATTAAAACAGCGACCGCTGATTCGGCCGAGGCAAAACATCGCCTTGGTGAAATCATCATGACGGTGGTCGGACAGAGTGGTATCAAGACAAAAAATGTTGCAATTAGTTTGTCGTCGAGCAAAACGTTCATTACCGTTGTCGATATGCCATCGCTGAACGAAGCAGAGCTTAAGGGCACGATCAAATATCAACTTGATCAATATATTCCGATGTCGCTTGACGAGGCAAAGGTCGACTGGTCACTGCTTGGTCCGTCGCTCCATGACCCATCACAGCAGGAAGTTCTTTTAGCCAGTACAGCGGTATCATATGCCGAGGAACGGCTAGAACTGGTCGAAGGACTTGGATTTGAGGTGATTGCCGCAGAACCTGAATCGATAGCTATGATCCGTTCGGTTGCGACGCCGGGTAATCGTGATGCTCAAGTTATCGTCGATATTGGCGAACAAGTCATCAATGTCGCGATTACATTCGGTGATGCGCCACGGTTAGTACGAACGATCCCTAACGGTCTCGAGACGTTGGTTCATGCTGCCGTCCAGAATTTGAACATCCAAGAAGATCAAGCCCGACAATTTATCCTGAAATTTGGCCTGGCGCCAGACAAGCTGGAAGGCCAGGTCGTCAATGCGCTCGAGAGTACGCTCGATGGCTTTGTGTCAGAGCTGTCAAAATCAATCAAGTTCTTTCAAACGCGTTACCCGGCGTTAAATGTCGGGAGTATTGTCCTATCCGGCTATGCTGCGATAGTACCGCAACTTGATCAGTACCTGGCGAACAAAATCGGTATACAAGCGATGGTTGGTAACCCGTGGCAAAGCGTTTCGACGCCATCCAGGGACCAACAATTCGCCGCGATCGCTTCTGAATTCGCCGTTGCCGTCGGGCTGGCCGAGAGGGAGAACAAGGCATGATAGAAATCAACCTTGTCCCTGATGTCAAACAAGAACTTATTCAAGCAAAACGTATCCGCACGGTTGTCATCTCGGTCGCTATTTTTGTCGGACTGATCGCGATCGGGATCGTCGTACTACTTGCACTCTATCTGTTCGGTGTTCAAACAGTTCGTTCCAGCCTGGCTGACGCTGCGATTACCAGCAAGGGAAAAGAGATGGCAAATGTCAGCGATTTGGGAAAAACGCTCACGATCCAACATCAGCTGTCAAAATTGACCGAGCTGCATAATCAAAAAAATATCGACTCACGTTTTTTTGATCTTCTCGTCGCAATCAATCCAACAGCACCGAATCAGGTGAGTTTTTCACTTGCACGGCTCGACTCTACTGCCAAGACCGTCCGGCTGGAGGGTCAGGCGGCAAATGGCTATATCGCGGCTGACGTTCTGAAAAAGACAATCCTCGGAACGTCGATCAGTTACAAAGATAGTGGGTCAACCAAAACACTTCCTCTGACAAGCAATGTCTCGACGTCAGAGCTGAGTTACGGCGAAGATGCCACCGGCAAAAAAGTACTTCGGTTCACGCTGACGTTTGTTTACGCTGATGCGTTCTTTGCGCGCAGCTCGCAGGATGCGATTATCGTTCGTCCAGACCGCCAAAATGTTACCGATTCCTACCTGCGGCTCCCAGAAAGCCTGTTTACTAACCGTGCCTCGGACCAGAAAGGAGGCAACTAATGGATAAGCCATCAGCCGGACTCCGTAAACGGCAGCAAATTACTCACGCCAATCAGTTAATGTTCCTCTGGATCGCCGGCGTATCGATTGTCGTTGGATTCTCGATCGTACTGATGATTTTCCTTGTCCAGCGTATTTGGTTCGGTGAAAAGGTCATCACAGAAAAGAACAAAACGGTTGCAACGCTGCAAAAGAATCTCGATACGGTCAGCGCACTCAAAGATAACATCCGTGTCCTCAACACCAACGAAAACCTGATGTCGACACGCCTGAATGATAGCGATTCGGCATTGCAGTCGGTCCTTGATGCACTGCCAGCCGATGCTAACTCCACGGCAATGGCGTCATCACTGCAGACCAAGCTGCTCAGCGGTGTGGCAGGGGTGACGATTGAATCGCTGAAAGTTCAGCCAGTGAGCGGTATCGAAATTTCCGGTGATAATACGACAGCGAGTGACAGTAGCGATCCGTCATCGAACACGATTGGCTTTTCGTTTTCGGTGAGTGCCCCATCAAGCAATCAAGATGGATTGCGCCAAGTTCTCCAGCGCATCGAAAAGTCGATCCGACCGTTCAACATTACGAATTTGTCCGTTGAAAGCCAAGGTAGCCGCGTGGTGATGACGGCAACGGGACTAGGGTACTATGACTTGGCCCAAACGGTTCAGTTAACTGATAAGGTGGTACGACCATGAAAAATAGTGACGTCGCTGCATTGATCGTTATTGCATCACTCAGCATGCTGGTCGCTTACTTTGTTGCGGATGCAGTCATCGGCAAGCCAACCAGCGAGAGTGTCAAAGTCAAAACAATCGCACCGATTAGTGCTGATGTTCAGGAGCCGGACAGTTCAATTTTTAACAAGGACGCTATTAACCCAACGGTTGAGGTATTGATTGGTGACGGTCAAGCACCGTAGGAAGGAGGCTCATTAGTGGCGCTACTTACCACAGACATGCAGGAAAAACTCATGGCCCTCCTTGCCGAAGAAGGGTTAGTTTCAAAAGACGTCCTGCAATCGGCCATGACCGAGTCAAAGGCGATCAAAAAACCGCTCTTCGCGCTGCTGTCAGAAAAACACATTATCGATGACGAAATGCTGACGCATGCGATTGCCCAGATATCGGGCGTACCCTATGTCAATTTGACCAATAGTCTGATTAATCAGCAGGTTCTGGATTTATTACCAGAGGATGTTGCCGAGCGATTCATGGCCGTACCGCTGGCCGAAGTACAAAACCGTCTGGCAGTCGCCATGGTTGACGCCAGTAACGTCCAGGCGGTTGATTATCTGTCGAACCGCATAGAACGGCCGCTCAAGGTGTTCATGGCGTCAGAGGCCGGTGTACGTCACGTTCTCGACCAGTACCGAACTGACTTATCATCCGTTGATGCCGCTGCCGAGCAGTCAAAAGAAGAGGCCGCAAAAGAAGAGGCAGGCAATATCAAGACAATCGTCCAGGATTCACCGATTAGCCGTGCCTTGTCGACGATTCTGGAATACGCTGTCAAAAGTCGTGCCAGTGACATTCACATTGAACCACTGGAGTCAGCGCTCAAAATCCGCTGCCGGGTTGACGGTGTGCTGCGTGAAATCATGCAACTGCCAAAAGCAATCGAACCAGCGCTTGTGAGTCGTATCAAGATTTTATCCAACCTCAAAATCGACGAACACCGGGTGCCGCAAGACGGCCAATTCGCGGTCAAGGTGGCCAACAAAGAGGTCGACCTGCGTATCGCGATCAGTCCGGTTGTCTGGGGCGAGCAAGTGGTGATTCGTCTACTCGACAAATCAGGCAGCAGCTTCAAGATTGAAGATATGGGGTATGCCGGGCGAGCGCTTCGTGCAATTCGAAAAGGGATTTTGCGCCCTAATGGCATGGTGCTGACCTCTGGCCCAACAGGTAGTGGTAAATCGACGAGTCTGTATGCGCTGATCCAAGAAATCAAAGATGATACGGTCAATATCGTGACGCTGGAAGACCCTGTTGAGTACAAGATCAATGGCGTGAACCAGATCCAAGTCAACGGTGATGTCGGGCTGACATTTGCAACGGGGCTCCGTTCGATCCTGCGTCAAGACCCGAATATCATTATGGTCGGTGAGATTCGTGATGACGAAACGGCCAATTTGGCGGTTCAGGCAGCGCTGACGGGCCACTTGGTGTTCAGTACGCTCCACACGAACAGTGCTGCCGGCGTGCTACCGCGACTTCTTGACATGAAGATCGAACCGTTTTTGATCGCCAGTACCGTCAACACGATCATCGGTCAGCGTCTGGTGCGGCGCGTGGCGGCAAAACGCGACGTTTATCAATCAAATCCGATCGAGACACAGAATATCATAGCAACCGTCGGCCATCTTTTACCGAAGACGGCTGCAGATGTCGCACAGGTTTCACAAGATTTAGGCTATAAAGACTTGCCTCTTGCCGGTCAAAACGCTTATACTCTAGTCAAGGGTAAAGACACCCCCGCCACCCCAAGGGGTTACAGCGGACGGGCAGGCCTATATGAAGTGATGGATGTGACCGAAAACATCCAGCAGCTGATTGTCGGCCATGCTACGAGCAGCGTCATTCAAAAGCAAGCAGTTGCTGAAGGAATGATCACAATGCGCCAGGATGGGTATCTTAAAGCGCTACAGGGGATTACCACGCTCGAAGAAGTCAATCGTGTTACGGCGGATACGGCGTAGGAAGACAGGAAACACATGCCAAACCAAGAACTCAGAATCGAAATTTTACTAGAGGAAGTCGTTCGTCGACGTGCCTCGGATCTTCATTTGCAAGTTGGATTGCCGCCGATGCTCCGTATCGACGGGTCGCTTGTGCCGGTCGCTGGGTTCAATGCTTTGGATGAATCGGCCGTCGAAATGTTATTATTTGCCATTTTGGATGCGGATCAACAACAAATCCTCGACAAAGACAAAGAATTCGACTTTAGTTTCGCCTTTGGCACACTTGGTCGTTTCCGCGTCAATGCCTATCATGAACGTGGCAACTTGGCCGCTGCGCTGCGACTCATCCCAAACGAGATTAAGACCATTGGCGAACTTGGTGTCCCACCGATCGTCATGAATTTCGCGAATTACCCACGAGGATTGGTCCTGGTGACGGGCCCAACGGGCAGCGGCAAATCAACGACGCTGGCGGCACTTGTCGACAAGCTGAATACCGAAACATCACAGCACATTATCACGATTGAAGACCCGATCGAATTTACGCACAAATCGAAAAAATCGGTTGTGGTACAGCGTGAGGTCCACTATGACACCTATAGTTTCTCGGCCGCGCTCCGTTCTAGTTTGCGCCAGGACCCCGATGTCGTTCTGATTGGTGAGATGCGCGACCTCGAAACGATCAGCGCCGCGATTACGATTGCCGAAACGGGTCACTTGGTGCTGGCATCATTGCACACCAACAGCGCCGCGCAGTCGATTGACCGTATGATTGACGTTTTCCCGCCTCATCAACAGTCACAGATTCGTGCACAGCTCGCGAATATCCTGATGGCCATCTGTTCACAACGTTTGGTGCCGGCCATCGGTGGCGGGCGAGTCGTCGCAGCTGAGATTTTGATCGCAAACCCTGCTGTCCGTAATATCATTCGCGAAGGCAAAAGCCACCAGTTAGACGCGGTGATTCAAACGGGTGCAGACAGCGGCATGCAAACGATGGACCGAACGCTCGTCGGGCTTGTCCAGAGCGGTGTTGTGACCTATGACGAAGCCCGCAGCTTTGCCGTTGATTTAACAGAATTTGAACGACTGATGCGAGGCTAACGAACAGCCATGCGGAAATTTAATTACGAAGCCAAAGACAGCACGACGAACAAGGTAGTCAAGGCGACGGTTCAGGCTGAATCAGAGCATGAGGCTGCTAAACTGCTCGTCGCCCAAGGCTTTACCCCTATTGATATCAAAGAAATCCAGGGCGGAGAAAATTTCTTTACCCGCCTGACAAGCCGTATCTCGACCAAGGACCGGGTTATCTTTACCCGTCAATTATCGACCTTGATTGCTGCTGGTTTGCCCCTTTCACAAAGTTTGAGAACTGTTGTGGATCAGACAACGAATCGACGGCTTCGTGGGGTTGTACAGGAGTTAATCGTTTCGATCGAGGGTGGTCACTCGCTTCATGACTC
>OUNO011322995.1_pt1 | contig 21107 bp, 21 predicted proteins | sample 1779811 | NCBI WGS metagenome assembly OUNO01 (sample SAMEA3914804, study PRJEB12502) | metagenome | biome: forest; material: soil | place: Canada | collected 2010-06-25 | depth 0.3 m | reverse complement strand
TTTTGAATGATGTCCATGTCGGCCTGGACTTTATTCGTGTCGAGGATCGCCCACTTCTTCACCTTGATCGCGTCTTCGAGGTCACTGGTGGAGATCTTGTCATTTCCTTCAAAGGCGACGTCATTGATGATCGGACGCTCTTTGAAGTCGTAAGTCAGGATCACACCTTTGTCAGATGTGTCTTTGCTGATGACGATGTCGTCGAAGTAACCCATTCCGAAGAGGGCTTCGATATCAGAACGAACCGTTTCGTTTGAGTATTCTTTTCCTGTCTTGGAACTGATCTTTTCGAGGATCGCATCGCGTTCAATACGCTTGAGACCGGTCGTCTTGATCTCAGTAATCGGAGCGGCAAAAGCGCTGCAAATCAAAAAACTTGATGCGAGTATTAACGTCAAAAATTTCACAGGTAATGGGGTGATATCATGAACTGATGATTTTTCCATCCTTCATCGTTAAAACCCTCTTCATGCGACGCGCAACGTCGTGGTCATGGGTCACGATCAGAATGGCGATCCCGAATTGCTGATTGAGATCGAGGAGCAGGTCGATTACCCGACGACTATTCTCCGAATCGAGGTTTCCGGTCATTTCATCCCCGAGAAGAACCTTCGGTCTCAGGATCACGGAGCGGGCAATCGCCACCCGCTGCTGTTCTCCGCCTGAAAGCTCGCCAGGTCTGTGTTCAACCCGATTCTTCAAGCCTACGAACTGAAGAAGGTCTTCCGCTTTCTTGCGGGCTTCTTCCTTCGGCATGCCTGAAATAAGCGCTGGCATCATCACGTTCTCGAGTGCACTGAATTCCGGAAGCAAATAGTGGAATTGGAATACAAAGCCCAGATTCCGGTTCCGGAAGTCAGATAATTCTTCATCTGAAAGTTTCCAGACGTTCGTCCCTTTTGATCCAAAAAAGAGTTCGCCCTGAGTCGGACGATCCAGAGTGCCCAGCATGTGCAGGAGCGTGCTCTTCCCCGCTCCCGATGCGCCCATGATGGCCAGGCAATCACCTGCCAGGATATCGAGGGATACGCTCTTCACCACTGAGATCTTTTCTTTTTCTTTCGTGAAGTCCTTACTCAGGCTCTTCGCTCTTAATACTACGTTGTCCACTTCAACCCCTCCACCGGAGACCGTCTCGCAATTCGAGCCGCAGGTCCCACTGTTGACAAGAAACAAACCACAAATGCAAGGCAGGCGATCGCGAACCATTCGGTCCAGCGGATCACCACCGGCAGATACTCAAGACGATACACTCCTGCAGGAAGATGAATGAAGTGAGTCTGACTCAGGATAAAAACACAGATCAATCCAAGAATCACTCCGCAGACGGTTCCGACGAGACCAAAAAAAGAAGCGACAAAAGAGAAGAGATAGAACTGATCGCGAGAGCGGGTTCCTAAAACCCGGAGAATCGCGATCTCCTTTTCTTTTTCATAAACCATCATGAGGAGCGCGCTGACCACATTGAAAGCGGCAACAATCATGATGATGGTGAGAAGAATGGAGATGACCGCCTTCTCTAGTTTAATCGCGTAAAGGAGGTTCTTGTTGAGCTGACTCCAGTCCCGGATGCGGTACGGGAAGCCAAAATGCTGGGAAAGCTCCTGCGCCACTTCTGGAGCCTTGTTCGAATCAGTCAGCTTCATCCGGAAAGAAGTGATGTAATCCTTGGGCTCGTTCAGGACAAGGGTTTGAACAGAATGCAGGGATGCATACGCATATTTGGAATCATAGTCATACATCCCGAGATGCACGATCCCGACCACCTTGAAATCCTGAACCCGGGGAGATCCATATCCACTGCCTTCGCTGTCTTCTGTTCCGGAGAAAGGGATGATCACGCGAACGGCATCATTGATCTGAACCCCGATCTTTTCCGCCAGCGCACTTCCGACGACAATCTCGCCGTCATTCTGAGGGAGCGCACTCCCCTTCGTCAGTTTTTCTTCAATTGAAATCACCGAACCAAAAGAATCGAGATCAAGACCTTCAAGCGCCCCACCTGCAACTCCGTTCGGTCCATTGAACATGACTTCTGAGATGAAGGATCCGGTCATCGCCCGAACACTGGGAGCGAACTCCCGGATCTTGCGCTCGAGAGACTCCTTGTCCCGGATTGGATTTGCGCGGGTGTAAAACAGAACATCGCCTTGCGTGCTTGAGATCACGTGCGTGAGTTCGTTCTCAAAGCCGTTCACCACACTCGTGACAACGAGAAGGGCAAGTACACCGATACAGACGCCCACAATTGAGACGCCCGAGATGAACGATAAGAAATTACCGCGGGTTTTGGACAAGAGGAAACGAATCGCGATTTCCAAAGAGAGCTTAAAACGGCTCACAGACATCGCGCTTCCTCCTGTTTCCTGAACTAATGGTGTTCGTTATTCTCCAGCCAGCGTTCTGCATCGATGGCTGCCATGCAACCGGTTCCGGCTGCAGTGATGGCTTGACGATAAACGTGATCGGCAACGTCACCGGCTGCAAACACGCCCGGGATTTCAGTCTTGGTCGTTCCCGGTTCAACAATCAGGTAGTCAGCATCGGTTGTCTTGAGCTGACCCTTGAAGAGTTTGGTGTTTGGCTGATGTCCGATCGCTACAAAGAATCCGGTAACCGGAAGCTCGGAGTTTTCGCCTGTTTTCACGTTTTTGATTTTGAGTCCGGTCACTTCGTCCTGACCGATGATGTCGTCCACAGTCACGTTGTAAAGGACTTTCACTTTCGGATTCGCCAGCACACGGTCCTGCATCACTTTGGATGCGCGGAACTCTTCACGGCGGTGAAGGAGTGTGACGGTTTTTGCAAAGCGGGTGAGAAAATTCGCTTCTTCCATTGCGGTGTCGCCACCACCTACAACCGCGATGTCCTGGTTCTTGAAAAAGAACCCGTCGCAGGTTGCGCAGGCAGAAACGCCACGGCCCATGAGGCGGCTCTCGTTTTTAAGACCGAGAAGCTTCGCAGATGCGCCGGTTGCGATGATGAGAGCTTTGGTCTTCACGTGGGAACCATCTGCAAGCGTCAGTACGAATGGATGACGAGTGATGTCCACCTTCTCCACGTCACCCTGCTTGAAACGGGTTCCGAAACGTTCCGCTTGTTTGCGGAAACCGACCATGAGTTCAGGTCCCTGAACCCCTGTCGGGAAGCCAGGATAGTTTTCAACTTCGGTTGTGATCGTGAGCTGACCGCCCGGCTGTGTACCTTCGATACAAAGCGGAGTGAGGTTCGCGCGCGCGGAATAGATCGCAGCAGTCAAGCCTGCAGGTCCGGTTCCGAGAATGACAACGTTTTCGATGCCATCAGCAGGACCCTGCTGATGAGTGGTCGGAGAAGTATTCGACTGTCCCATTGCTATCGCTTACTTCTTCAGTTCTGCGATTTCGTCGAGGCTCACGAAAGATGCGTTTTCGGCGTCGTCCGGGAGTTGTTCAACCTGGGTTTTCGCTTCTTTGTCGGTGATGACACCGCGAACGAGGTTTTTGTCCAGCATGCGAACGTCGAATTTCTTACTGATAATGGAGTCGTGAAGTAATGACATAGGCTGTAGATTTACCCGGATCTAAAGGCGAAGTCAACGCGTGACGCGTCATGGCTAATGCCAGGTCTTCGGGTCTGGTGGGCCGTCGTCCCGGTTACCCTTGACGAGGCGGAGGTGGGAGCTCCCCTTTTTCTTTGCAGATTTCGGTTTTGAACCGAAACTAAGCCCTTTTGCCTGCATCCAGAGGAAGAGGAAACCAGCACCCATCCCGCTCAGGTGAGCGAAGGCACCGAGGCCCCCCTGGCCTGAGAACAGGGCTTGAAGGAATTCCACTCCAGCTAGAACCCAGACGAACTGGCGGGCTTTCATTGGAAAAATCATCATGAAGAGCATCTCGCGGTCCGGAAAAAGGATTCCGTAAGCGAGGAGGAGTCCATAAATCCCACCCGATGCACCGACCATCGGTAGGTTCATCGTGCCCGCGCTCCCGAAGATCACCTGAAGCAGGAGATAAAAGAGTCCGGCCATGGCGGTACAGTAAGCGTAATAAACGAAAAACTTCCGGGTACCCCAGACTGCTTCCACGTCTGAACCGACGAAAGCGAGTACGAGCATGTTGAGCACGAGGTGCATGACATCCGCGTGCAAAAAGCTATAAGTGAGGAGTTGCCAGATCCGTCCTTGAAGAACGCCGGTCGGAATCAGGGCAAGCCAGCCAGTGAAATTTGCACCCATGAAGCGGTCCGCGACCTGGCTCACAACAAAGATACCGATATAGGCGATGAGAAGTTTTTTCAGGGTGTCGCTGACTCTAATGGGCATGGTTGCCTTCCATTAATTCGATGAGAACTCCACCCGCAGTCGCAGGATGAATGAAGTTGATCCGCATGTTCTGCGCGCCTTCACGAGGAGAGTCGTAGGTGAATTTAAAACCTTCGGATTTCAGTTTCTCACAAAGGGAATCAAGCGTTCCCTGCTCCACGAGAAATGAAAGATGATGAATGCCTGCTCCGCGTTTCTGAATGAATTTTGAAACGGTTCCATTCGGATCCTTCACTTCGAGAAGTTCGAGGTGCGGAGGAGTTCCTTCGAGATTGAAAAAGTGAACGTTCACGCCCTGGGATGCGACTTCCTCGCTCGGTCCGCGCGTGATTCCAAGAATGCGGAACAGACGCTGCAGATCCGTATTGCCGGTTTCTGTGGCAATCCCGATGTGGTTCAGAGTGACGTTGAATGACATGGAGTTTAGAATAGCGAAAAAAAAAGGAGCCGTCATCACTTGTCGCTGTACCCCGGGTCGACTTCCTCAGTCATCGGTCGACCCAAAATTCAAGTGAAACGGCCCCCAGTCAAGCCTAAGCAGTTAGCACCCACCAGGTTACCCCCAGCCTAGACACTTTACTTATCGGCAAAGAATTTTGACACTTTAGCTTTTTTTTAGGAAAAGCATATGACTCATGGTTTCAATAACTTAGAGCATCAAAAGTCACCTAGACGGATGGGTTCAGGCCGCATAAGATGAGGGCGAACCCCTATGATGGCCAATGCACCCAAGGTTACACTGCTTTTTCTGCTCTATAATGCCAGCCGGACGGTGGAACAACTGCTGGATCGGGCGCTGTCCCAAGTCCATCCTGATTTCAAAGATCAAAAGGACTGGCTGAAAATCCGTTTCGCAGACGATTGCTCCCGCGACGACACTCTCGTCAAACTTCAAAAAGCTCATGAAGCGAAGGGAAGTCCTGCCCATGTCGAGATCATCCGGAATCCAAAAAATCTCGGACTCGCGGGCTCTCTCAACCACCATCTGAAACAGATCGAAACGCCTTACGTTCTGACCTGTCACCTCGACTGTTTTTTTGCCGAGACCGATTACATCACCCGCATGCTCTGGTTCATGGAAGAGGATTCAAAGATTGCGGTCGTGACCGGGAAGCCCGTTCTTGATCCGAAGAAAACTTCCTACATCGAGAAGATCAACACGATTGTGAACATGATGGACGTGCTTCCGCTCAGCACCGAGTCCACCCTCGCATCCATTGGTTTTGCCGAAGGCCGCTGCGATCTTTTCCGCCACTCCGCTTTGAAGGAAGTCGGATTCTATCCGACCGAACTTCGCACCTCGGGTGAAGACCAGTTGCTTGCGATTCGTTTCCGGGAAAAAGGCTATACCTTGAATCAGGCGCTTCAGGCGCATTATGAACTCAGTGTTTCAGAAGATCAGAACTCGCTGAAAAAGATCATCACCCACACTCACCTCTTTGGAAGAACCTCACCTGCAATCCTGAAACGGGGAAAACCGGCGATGGACGGGCTCTCGCTTGCAACAGGTGGATACAACCGGTTCCAGCGGAAAAAACTTCGCAGACTTCAGATTCTTCACGCCTTAAACCTGTTCGGAATGGTGTTCCTTGGGCTTCCGGCTCTCTGGCTTCTGGGCCCGGGCATTTTAACCACCTTCCTTGCGATGGAAGTGATTCTTCTTTTTGCGAAACACCTGCTGCTTCGCCCTTACTTCCGATTCATCGGCCTCGGCCTCACGGAAAGAGCTCAAGTGTTTTTTGTATTTTATGCAATCGATCTCGCGTACTTCTTCGGCTTTGTCGAAGGAGCCCTCAAGACCTTCACCCTGAAATCGGGCGAGAGTATTTCCTAAAAAACACTCCTCGACGGGCGGGTAGCCGGCGCTACGTCCGCCCCTTGCAAGGACAAGATTAATCTCCGCATTTTTGCGGAGATTAGAAGGCTATTCTCCGCAGGAGGAAACCACAGTAATTTCAAATGCTTTACTGAAAGGTCTCCTACCCTTACTTGTCGATTTTGTCATACTATGACAAAATCAATATGAGTTGTCGATTTTGTCATAGTATGACAAAATCAAAACATGCCTCATGTTCGCAACCGTTACTTAAGCCAGAACCTGAAAAAATTGACCACGTTTTCTCCGCTGGTCGGAGTTCTGGGCCATCGTCAAGTGGGGAAAACCACCCTGCTTTCGCATTTTAGTCGGGACTATCACACACTCGACGTGAAAGAGCTTCGCGAACAAGCCAACAAAAATCCGGATCAATTCGTAGAAAGCCTGAAGGGGAAACTGACCGTCATTGATGAGGCGCAATTAGCCCCGGATTTGTTTTCAGCTTTAAAAGAAAGAGTGAGAAAAAACCAACACCCCGGACAATTCATTCTCAGTGGTTCCGTCAGATTCACCAGTAAGAAAACAATTCGTGAGTCCCTTACCGGAAGGATCCAATACCTGGAGCTTCTTCCGTTCAGTATCGCCGAACTCGAACACGAGCCCTTGCCAGACATGGCCCATCGATTACTGGAGACCTCAAGAGTAGACATCTTGATTCAACACCTCCATCACGATCAAAAGTCGCACAAAACGAAAGGGCGGCATATTGAGGCTTATTTAAAGCACGGTGGATTGCCCGGGCTGGCCTTCATCCGAAATGAAGTGGCCCAAAGAACAAAAATGGAAGACCAGATTCGAACCATTCTTGATCGCGATCTGAGGCAAATTCACGCAACGCCTCTCAGTTATGACCGTCTTTTGGATTTCTGCGGAGCTCTTGCGGCTAATCAGGGGAGCTCCATTCACTATAGCGACATTCAAAAACAAACCGGCCTGAGCCCTCAAACCCAGCAAAAACTCATCTACGCTCTGGAGTCGGTGTTTGTCGTGAGGCGACTCCCAATTGAAGGAGGAATGAAGGGGTTCACCCTTTTATTCGAAGATCAGGGCGAATCGTATTATTTTACGAAAAACTCGCTGGATCGCAGCATACAATTGACCCACCTTCTCTTTCGAAACATCCGCACCGAGTTTTTTTATCGCCTGGAGAAGGACGTTCAGTTTTTCCAATATCGAACCCGTGCCGGAGTTTTTGTTCCCTTGGCGCTTCGATCTCATGAAAAAGTCATTGGATTCATTCCAATAAACGGGGCACAACCCACTCGCGAAGAAAAGGCAGCCGGAGACAGCTTCCTTCGCGCCTATCGTGACTCAAAAGTAATTTTCTTTCACGAGGGAGCGCAATCCTCCGCGATTGATGACCGCATGATTGTTCTTCCGATTACTCAACTGGTTTAATCTGCACCTAAAGCTCGTAGATTTTTCCAGAAGCATCTTCATGGATGACTTTCGCGCGCATCTGCTGGAGCAGTGGCTCCATCGCTTGTGCCTGCAATGAACGGCCACCCTGATAATCTTTCAGATCGAGGACGTACTTGAAGTGATTTGCAGCGAGGAATGCGCCGAAAATTTCCATCGACGGCTGACTTGCAATCATGGCGTCTGCTGCCGGAAACACCGTCGCGATGATCGGATTCCAGGCGGAGATGAAATAAGTTTCGGTATCTCCGGTCGTGAGCACATGAGCTTTTGGGTCTGCGTGTTCACGGAACCATTTTTTAGCGGCTCCCGCAGTGGTGTTGTACACCTGTGATTCAGGGGACGGGAATTTTCCCTTCACGGCTTTTCCAATCACATGGAACGGAAATTGGCAGAATCCAAGAATGAGTCCGGCCACAATCCAGAGGCCTGCTTTGCGAATCTTTGCGGAAGGAAGGTTCTGGATGAAAAGAAAGACGCCTGTAGCTCCCACAGAAAAGAGAAACACCCAGCCGATTCCAAACCAGCGAAGGTCAGCTTTGATCCCGACTGTTCCCAGAAACAGGACAAAGGAGATCCAGGCAACCCAGCCGAACTCGCCAAGAACAGTCCGCACTTTTTTCGAAACAAAAATGCAGATCAGGCCAATGAACATCATCGGAAAAAGACTGGATTCGGTTTTGAGACGATCCCAGATGGCAAGCCACTCGGTCAGAGTCCCGGAAAAATGAAGAAGATGGTGTTGGTCCACTGCTGCCTGAAAACTGTTTCCAAGATAGGGACTCTTGAACACTCCGTTCAAGGTCGGGAAAACGGGATTACCGGTCAGGCTCCAGTTTCGAAGCCAGATCGGCATGCCTCCGAGAATCATTCCGCCCGCGATACAAAATCCGTTTCTGACCGCATGGAGGAAACTCCCCCATCTGAGGAACTTCCAGAAAAGATAGAGGCAGAAAATGATGAGGAAAAAACCGGAGGTGAGTTTGGCAAAGAAACTTACACCGAGCAGAACACCGAGAGTCACAAGAAGAGCCGGGGTCCACGTCTCTACGATCAGAAAGAAGAGGACGCCTGAGAGTCCCCAGAGAGTTGTGCCGAAATCATTCTTTGCGATTGAAACAGTCCAACTGAGGGAGCCGTAGTTTGCTCCCATGAGAGCTGCGATCACGCATGACCAGCGATTGAGTCCGAAATATTCAAAGATGGAAGCGAGACACAGGATGGTGCCTCCGAAGCCAAGACCAGCATGGAGCATTTGTGAGAACAGTTCACTCGCCACCAGTCCCTGACCCGGCTCACCTGCAAAAATCAGATTCCCCCATTGATAGAGGTATTCGAAAAAGCTCGCTTGGAGATAGACCGGATTAGGAAGCAGGGATTCGAAGGTTCCCGTATCAAACCAGATCCGGGGTGCGGAAAGGTGATACATGAGCACATCGCCGTGTGGAAGAAGACGCCACGAATCGAGCAAGCGGACGGCGACAAGGAAAAGGATCAGGAGACTTGGGCCCATCGCAGGAGCAAAAGAGGCGTTTTTTCGGAACTCCTTCCGGAAGTAAAGCAAAGGTGAAAGGAGGAAAAGTAATTCAGGCAGAACATAAGATTTTCCCACCACCCCGAGTGCCGCGAACACGGCGATCCAGAACGCAAGGAACAGGGATCCGAAAGCGAGCGAAAATACCAATTTCGCCATGGATGGAAGCTTTTGACTCTGCTTCACCGAATCCGGCAACACTTGGAACAGAAGACTTCCCCAAACGTGGATGCTGAGCAGGAATTGAAGGAAGACGAAAAAAACACCAAGAGTTTGAAGCCAGCCGAAATGGGTATCCGGAAGTTGCGGGTGTCCGACCAAGAAGTTTCCTGGAACGAGGACTGACCGTAAGGTGAACAACAAATCCGGACTCATTTAAAAAACCGGGGTCAGGGAATAAGTTTGGAAAGTCTGAAGCACTTGGTCTTTTCCGGAAACAATCGGATTTGAAACCGGCCACTCGATCTTGAGTTCCGCATCAGACCAGAGGATTCCGCCTTCAGTTTTCGGAGAGTACGGAGCATCGACCTTGTACATCACGTCAGCAGGCTCGTTCCCGAGAACGCAGAATCCATGGGCGAAGCCGCCCGGAATCCAAAGGAGATGCCCGTTTGTATCGGACAACTCAAACGCTTCCCATTTTCCATAGGTCGGAGAGTTCTTGCGAATATCCACCACCACGTCCCAGATCGCTCCGCGAATCGCGCCGACGAGTTTCCCCTGAGCCGGGTTGTTCTGATAGTGAAGACCACGGATCACACCCGGCTTGGAGCGGGAAAGGTTGTCCTGAATGAATTCGCCGGGAAGTCCCAGAGCCTGGAAGCGCTCTTTTTGATAGCGCTCCATGAAGTAGCCACGATCGTCACCGAAGATCTTGAGTTCAATAAGCTGGAGGCCTGCGAGAGTTGGTTTTTTCATCTGTGGATTCCTTTGTTGTTCAGGCACTCGTTCAATGCCTGATCCCAGGATCTGGGTTCAATTCCAAAAGTCTTTTTGAATTTTTCGAGACTCATACGGGAATTCGACGGGCGCTTTGCCGGAGTCGGGAATTCGGAGCTTGGGATCGAGTGGATTTTTTTGCCAGGGAGGATGGCTTTCGCAAAATCGCACCAAGTGGTCACACCCGAGTTGCAAAGGTGATAGATCCCGGACGGGAATTTCTGATCCACTTTCTTTTCGAGTCCGATCATGAACGCGTCGAGAGAATAAAGGGCGAGATCATGAGCGTAAGTTGGAGCACCGTACTGGTCCCCCACCACTTTCAATTCATCGCGATCAGCGCCCAGGCGAAGCATGGTGTTTACGAAGTTTTTTCCAGTTTCATTAAAGACCCAGGACGTGCGGAAGATCAGGTGATCGGCGCCTGAAGCTGCAATCCCCTCTTCTCCGCGGGCTTTCGAAGCACCGTAGAAGTTTACTGGATTGGTTTTTTCCGATTCAACGTGCGGTTCAGTGCCTTCTCCGGAATAGACGTAGTCGGTTGAGAAATGAATGATGGGAATTTTTTTGCGGGCGCAGAGTGCTGCAATCTTCGTAGGAGCTTCAGCATTCACCTTCTCGCACAGTTCTTGTTCTTTTTCGGCGAGATCCACCTGTGTGTAGGCAGTGGAATTGATGATGGCGTCCGGGGCGAAAGCTTCGATCTTCGGAAGAAGTTCGTCCACCTTGCTCAAATCAGCCTGAGAGCGATCCCATGCCACCATTTCCCAGCCGATGGGGAATTTGCTTTGACGAGAAAGTGCGAGCATCGCGCTTCCGAGCTGGCCGTTCGATCCGAGAAGCAGGATTTTCATATCAGCCCTTCAGGGTTGCCCAGTCGTAAGTGACTTTCACGCCTGGCTTGGAAGTAACCTGTTTGCTCCAGTCGAGGTGGGAGAGATACCACTGAATGGTTTCTTCAAGCCCCTGCTCGAACTGATCGAACCGGCGTGTATAGCCGAATTCTTTTTCAGCCTTGGAGTCGTCGATCGCATAGCGGAAATCGTGGCCCGGGCGATCGGTGACGAATTGAACGAGAGTTTCGTAAGACTTTCCATCTGCGCGGGGACGAAGTTTGTCGAGGGTGCTACAAAGTGCCTTCACGACGTTCAGGTTCGTGCGTTCGCTGTTTCCGCCAAAACAATAGGTCTCGCCCACTCTTCCCTTTTCAAGGGCGAGTAGGATTCCATTTGCATGATCTTTCACATAGATCCAATCGCGGATATTGTCGCCTTTTCCGTAAACCGGAAGAGCCTTTCCTTGAAGCGCAGAAAGGATCATGTGTGGAATGAGTTTTTCCGGGAACTGCTTCGGACCATAGTTGTTTGAACAGTTGGTGGTGAGAACTGGAAGGCCGTAGGTGTGGAACCAAGCGCGGACCAAAAGATCGGACGCTGCTTTGGAAGCAGAGTACGGGGAGTTCGGCTGGTACGGAGTCGTTTCAGAAAACTTTCCTGTTTCGCCCAGAGTTCCGAAAACTTCATCAGTGGAAACATGCAGGAAACGGAAACCGTCTTTTGCGCCTCCGGAAAGAGATTCGTAATAAGCGCGGGAAGCACTCAGGAGTGAAAAGGTTCCGTTCACATTGGTTTCGATGAACGCTTTGGGACCGGAAATGGATTTATCGACATGGGACTCGGCTGCAAAATGGGCAACCCAGGTAACTTGGTTGTCTTGCAAGGTCTTCAGGAATAGTTCAGTGTCCAAGATATCGCCTTTGACGAATTTGAACTGGGGAGACTTTTGGAACTCGTCCAGATTTTCCAAGTGGCCGGCATAAGTAAGGGCGTCATAGGCAACCACTGAGTGGCCCTTTTCGAGCGCTATCTCAACGAAATTACTGCCAATAAATCCGGCTGCGCCGGTAACGAGGATCGTGTTTTTCGACATGATCCATCAATACCATATTTTATTGAATATGTTAAAATCCGGTCGCGAATAAAAAAGCCGCACTGCATATGACAGTGCGGCCGAACGTAGTGCATTTTAATGACTACACTTTTTCTCATGCTTCGATGTGTTTATCAAAGTTTACTGATAATACTCCGTTACTTCAATCATGCCTGAGCCCCCCGTGCCCCCGTATTGGCCGGCAGTACCTGGAGCTCCGCCCGAACCGCCAGCACCCACTGAATATGAATATGTTGATGCCGGCGAAGCAATAATCACATCAACAGCACCGCCCGCACCACCGCCAGCACCCGTGAAAGTAGCGCTATTTACACCAGCACCGCCACCGCCACCGCCCGTGTTGGCAGCTGCATTTCCGCCGTTGTTAGCGCTGATAGAAGATGATCCGCCGCCGCCAAACATACTGTTTCCACCAACTCCCCCGGTATTGCTGACGGAGCCCGAACCACCCCCACCACCAGTAAAGGCAACTCCGGTTGGACCAGTACCATATGAGGCACTAGCACCCGAACCATAGAGCGATGCCCCTCCGCTTCCTCCATTACAGACAATCAGTGATGTCCCAAATGTTGTCGTGCCGCCATTTCCTCCAGAGCCGAGACCTGATCCTGAACCCCCACCGCCGCCGCCGCCGCCCACTGCTCTTACGCGAATATAAAGTGGCGCAGGCGAAGTGGGAGTGGTGTAAGTTCCAGATCCAGATAAAAACTTTTGAATGGTCGGTGCCACGGCAGCCGCTGTAGCTCCCAAACTCACCCAGCTACTGCTTTGATTGAATCCATAAAAAGTAGCATCGCTTGAGTCGTAAACGATGTCACCCGTTTGAGGTGAATAGACGCTTGATTTTCCGTCAATGGTTGGCGCAGAAAAGTGCAATCCGGTTAATGTGAATGCAAAGGTTTCGTTACTTGTCAGTAAAACCGCCAGAGTAGCCAGTAGTATGGAGCTCTTCATAAAATACATCCTTTCGATATTTGTTGATGTTGTAAGAAGCCATAAGAGGGAAATGGTGAGCCCCATTGAATCAACGGGTTTTTCGAGGCAAAAAAAGAAAATCTCGAACCGCTTTTCTCATACTTTTCCCAATTGATGACTTTGAATCAGGATAATGCAGGAAATCGAGCAGTCAACATTTATTCCTAAACAAATATTTTAAAGATATAGGAGATGAGACCCCTCTTCATTTTAGCCGGGTTTTTGACATCCTATTTTCGTAATTATGGTAAAATACAGACATGATTCAGGTCCGGTTTAAGAACACCCTAGCTCAGGAAATCGTCTACAAGGCGGTCATCCGGTCTTTTACCCGTTCCCAAGTAAGCCTGACTTCAGGAAGCATCCTCTTCAGCGACGAGCTTCGTAAAGAAGACACGCAGCAAAAAGTGGTGGTTTTTGGTAAAAAACCAGACAGCTCCTTTCAAACTCTGGCGGGTATTGACCTTGACGCTAGTCCCTCGCCTCGAATCCACTTTTCAGGACATGCCCTCACCCAAAACCTGCATTTAAAAGAACGCTTCTTCGAACGCTTTGATTTTACCAACGAGTGGAACAACCTTGGTTACGGGCGCATTGAACGCGATCCTTCCCACCTTTTTGGCATTGGTGAAAACACTTCCAGCTACTCCGGAGTGCGGGATGAATCCCGTCAATCCGTTCTCTGGTTCAACCGCAACGTCGGTCCTGTAGACGGATTCGACTGGCGGATTGCTGAAGACTTCATCAGTGGATATCGATTCGGTGAACTCGAATGCCTGCCTGTCTTGTCAGAAATTCCAGAAGGATACCAGGGCGCGGTCACCATGCGAATTGACTGCGATGAAGACATCCTTTCAGGACGCCCGCTTTTCGAACTTTACCGGAAAAACAATTTTCCTTTTTCCATGGCGATCAAGACCGACCAGAAGATTGATTCCGAGACCATCGAGTTCATGAAGGAAGTGATCGAAAACGGCGGTGCAATTCTCACTCACTCGCATACTCATGCCTGTGACTGGGGAAGTTCTCCGGAAAAGCCGGGCCCCGCAAGCCAAGGGCCAAAATGGGAAGCTGAGACGTCTCTAGGCATCTTAAAGACAGCACTTCCTGACTATCCAATCCAGTATGCGGTCTCCCCCTTTCACCAGAATCCAGCCGTTGCGGTTCAAGGAATTCAAAAAGGCGGGATTGATGCATTCGTGGGCGGAATCATTCACAACGATCCGGAATACCTCCTTGCCCGCGCCGGAGAAGTTCCATTTGCGGAGGGGATTATTTCCCATTCCCAGCAGTGCATGTTGCATGGCGACTGTTACCACAATGCGGATAGTTCAATCGGGCAATACGAGCAGGCATTTCAGTCCGCCTTGAAAACCGAGACATTTTTCGGATTTTTAGATCATCCGTTTTCAAGCTATCAGTACGGCTGGAATACGGAAGAGGAACGATTAGGCGTCCACCAGAGCTATCTTGACTCAATCGGCTTTTCTGAAAAACTATGGCGGGCAAGTCTCGAGGATGCGCTGGACTTTCTCCGAGATCGTGCACTTACCTTGATTCACGGCCGGAAAAGCAAAGACGGAAATGAATTCATTCTGGAACCACCGTCCACAAGGAGAAGCCGGAAGAACATGAAAGTGAGATATGGACCGATTTCACCTAACTAAGCATCAGCCAGCTTTTTGTTCAGTAGTTCAAAAAACCGTGATAAAATACCTTTAAATGCAGATGCCTAAAAAAGTATTTTTGATCCGCCATGGTATTTCCGTCGCGAATGCCCAAGGGCTGGTTTGCGGACAAATGGACTCCCCGCTTAGCCCCCTCGGCCTGGAACAAGCAAAAGCAATGGCAACCAGTCCCCTCATACGTTCTCTCCTGCAGTTCCCCTGCTACACTTCGCATTTACAACGGGCGATTCAGACCGCAAATGCCCTAGGCTTTCTTAATCCGAAGGTCTCGCCTGATCTGGCTGAAACCAATACCGGTTCTTACAGTTCATTGAAGTTCGACCATGTGAATGAACTTTATGTTGAATTCAAGCACTATCGTACAAACATGAACGCTCGATATCCGGATGGCGAAACAACCGGGGAAATGATCACCAGATCCTGGGATTTTTTTAAAAAAGTCATTGAAACGGAAACCTCTGAAGAGGTGGTCATCGTTGCTCATGGCGGATCACTCAACTCGATCGCTAACCATCTTCTCGGAATTTCATTTGAATCTTTTCCCACGATCAGATTCGAAAACTGCAAAATCAGCTGTCTGGTAAAACCATTGCCGGACTCTCAATACTGGTGTCTGGAAAGTTTGAATGTCAGCTAAAAAACCAACAGTCATGATTGTAAATCGCAAATCGGTTGTCGCGGGTGCAGGCATCTCCAGAAGCCTGGAAGAACGCATTGTCGAACCTGTCAGGGTTTTATGCGATCAAGGTCTGGCAGAATATACGATCGTTTCCGATTCGGACTGGGAAAATATCGATTTCAGAGGCTATACCCATGTCGCGATGAATCGCCCTCACAGCCACGATTCCTTTCAGATGGCAACCATGGCAAAACTGGCAAATGTTCCTCTCCTAATCGACATCGACGACCTTCCAATTTACTTTCCAGAGGGTGATTCCGCTCATCTTTCAGATGAAAAAAAACGGTTTTTCATGAAATGCATGGAAACCGCCACCGTTATTCTCCCATCCACCAAAAAAATATTGGAATGGCTCAAGAAGGAATTACCTTCCGTGGAGTCCATCCATGTGCCCACAGGACTAGACTTTGATCGCATTGACCGCGAAACAAAATCCACCCACAAATATTCGCGAGGTATTCTTTTTACGAACGCAGGCTCACTGAAGCTGGGGACCTTCGCCCAAGATTGGCTGAGTGTGATGGAGAAAGTGCTGAAAAAAACCGGGTGGCGTCTGGAAGTATTTGCGGACAACACCAGTTATTTGCCCGACACACTTCCCTTCCATTATCTCGGTCAAGCGGGGTGGTTTGAACACAAAACAGCCATTAATCAGGCATTCCCTCTTTCGATCACTCCGCTGGCATCCAGCGAGGACCCCCTGCACCTAGAATACTCGCAATACAAAACACCGATCAAGTACATCACTTACGGCGGACTTGGAATCCCGGGAATCTATTCCGACTGCTCAATTTACAGCGACGAGATCATTAATCTTGAGACGGGAATAGTTGTTAAAAATACAACTGAAGCGTGGACAGAAGCCATGGAGCGGGCGATCAGTGATACGGACCTTTTGAAGAAAATTATGATGGCAGCCAAAAAAGATGTGCGAAACCGCTTCAGTATCGAGCGCGCAGCCAGAAACTGGCACGCGATACTTTCATCCACTTGAGCCATTTCCCGGGGGAAGATGTCTATTTCAGTTTGTATCTGTGTTCAATATTGGCGCGATCTTTTCTTCTTTGCTGATATTCCGGCGTATCATTCTTCCAAGGAAGCTTCAGATAATTGGTGGATATCCAGTCTTCTCGACCCACCTCTTCCTCTAAATAATAATATGCCGCTACGGAGTAACGGGGCTCATTCCCCTCATAAGGATAAGGGTGACCATGAAAGCTTCCACGAGTATCAAAAATTACCCAGTTATTGAATTCTGGAGCCAACTTTTTTTCCAATGCCGCCCCTTCGGCGTCCCAAAGCTCGAGCTCACCGCCCCAGCCCGGCACCCATCCTGGCGTAAGATAACCTATGATATTAATCACTCTGAGCAATTGTTTGGTCGTATCAAAAGTGGTCGGTAAAACCGAAAAATCCTTGTGACAGGCGAGGTAACCACCTTTTTGGGTCATGTGAAGTCCACCGCCCCACCTGTTCGGGTCCACCTTCAACCCTTTTAAACCAGTAATTTTCTCAATCAGATCAACGAACTCCTGAGAATGGAGCTTCCGGCAGAGCTGGGAAAGCAATTCAGGCATCTCATCGACTTTGTTTAAAGTGTACTTTTCAAACTCAAAGTCACGGTCAGAATAACGTACAAACTTGTCCAAATTGTTTTGGCTCAGTGAAACAAACTCCTTATAACAGGAGCGCAAATACACCTCTTCCAAGAGGTCTTTCACTACGACATGAGAAAAAGGCTTGTGCGCACTCGAAAGAAACTCATTATTCAGATTGGAAACTTCCGTCGAAAAAAGATCTCGAAACATAGTACCCTTTGGAGATGGAGGTGTTATAACAACCCGGCGATAGATTATACGGACTGGGTCCCAGAGTATGACAAAGAGGTGCTTGGCTGCAAATTTTTATTGTGTTTTCCAACCTAAGCGATACTAGATACGACCTCGAACGAGCCACATTCCTCCGAAACTTCCAAGGCTGAGCTCGCTGGTAGCAGCGTGTTGATCATTGCGGCATGATAAGTGATTTTGCGGATCACAAACTCAACACCCCGGCGAGACGACTCATAGTTAAAGAAAATGCCCTAGATGCAACCTCCGGCAATGCGCCTTATCGCTATTCTGAAAGTCTTAAAAAATCAGGACGAATCAAATCACACAGTCTTGCGAATCAGCCACTTCCCCCTGAGTTGAAAACCATTTCTGCAGATCCGGAACAGAGTTATACCCGGGAGGCTCACTCCCGGAATAACCATTGATCGCATTCAAATTACGACTATAGGCCGCTCGGATGCCATCCAACTGCCCGTATCCAGCCAAGGCTGGCGGAAACTTGTAATAGATGCTCTTGCATTGCTTGGGAATGCTTTCTGCCAACTTCCCAATTCGTTCTGCCTCGGTCTTTCTGGAAAACACGATGGGAAAAATTGTCAGCTGCTCGAGACACACAAGGGGAGCAAGAATTCCCATCAAAATGAATTTCCAGTTTCTTTTGTCTTGAGCCAGGGATAACCACTCGCATCCTTCAAGAAACAAAAACGCCCAGAAAAAGCTCAGGAAAATTCCGAGCCTCGCAACTGCACGGACTCCTCTTCCTCCGGGTAGGTACCAAACCGTGTACTGCCACAACGTAAAATCAATGGACGGAAAGTAAGTCGCAACCACGAACCAAAAAAGAGCGACAACACACAAGGCTTTCGTGACTGGTTTGAGTTTTGGACCTTTGATCAAAAGAACCAGCACACCAAAGATGACGGTGAAGGTCCCTGGCGAGACCCAGTGTTCATGAGCCATGGGAATTCCGTCGTTTCGATGTAACCAGGGAAGAATATGGGCACTAGGCAACCAGCCTGGAAGCAACAGCCAAGAATGAATTCTTGGAAGGAAGACTTTGACTTCAGATATCGCGCGCGGCCCGACTTCCCTGATTGCACTCAGGTAGCGCACAAGGAGAGGGTACATGATCAGCGCAGAAGCCGCGAAAATCCCCAGGCTCTTGAAAGCCAATGACTCTTTGAAGACAATTTTAGTTTGTTCGCGCTTTTTGAGTAAATCACGCGCAATCAGAAATGCAGACACAACCATAAGACTTACTCCGGTAAACCAGAAGTAATAGAAACCCAGATAGAACTGACATACCAACGATCCAAGAAGCAGCCCTAAAAACCTCTTCTTTTCCGGCTCGGCAATAAAGCGGTAATAGCCGTAGAACGCACCGAGAACGTAAAAGTGCGGAAGCAACTGAAAATGATAAAGGTGGGAATTTTTGGCACTGTTAAAAGCAAAAATGAACGCGGCCGACCAGACTAATAACGAACTTGCCTTGTTAAAAAAGAACCTGACGACATAGGCGAACACCATGTAATTGAGCACTGAACAGACAATCGTGGTGAACTCAAACGAGAGAAAAATGTCAAAGCTCAGTGCTCTGAAAATCACATAAATCGGCGCAATGCCAATAAAGGTGTCTGAATAGGCAATCGCGTTGGGCGCGGGGTAAAACATATTCAGGTGCAACAGGCTTTCAAGATGACGCAGCTGCTGGAATGCGTTCTCCATTAACAAAGCAATCAGACGGTTATCCCCGTCATCTCCCGTAATCAGATCGAAGCCCGATCTGAAAAACTTTGAAAATTGAATCGTCAGGCCAAGGAACAAAAAAAACAGGCACTGGAATCTCGAGCTGGATAAAACACTTTTAAGGGAACGCAGTTTCATGCTTAAGGAAGATACTTGGCAGGCAGATTTTTAAAAGCTTGCTCGCGCGAAACAAGGCAGTTGAAGTAGATCAGGTGCTTGAGTGCTGCAACGCCATCTTTCCAGTTGATTTTCTTTCCTTGCATTCTCGTCCTTGGGAAATAGGAGATCGGCAATTCGTGAATCCGGACTCTGACCTTCGCCAAATACGCAGTGAGTTCGACTTCGATACCAAATCGCTTGGAGGAAAGATTCATGCTCTTGATGATGTCAGACCGGAAAATCTTGTAGCAAGTCTCCATGTCGGTAAGGTAGATGCCTGACAAGAGATTACTTGAGAGAGTCAGGAAACGGTTTACGAAGTAATGATAGGTTCGATGTACTTGTGTGGCATTTTTTTTGAACCGGCTCCCATAAACCACATCGGCTTGATTTTTCAAAATGGGCTCAAGCAAGCCTGGGATTTCTTCTGGATGATACTCGAAGTCCGCATCTTGAATCATGATGAGATCGCCAGTGGCTTCTTCGAAACCACGGATGACGGCTGCTCCCTTTCCCTGGTTCTGTTCCTGTTTCAACAACTTCATCGGGTACTTTTTTGAGAGTTCTTCGAGTATCTCAGTACTGCCATCAGTACTTTTATCGTCGATGAAAATCCATTCCGCTTCAATTGGCAGCTTGATGGAGTAAAGGAACGGGACGACATCTCTCAAGTGTCTGGATTCGTTGTAAACTGGGACCACCAATGAAATTTTCATAGTTAGTCAAGTCTATCCAGTTGGGCCTGGGCCTGCAATGCAAATTGGTGATTGCTCGAATCAAGCAAGAAATGCGTCAATCAACTCTTCGTCGGTAACAACTGCGGGCTTCCAACCGGTGGCCCGGGTGAGTTTCGCGTGACTTCCAACGACCGTAACTGGCTCCCCTTTTCTCAAGCGGGATGGATCAAGAAAAAACTCGGCATCTGCGTTCAGCTTTTTTGAAAGAATTTGAGCCAGTATCGAGAGTTTGCGTGGACGTCCGTTACAGATATTCAAAATATCAAACCCACCTGCCCGGGAGGAGTGTTCAATCACAGATGCAATCGCCGACAGCAGGTCTCCAATAGCTCCCATGTCCCTGTAAAGCTCTAGATTTCCCACTGGAATCTTCATAGCCTCGTTCTTCGGCGCCGACTGGATCGCATGCAACATCGTGCTCAGAAAAGTACCACTTTTCTGACTACGGTGAACATGATTGAAGAGACGGATCACAGTCACAGGAAGGTCCTTCGTTCTGGAAAACTCCTCCAGAAGCAATTCAGCGAGTCGCTTTGTCCGCGCGTAGGTATTGATGGGATCAACCGGATGGCCTTCAGAAATCACACCATTCGGATCTTCGGCAGAAAGAGGGCGATACACTTGCGCAGTACTCGCAAAAACCAACCGGGGTTTTGTTTCGAGCTTTAAAAGTGCTTCAGCGAGAATGGCCGTCCCGGCCACATTCACCTGATAAGCCATGCCGGGATCTGCATCACAGTCTGCTGGCAAACTGATTCCCGCGAGATGAAGGACAAGGTCAGGCTTGATCTCTGAAACCCTTGCACTAACAGCACGATGATCGAGAAGGTTGAATTCGGACGGAAAGATCGTCAATTCAAAGGAGGAAGCAAAACGATTCATCAGCTGACTGCCGATGAATCCACCTTCACCAGTGATGAGAACCTTCTTAGCCAACAATTCTTCCCACTTTGAGTTGTTGCTCAACCAGTTTCATGTCGGATTCAACCATCATTTGAACCAGCTGCTTGAACGAGGTTTTTGGAGTCCAGCCGAGAACTTTTTTCGCTTTCGCGGCCTTTCCGATCAGAAGATCAACTTCCGCAGGACGCATGAAGCGCTCATCAAGCTTCACATACTTCTGCCAATCAAGACCTGCATGACCGAAGGTGAGCTCTACAAACTCTTTTACAGAGTGAGTTTCGTCAGTCGAAATCACGAAATCATCGGGTTGATCCTGTTGAAGCATCAACCACATTGCTTCCACGTAATCGCCGGCGAAGCCCCAGTC
>OUNO010000314.1_pt2 | contig 21115 bp, 7 predicted proteins | sample 1779811 | NCBI WGS metagenome assembly OUNO01 (sample SAMEA3914804, study PRJEB12502) | metagenome | biome: forest; material: soil | place: Canada | collected 2010-06-25 | depth 0.3 m | reverse complement strand
GCGCCCGACGGCGCGACACCGACGATCGTCCCGCGTAGGTCGGGGTTCGAGCTGAGGTTCGGGTTCGGCGCACCCGACAACGCGGGCGGCGGCGCCGACTCGTTCTCGACACCAAAGCCGAGCGCGCCGCCCAGCACAGGCCCAGTGCGTCGCCCTTCGGACGGCGGATCGACCTTGAACGAGGTGCCACACTTCGGGCACCGCATCTTCAACCCACTCGAGGGGATGCGCCGCTCGTCGACCTGATACGGGGCCTTACAGCCCGGGCACTCGACTTTGAACATACCGGTGAACTCTTATCAGCGTTGCCCGAAAGTTACGAAAGGCTCACAGCGCATCCATTCGGTGCTCGGTGCGCTGACTCCAGTCCGCCCGGAGCCTTTGGGGAACCGGACGCTTCACCCAGGGCGCCGAGTGCGCCCGCCTCGTTCAGTGTTAGCAGCAACTCGCGTCCGTTGTCCCGGCCCAACGCCCGCACCTGATTCCGCGCCGCTAGGGCAGCCATCCGTGGTAGGGCGCGGCTCAGCATGCCGCGTTCTACCGCCGCTCTCCTCGGATTGGGCTTTCTAGCTGCCCTGATTGGGGCGCTCCTGATCTTCCACGACAGCCCGAAACCCCCCGCCAAGGCCAAACCCACCCCGAGCGCGCACGCCTCGGCGCAGCCAGCGCCGAGCGCCAGCGCAGCGTTGGCCAGCACTGACGCAGGTGCAGCCGACGACGACGCCGGGGCGTTGCCCTTCACGGAAGGCTTCGAGACCTTTCCGGACGGCGGCAAGGTTCCCGAGCTACCCAATTCTGCCCCGCAGGAGGTCAGCTTTGGCGTGGTGCAATTCGCCTATCAGGGCTCGCAGTTCGCGGACAAGGACTCGCGCAGCAAGGAGCAAGCACGCCAGAAAGCCGAAGAAGCGCTGGAGCTCGCCAAGCACGACTTTGCTGCTGCAGTGAGCAAGGGCGATCGCGGTTCGACCTCCGACGCAGGGCGCATTCCGCGCGGCGTGCTGGAACCGCCGGTTGAATATGTTCTGTTCATGCTGGACAAGCACACCGTCGCCCCAGCGTTGATCGACACCCCGCGTGGCTTCTGGATCGTTCGTCGGAACGACTGAATCGCGCAGGTCCGCGGCGCGAGGCGCAACGAAGAGACGCGTATTGCGCACAAAGCGGTACATGCGCACTCGCCAGGTCGTTGAGAACGCGGGGCTCGGGCCGCACGAATCGGGTCAGTGAGGCACGGGTCACTGGGCCGGACCAAATGCAAGCTAGGCAGCCCTGGGTAGGTCTTCTAAAGTCTGGGTGATTTCGCCGGATTCCATGTCGAGCACTAGCCGGTCGCAAAGTTCTCAGGTCCCACCTACAGCTCAGGATCTGACGGTCGTGACAGCGGCCATTGCGCGCCTGCGCGCCGAGCATGACGCCGCGGCAGACAGCAAAGCCCGCGCGATTTTGTTGCACGAAATCGGCGTGCTCGAAGAGCGTGTCGGCGACGAAACCGCGAGCGTGCGCGACCAACTGGGCGCGGTCAACGCCGAGGCGGAGTTTCGCGAGCCACTCGAACGGCTGATTGCGATCATCGAACGCCGGCAGTCGTACAAGAATTTGGGGCGCCTGCTCGTGCGCTTGGTCGGGGTCGCCGATCGCCCCGAAGAGCGCTCACGTGCCCTGCTCGATCAGGCGTTCTACTTACTCGACCACGAAGACGACACGGCGCAAGCGCGCGTGCTGCTCGAGCAAGCGACGGACGACGCGCCGCGCGATGCCAGCCTGTGGCTCGCGCTCGAGCTCGTCGCCGGCAAGCTGGGGGACTCCGAGCTGCGCGAACGCGCCCTGCTCGCGCGCGCTGCGCTGAGCTCGAACCCCCATTGGAAAGCGCTGCTCTTGTTGTCGCTCGCCGAGCAACGCAGCACTGCCGGCGACACCGAGGCCGCCGAGCGCGCCTTGGAAGAGGCGCTCGCGCTGAGCAGCCCCGCCAGCTACGACTGCTTGCTCGCGCTGGTCGAGCTTTCACGCAAGAACGACGAGCCCGCGATGGGCGTGAAGGCTCAAGCGCGGCTCGCTGAGCTGATCAGCGGGGCCGCACGCGACGCGACGCACGCCGACTCGCTCGGCGTGCCGCCGCACGTACGAACGGCGGCGGCCGCGGCGGACGCCTGGTTGTCGGCTTCCGAGTGGGCCCGGGACGGTGGCGCCACGGATCGGGCCATCGAATACGTCGAACGGGCCCTGCTCGCGGTGCCCGGTGATCCTTTGCTTTTGCGCGCGCGTTTTCAGCTGGCCGACGCACAGGGCGACACCGCATCGGCGGCGCGGCTGGCACAGGGCGAGCTCGAACGCGGTGCGAACGGCCCGGCGGCGGCATCGCTCTGGCTGCGCGTCGCCGAAGCACGCGCCAGCGAGGGCGACGGCGCAGGCGCCCTCAGCTCGGTCAGCCAGGCGCTCAAAGAAGATCCCGCGAGCGTCGCGGCACGCGCGCTGCAGTTGGATTTGCTGGGCATGGGCGAGGACGCGCAAGCCTTCGCTTCCGCTTTGGAAGCGGCGGCCGACCACCTGCCGAGCGACGCCGCCAAGGCGCGCTTCTACCTGCTCAGCGCCGACGTCTGGGCGCGGCAATGCCGCGATACGCAGGGGGCTCGTGCGGCGCTTTCGCAAGCGAGCATGTACGGCGCATCGCCCGCGCTCGTGGCCCGCGTGGCGCGCATGCTCGCCGCTCTGGGCGAGGACAGCGCCTGGTACGAAGAGGCCACGCGCCGGCTGATCGCTCAGGGCGCGAGCGAGGCCGAGCAGGCCGGGTTGTGGTTCGAGCTCGCGCGAGCGCGGGCATTGCGCGGCGAGCGCGCCGCCACCGCGCAAGCGCTGGCCGGCCTGGCTGCCGCACCCGGCGGCGCTTGGCTCGGTCACGCGCTCTCGGCGTACGCCCTCGATCTGCTGCCGGAGCGCACTAGCACCGACGACCCGCAGCGCTCACTCGCACCGAACGCCGATACCACGGGCGACGCGTTGCTGGCCCTGGCGGCCGAAGAGAGCGATCCGCAAGCGGCACGCGCGCTCGGCGTCGTCTTGGCGTTGCGTGCGGTGCTCGCGGGCAACGTGCAGGCCGCGCGCGAAGGCCTCGCGCAGTTGCACGCAGCCGATCCGGGTGACGTGCTCGTGGCCCGAGCTTTCAGCACCGTGGCCCTGCAGCTCGGGGAAAAAGCCGAAGCCGCACGCGCGCTCGCCGCCAGCGCCAGCGTGGTCGACGACGCCGATTTGGGCACATCGCTGGAGCTCGAAGCGGGCATCCTGTTTTGGCAAGCCGGCGATCGCAAAGCGGCGCTCGAGCGCTTCGGTGCCGCGGGTGGGCAAGCGCGTGTCAGCAACGCCTTGCTCGGCTGGGCGCTGTCGGCAGCAGAATCGAACGAGCTGTCCGCACGCCGCCGGGCACTCGACGCCGCGCTCGATAGCTCGCCCGAGCTCGCCGGCTTGGATCGCTTCGCGCTCGAGATCGCGCGCGGCGGAGACGTCGATGCGGCGCGCGATGCGCTGGCATCGATCCTCGAAAAGCCGAACGCCGAGCTGCATGGCGCGGCGCTCTTGGCGCGCTCGTTGTGGAGCCCCGGCGGCAGCGAAGAAGACGAGCGCGCGAGCGCACTCGAGAAGATCGCCGAGTACGCGGGCAGCGCATCGCTGGCACGTGCGGCGATTTACGGCATCGAGCTGGCGCGCACCCCGAACGGCGCCGACACCGGGCTGAACGAGGCCGCGCGCAATTGGGCCATGGTCGATCCGAGCCTGGCGCCCGCTCTCGAGTGGCTGGGCGCCGCCACACACAGCGGCGACGTGGCCGACGAAATCGAGGCCCGCAAAGCGATCGCGCAACGCTTGCCGGCGCCGCTCGGCGCCGCCTTCGAGGCTTCGGCCGCGCTGGTCGCCTCGCTCTCGGGACAAGGCACGCCCGAGCCGCTGCAATCGGACGCGCCGGCCGCCAAGCTCGCCAATCTCGAGCTGGCCCCGCCAGGGGCCGACCCGCGCCGTCGCGCGCACGCGCTGCTCGCCGTGGGCGTGAGCTTGGGCGAGGAAAATCTGGGCGTGGTCACGACCCTCGCCGGCTACAATCAGCTCGCGTACGGCGACGCGAGCGCCGCCCTCGGCTCCTTCCGACAAGTCGTGGAAGCGCACCCTGAGGAGCTCTTGGGCTGGGAAGGCCTGCGCACGGCGGCCGAAGCGCTCGGTGATCGCGGCACGCTCGCCGAAGCCTGCGCGGCGCTCGGCGATGCCGTGAGCAACCCGAGCGAGGGCAGCGCATTCTGGGAGCAAGCCGCGCTGATCCTGCTCGACGAGTTCAAAGACAGCACGCGCGGCGAGTTCGCGTTGTCACGCGCCGTCGAGCGCGACGTGCACCGCTTCGATGCGTTCGATCGCCTGTTCCGCATGGTGCGCGCGCGCAAAGACGGGCCGCGCTTGCTCGAGCTGGTCGCGCGCCGCCTGGAGGTCGCCGAAGCGCCGGAAGAGATCGCCAAATTGTTCTGGGAGCGCGCACGCGTGCTGCGGGGCGCGGGCGACCGCGAAGGCGCGCTTTCGGCGCTCGAGAACGTGCGCTTGCTGGAGCCGGAGCACGTGGGCGCCCTCGCTCTGTCCGGCGAGATCTACATCACGCTCGGGCGCTTTGCCGAAGCCGCAGAGAACCTGGCGCGCTTGGGCGCGCTCGAAGAAGCGCCGGCACAGCAGCGCCTGATGAGCGGCATCGCCGCCGTCGATTTGTACGAGAACAAGCTGGACGACGCGTACGCCGCGCTCGACGTGCTAAGCAACTTGCACCGCACCGGGCTCAGCACTCAGCCCGTGCGGGAGCGGCTCGCGCGAGCGGCCGCGCGTGCCGAGGCCTGGGATCAAGCCACCGAGACGCTCGAGCTGCTCATGGCCGAGCGTGAGACATCTGCTGGCCGGGCCGAAGCCGCGCGCCTGGCGATGGTCATCTACCGTGACCGCATGAACCAAAAGGGGCGCGCGCTCGCGGCCACGACGCAGCTCCTGCGCGAGCTGCCGGCCGACGGCGAAGCGCTCGACTTGGTGCTCGGCGATACGTTCCCGCGCGCCGACGCCGGCCCCTTGCTCGAGCGCGGGCTGGTGAGCCTGACCGAGGCGCTCGCCGAAACCCCGCTCGACACCGAGCTCATCGATCGTGCGGCGCGCATCGCCGCTTACCTCGGGCACGCACCGCTGCGTCAGGCGGCGCTCGGCGCGCTGATCGCGCTGGGGGTCACCTCGGATGCCGTCGAGCAGGAGCTCGCGCGCATCGATCAACGCGTGGCCAACGTGCCACGCATCGCCATCGACGACGCTTCGCTGCCCAATTTGGCCGATCCGGACGACGGCGGACCGATCTCGGAGCTGATGCGCGTGCTGGCCACGACCCTGTGCGAGGAGCTCGGGCCGAGCCTGGCCGTGTTCGGCGTGGGCAAGAAAGAGCGCGTGGAAGCGCGGCTCGGTCTGCCCGTGCGCAACGAGATCGCGGCCTGGGCCGGCGCGCTCGGCGTGGGAGAGTTCGAGCTGTACGTCGGTGGGCGCGACGCCGACGCGGTGGTCGCCATCGCCTCGGAAACGCCGGCCATCGTCATCGGCTCGGGCGTCACGGCTCCGCTGTCGCCGCGCCATCGCCAAGCCGTGGCACGCGAGCTGTTCGCGCTACGCCGCGGCACGACCGTGCTCCGGCACCGCGAAGCGTCCGAAATCGGCGCGCTCGTGGTGGCCGCGTGCCGCGTCGGCGAGGTCACCTTGCAATCGCCGCCCTACGCCCTATTGGCCGAATTCACGCGCTCACTCGCCAAAGCCCCGCGGCGCGTGAAGAAGCTCTTGCCCGATCTGGCTCGCGCCGTGGCCGCTTCGGGACAAGATCCGCTGGCTTGGCGCGACGCTGCCGTGTCGAGCCTCGACCGCATGGCCACGATCGCGGCCGGCGATGTCTCGTGGGTGCTCGCGGCAGGGGGCCGCGAGCGCGGCGCGCTCGGGCTCTCCGACGAAGCCGCCGCGCGCGCCCAGCGGCTCTTGGCCTTCGTGCTTTCACCAGGCTATCTCGAGCTGCGAGAAAAACTCGGGATGGGCGTCAAATGAGCGATAAAGCCGAACCCAAACGCCCTGGCGTCGCCGGGAGTCCGAGCAGTATCGGCAAGGAGCTCGGCTCCGATCTGGACTTCGAGCCCGACGCGCTCCTCGATTCGCTGCTGTTCGAGGAGCTGCCAGCGTCCGTGCCTCCGCCGCAGTCCGTGAAGCTGCACGAGCCCGCCAAACGCGAGTACTCGGAGGACGACGTGACCGTCGTCGGCCGCACCGAAGACCTGTTCGCCAAGCTCGCCAACGACGACGATGGCACGAGCGGCCTCGAGGAGCTGGCCGGCGCGGAGATCGATCAGCTGCTCTCGAGCATGCCGGTCGGAGCGGCGGAGCCCGAAGCGGGCAGCGAGCAGCGGCCCGAGATCCCGCGCTTGCCCGACGTCCCGCCCGCGCCGCGCCTACCGGCCGTGCCGCGCCCGGCAACGGCGTCGCGCTTGCCGTCCATTTCGCGCACCAGCATCGACGCGACGGCCAAGCCGCCTGCCGTGAATCCACCCGGCGTGCCGGCGCGCCAGCCATTTCCGCCCGCGGTCAGCCCGCGTGCACCGACGGCGCGCGAAAGCGTGGCTCGACCTGGCGTGCCGCGCCCGGGGTCGATCGTGGGCGGCGCTCCGCCAGCCGCCGTACTGCCGCCCACTCAGCCGCCGCGCGCAGCGTCTCAGGCACCACTCAACGAAACCGAGGAGGACGAAGAAGAGCGGACGCGTGTCTTCACGCAGAGCTCGTCCAGCATTCGTCCTTCCGATCCGGACATGCTTCCCGATCCGTTCTCGGAGCCGCCCGAGTCGCTCGACCCACGCAGCAGCATGCCCACGCTGCAGCAAATCGACCCGCAGAGCCGGCTGCCCACGCTGTCGGTACCCGAGCCCGAGGATCCGATCGCGATGCCGGACATCCCCGGCCCGCAGAGCCTGCCGACGCCGCACATTCCCGCGCCGCACATGCCCCCGCCGCGCCTGCCGTTCGAGAGCTCACCCATCGCCAGCACGCCGGTTGCGAGCTCAGCGCCGAACGTGCGCGACAGCGAGTTCGAGCTCTTCCCCGAGACACCGCAACCCTTCAGCTCCGCCTCGCTGGACGAGCTGACCGAGCTCACCGACCTCGCCGACCTGCGCTCGGAGCGTCCAGCGCTCGACACGTCCGATCTCAGTCCCCTGCCCGTTCGCCCGTCGGGTCCAGCGGCGGTTTGGCCGGACGAGCGCCCCGCGCGCGATCACTTGGGCGCCCAGCACGAAGCCTGGGTCACGCGCGCCGAATGGTTCGAGAACGAGGCGCAAGCCGCCACGGACGCACAAGCCAAGACGCGGCTCTTGATCCTGGCCAGCGAGCTGTGGGCGCTCGTGGGCGACGTCACACGCGCCCGTGAGGTCGCAGGGCTCGCGAGCGCCGTGCCGCGCGCACAAGGCATGGCGGCGCGCCAAATGCGCGCGCTGGCCGCCGCCGACGGTGATTTCAAGGCCGTCGCTCCGGCGCTCGAGATGGAGATTCGCAGCGCCGCCACGGTGGAGGCGCGCGTGCACGCGGCCTACCTGAGCGCGGAAGTGTATCGCTTGGCCTTGAGCGATGACGCCACCGCCAAGAAGAAGCTCGACTTGGCGGTGCGCGCCCAACAAGACGACCCGCGCGCGCACGTCGCGAAGCTCGCGGACCTGCTCGGCAAGAGCAACGCCCCGGCCCGCGTGCGCTTTCCGGAATCCCCCGCGCTGGCAGAGTTGGTCCGCGCCAGCGAAGAGCTGCTGCGTTTACGCGGCGCGCCGGCGCCCGCCGGCACTCCGCCCGCCACCGGTCCCCTGCGCGTGTTCGAGGATGCGCGGCGTGCGCTCTCCGCGGGCGAGCGCGAGAAAGCAGCCGATGCGATCAGCAAGCTGAGCAGCATCCCCGGCCTCGCGCAGGCCAGCGCCTGGCTCTCGGCGAGCCTGCTCGGCGCAGATCCGAAGACGAGCGCGCGAGCCATCTCGGGGCTCAGCGAGCTCGCGACTCGCAACGGCAGCCGGCTCGCGCGTCGAGCGCTCGTGACTCGCGCGCTCGAGCAAGGCGACGCCGAAGGCGTGCACCAAGCCGTGGCCGGCTCGCAAGGCGAAGAGACGTTCAGCCCACCCGATCGCCTGGCCTTGGCAGCGCTCACCGGTTTGTCCGCGCAGAGCCTGGAATCCACGGTCTGGCAGGTCGCTCACGAGGCCGAGCTGCGCCCGCTGGCCGCGGCGTTCGTCTCGGCGACCTCGAGCCCCTTCGACGTTCGCGCGGGCAGCGAGGCGAGCCGCGTGGAGCAACGCCTGGGCCAAGCCCTGGCCACGCCGCCCGGCGCCAGCTCTGGCCCGGGTCTCGGACACTTGCGCAGCGAGGCCGACGCCTTCGAGAGCACGCACCCGTTGAGCCCGCTGTCGCGCCTACTGACGCTCGAATTTGCCAGGGCCGCGCAGGCCAAAGGCGCGGTTGCGGTTGCCTTGGGCGAATGGCCGCGCGACGGCGCGGACGCCGAACGCGATCAGCGCCTGGCCGCCGCGCTGGTTCACGAGTTGGCCTCCGAGCACAGCTCCGCAACGGTGATGTATCGCCGCGCGCTCGAGCTCGACGCTGGCTCCGAAGCGGCCTTGCGTGCACTTTCGAGTGCTGCACCTGCCCAAACCAGCGAGCTCTTGATCGAGCTCAGCGATCACTTGGGCGCGGCGCCGCGCGCGGCGCTCGCGCTCCTGGAAGCAGCGCTACGCCAAGGCTCCGACGACTCGGCTCGCTACCAAGCGTTGCTCGAGCGCGCCAAGGTGGCCGACCCCGAGCTCTCCTTGAGTTACCGCTTGGCCGAGGTCGCGGCCCGTCAAAGCTCCGATGGCGCGCTCTTGCTCACGGCGCTGCGTTCGCGCCGCGAGGCGGCCGATGATCCGATCGAGCGAGCGCTCGATCTGGTGCGTGAAGCGCTGCTCGTGGCCGAGAGCGACCTGCCGCTCGCCGAGCGACTGATCGAAGAGGCCCTGCGCGCTCGCCCCGGAGATCTCGCGCTGCGCGAGCTGGTCGAGCGCATGGTGCCGAGCGAGGCGCCGGAGCGCGCGGCCTGGCGCGAAGCCAGCGCCGCGAGCAGCGAAGGGCCCGTGCGCGCACGTCTGTTCGCAGAGGCGGCCTTGGAGCGCGCACGAGCGCGCGATTCCGAGGCGGCAGCGCGCAATGCATACCTCGCCGCCGAGGCCGGAGGCAGCGAGCTGTCGCGCGTGTTCGCGGAGCGCCACGCCGCCACGGGCCCTGCCGCCGCTCGCATCTCCGAGTCGCTGATCGAGCAGGCGCGCGCCACCGAAGATCCGCGCGAGCAACGCCGGCTCTACGAGCGCTTGAGCCAACTCGATCAAACGCGCGGCGAAAGCTCGAGCGCGCTCTTGTGGCAATCGGCGATCCTCGAACAATCGCCGGAGCACTTGCCGGCTTTGCGGCGCCTGGAGCACGCTTACATCACGGGCGATCGCCTGGAAGAGCTGGAGCCGGTCGCGGTCAGCTTGGCGCGCGTGCTCGACCCCGCAGAATCGAACGCACATGCACGGTTGGCGGCGCGGCTGCGCGTGCGGCGCGGCGCTTGGGCCGAAGCCCGCGAGCTGGCGGAAATTTCGTTGGCTCACTCGGGCAGCGAGCTGTGGGCGCTGCGCGCGCTCAGCGCTCACGCCCGCGCCCAGGAAGACAACGCGCTCGGTCTGCGCGTCGAGCAGCAGTTGTTCGCGCTGGTCGAGCGCCCGCTCGACAAAGCCACGTTGGCATTGCGGGCGGCCGAGGCCGCCGCGCGCTTGGAGCGCCCGGCCGAAACGAAGCGCCTCTTGTCTCTCGCGCTCGAGCAGATGCCCGAGCACTTCTTGGCCCTGACCACGCTCGCCGAGGTGCTCGAGGCCAGCGAGGAATACGTCGCGGCCGCCGAAGCCTTGGAGACCGCAGCGCAAGTCAGCCAAGTCGAGGCCCACCAAGTCAGCGCCTGGCATCAGGCCGCGGTGCTCTGGCTCGACAAGGTCAGTAACGCGGAGCGCGGGCGCACGGCCCTGGAGCGCGCCGTGCAACTGGACGTCGGCCACGAAGATGCCGTCGTGCGCTTGCAAGCGCTGTACGTGGCCGCGAACGAGCGTCAAAAGTTGGCCGAGCTGCTCGAAAGACGCCTGGAACGCACGACCGATCCGGAAGAGCGGATCGCGATCGAGGTCACGCGTGGGCGCGCGCTGGCCGAGGTCGGAGAGCGCGACGCCGCGAAGGCCGCCTTGGCCGCCGCGCTGGACGCGAACCCCGATCACGCCGAAGCGCTGGAAGCCTTCGCCGAGCTGTGCCTGGAAGAGGGCGACTGGGCATCGGGCGAGCAAGCGCTGATTCGCCTAGCGCGGCACACGATCGAGCTACCGCGCCAAGCGCAAATCTACCGGCGCTTGGGCGAGCTATACGACACCACGCTGCCGAATCCCGAGCGCGCCGAGCTCGCGTACAAGGAAGTACTGAAGCGCGAGCCGGACGACGCCGATACCGTCGCGCGCTTGGTGCAGGTCTACGGGCGTCTCGGCGACAAAGCGACGGCGCTCAGCCTGCAGTCCGATTTGCTGGCACGCGCCAAGACGCCCGAAGAAAAGCGCGACCGCACGCTGACCTTGGCCATCGTCGAGGAGCAGATCGGCGGCGATCGCAAACGAGCAGAGGCGACCTTCGAGCGCGCACGCAAGGAATGGCCGCACGACAGCGCGGTGTTGCGGGGCTTGGCCGAGTTCCAGATGCGCAACGGCGAGGCGCGGGCTACCCAAGTGCTGCTCGATCGCGCCGCCAGCGACGCACGCCGCGCGCTGGCGACGGGCCGCTTCGAGCCCGGCTTCTTCGAAGTGCTGGCCACCGTGGCCGAACTAAAAAATGCCGGTGACGCCGCGCTCGTGGCACGCGCCACCCTGGCGGCGCTACACGGCGAGGAGATCGCCGTGCCCGCGGCCGGGCCGATCGCCGGCGATGCGCGCCTCGACGAGCTCTTGGCACCCGAGCTGGTGAGCCCACCGCTCAGAGCCCTGCTGCGCAAGGGGGGCGCAATTTTGGACGCCGCGTACCCGGTCGATTTGCGAGGCCTGCGCGCGGCGCCACTGCCCGTGTCGTCGGCCGCTTTCATGAGCTACGTGCAGCAGGTCGGGGCCTCTTTCGGGCTTCGCGGTCTGGAAGTGTTCGCGTCCCCCAACCTGGGCCCGGTGTGCCTACCCGTCAGCTCATCGCCGCCGCAAATCGTATTCGGGCAAGCCTTGCTCGACAGTGAGGACGACGCCGCGCGCTACTTCCTGATGATCCGCTGCCTGAAGATCCTGCAAGGCCACGCAGCGGCGCTCTCGCGCACCGCGCCGATCGAGCTTTGGCCGGTTCTAGCCGGCTTCCTCAACATCTTCGCGCCGAACTGGATCCCGCAGGGCGTCGACGCGAAGAAACTCGCCGACGCCCAGAAGCGCATCCAAGGAGCGATGAACCAGCGCCTCGACGATGACGTGCCCGTCCTGGCGCTGGAAGTGATCGGCGCCATCGGCAACCGCGCGAGCCTGCTCGGTACTGCCCTCAATCAATGGGGCAATCGCACTGCGCTGCTTTCTGCAGGCTCCCTCGTGGCCTCGCTGCGCGGCCTCGCGCTCGCCGCGGGCCTGCCCGGCGGCCCGCCCAAGGACGGCGCCGATCGCGTCAAATGGATCGTGCGCAACCCCGAAGCCCGCGATCTCGCGACCTTCGGCGTCGGCGAGCAGTACGCCGAAGCGCGCACGCGCCTCGGGCTCAGCCGCTGAAGCGTGCGCGCCGCTGGCGCAGCTCAGCGCACCGCGAACACGACGTTCTCGCTCTGAGCACCGTCCGCCGAGCTGACGCGCACCCGGTGCGTGCCGGCGGTCAGTCGCCAGGGCAGCCGGAACGGCGCGCGCAAAGTCGCGACCGCGCGGTCGTCGACCAGGAACGTCAGCCGCTCGCTCGGGCTGCGCGCCTCGAGCACGATTTCTTGCTCCTCGCGCAGCCCGGGGTCGAGCACGAACGTCGCGTCGTGCGTCGGAAATAGCAGCTCGGGGACAGCGCCCGCAGTGCCCACTCCGAGCTGTCCCGGACAGCGCGGCGAGAACTCACGCGGCGCGAGCGGGCGCGACGCCTGGCGCGCGAAGTTCTCGTATTCGTGGGGGTAGCGCTCGAAGACGCGCGTCACGGCGTCGCGACACGCAGGCCCGGCGCGCAGCGACGTCCGAGGATCGATGGCGACGCGTTCGTGCATGTCGCAGCTGGCGTGCGGCTCATGGCCAGGCACGAACCATTCGCGTCGATGATGCGGGCAGGACTCGCCCGCGCGCCCGCCGCTCAGCTCGCACACGTCGACCTCGACCAGCCCGCTGTGGTCGAGCAACGGCGTGGGCTCACGACCGCGCATCGCGGCCAACATGACCTCGTGAAACAACGGGCCCGCGCCGGTGACGCCGGTCGAGCCGGTCATGGGCGTGCCGTCGAAGTTGCCGGCCCACACCGCCACGGTGACCTCGGACGTGAACCCGACCGTCCAATTGTCGCGAAAGCCCTTGGAAGTGCCGGTCTTCGCCGCGACTTGGAACGGGAACGCGAGCGGGCCGCCGACACCGAACTCCGGCGCGCGCGCCCAATCATCGGCCAAGATATCGCTGAGCACGGCCGCGATTCGCGGCTCGATCACGCGCGTCGCGGCTGGCACGGCATGCGTGATGGTGGCGCCACTGCCCAGCTGCGCGCTGCGGTAGTAGCGGAGCGGCAAGAGCGAGCCGCCGCGGGCCAACATCGAATACGCGCGTGCCAGCTCGCTCAGCTTCACTTCGCCATCTCCGAGCGCGAGCGCAGCACCGTAGTGCTCCGCGCTCTGGTCGAGCGAGCTGAAGCCGGCGCGCTGCAGCAGCTCGAGCACCTGCGCGGGGCCGACGCGCGACGCGGTGTACACGGCCGGCACGTTCAACGAATTGGCCAGCGCATCGCGCAGCAAGACCGGGCCGTGAAAGCGCCCGTCGTAGTTGCGCGGCGAATAGCTGCCGTCCGTGGTCGGCAAGCGCAGCTCCAGATCCGGCAGGCGCGTGGCGGCGGTCATGCCCAGCTCGCTCATCGCGGCGGCGTACACGAACGGCTTGAGCGCGGAGCCCGGCTGGCGCAGCGCACGCGCGCCGTCGTTTTGCCCCAGCGCGCTCACGCCGTAAAAATCGGGCGATCCGAGGTATGCCAGCACGTCGCCCGTGGCGTTGTCGACGACCACGACCGACAGCGAGCTCGCGCCGTAGTCGGCCACGTAGCGCGCGGCGCGCCGCGACAGCTCCGAGACCTCGCGTTGCAAGCCGGAGTCGATCGTGGTGTCGAGCCGCTGCACGCGCTCGCCGCGCAGCTCCGGCGCGAGCGCCCCCGACACCAAGCCGAGAACCAAGTGCTCGGTCCCCCCCTGTGCCGAGCCCTGCATCAAGTGCAGCGGCTCGAGCTCGGCTTGCCGAGACGCCTGCTCGGTTGCGAGGCCTTGCGCCCGCATGCGCTCGAGCACTCGATCGCGCCGCCTCAGCACGGCTCGCGTGCCGCGTGCAGGATCGTAGAGCGTCGGTCCGCGCGGGATCGAGACCAACGCGGCGGCCTCCGCGAGGTCCAACTGAGAGGCGGGCTTGTCGAAATAGTGCCGACTCGCCGCGTCGATGCCGCGCAGATTCGGGCCAAATTCGACGCGATTCAGGTATTCCTCCAAAATCCGAGCCTTCGACAGGCTGGCCTCGATGCGCAGCGCGATCGCCAGCTCTCGCCACTTACCGCGCGCCGTGCGCGGCCGCGCCACGACCGTGCGCGCCAGCTGTTGCGTCAGGGTGCTCGCGCCCGAAACCAAATGGCGATGCAGCACGGCTTGCCCGAGCGCGCGCAGCATGGCCAGCGGATCGACACCCGGGTGACGATAAAATCGTGCATCTTCGGCGGCCAGCAACGCCGGCACGACCTCGGGCGACAGCTCGCTCAGCGTGATACGCGACGACAACTTGCCGTCTTTGGAACGCACCTCACGAATCAGCTGCCCGTCGCGATCGACGACCTGTGTGCTGAGCCCCGCGCTCACGTCGCCGAGCGGGCTCGGCAAATCCTCGGCCAGGGCGCACAGACACAGGGCGAGCACGGGGACGCCCATGAGCGCGCCGAGGCCCACCAACAGCCGTTTTACGGCCTTTCGCGAGGGCCAGTTCATTGCACGTTCACCACGCTGGCGCCGTTGCGACCAAAGGTTTCGGGAGTGTACATCTCCTCCACGCGCGTGGAGGGCAACACGAATTTGCCGAGCGTCGTGGCGCGAGCCAGGTACCGGTAGTGGTACATGCCGGCCGCCATGTGGTCGACGAAGAACAGCACGCGGTCGTCGCGCAGCTCGCGCTGCGTGTAATCTTCGAAGAACGTGTGGCCAGCGGCTTGTTCGTCGCGCGCATCGTCCCCGCCGCCACAATCGTAACAGGGCTCGGCTCCCGGCTCGCCCACGTCGAGCGCGCTCGACGTCGTGGACAAGTGGCTATCCACGGCTTCGAAGCCGGCGGGCAAAGGATCATCGACGACCACGAAGTCACGCGGGCTGGGCGTCACGATCACGAGATCCGCGATCACCATGTCGCCGCCCGTGAACTTCGACGAAGTGCTGTCTGCAATGCTGGAGAGGGCCTGCGAGAGGCCTTCTGCCGACACCGAGCGCAGCCCTTTCTGCACGAAAAACCCTTGATCCAAGGTATCGGTGGCTAGAGTGCGACGGGCATAGCGCAGGCGCGCCTGATAGAACATCGTGCCCGAGCCACGCTTCTCGAACACCAGGGAGGCGCCCTTCGAGCCCGCGACCTTGGCCATGTCGACCCGTGTCTGCTGCGCGTTTGGCGAGCGATCGCGAAAGTCGCCTTCGAAGATGGCATTTTGCCCGAGCAACGCCTTGACTTGAAAGTCGGGCACGACCTTCTCTTGCGCCTTGCGATACGCATCGAGCGCGAGCAGCGCGTACGCCGTTTCCTGCGTCGTACGCCACGTGCCGTCGACACGCTGCCGCAAGAGACCTCGTGCCAACTCCGCCGCGAGCGGGTGGTTGGGTTTGGCCACGAGCAACGCGCGCAGCACGAGGGCCGAGGTTCGCGCTGGGGAGTCCATCAGCACGGCGTATTCGTCGCCCGTGTTCTCGCCCACGAAGGCCGCGTCGTTCTCGATGCGCAGCGAGTTCTCGAGCTCCGGCAAGAGCGCGTCCGAGAGCGATTTTTGGCCCTTGCTGAGCAAGATGGCGTGCGCCAAGAGCGCCTTGGCAAAGAGCGGCAGCTCTTTGCGGCGGTCGAACACCTTCTGCTGGTAGCCCGCGTCCGGCGAGCCCATATCGGCCAGCACATCGAGCACGAAGGCCGCGGTCACCACATCCAAGCGCTGCTCGTCCATCTTGGCCAAGTAGCGGCGCAAGTAGTCCTTGCCGTGCTCGGAGACCTGGCTCGGCACCGCAGCGCCATGCAGCTTGGCCTGGCCCAGCACGAACAGCGCGTACGCTCCCACCCAGGGATACGACTCGCGCGAATCGGGCCACAGTCCAAAGCCGCCATCGCTCCGTTGGCGTGACACGATCTCGGCCACGGTGTGGGGCACGACCTTGTCCAAGTCGAGCGGTAGCGGGATCTTGAAGTCTTTGGCCAAGTCGCGCAGTGGCACGAGCGGGATGAGCAGACTCGAGAGCTGCTCGGTGCAGCCGTACGGGTATTGCACCAGCTGATCCACACCTGCGCCGAGACCGACCAGCGCGGTCGACGACACGCTCAGATCGAGCTGCCCGACGTCGGCTCGAATCGCAGACAGATCGCCGAGCGCCTCGGCCACGGAGTCCTCGGATTTGCCGTACAAAGCCACCGCTTCCAGGGTGGCCGGTGAGACCACGCGCTTGTCCACGACCACCGCGTCACGCTCGCTGCCCGCGCTCACGTCGAAGCGGAAGCTCGCCTGGCCCGCGGCGTCGGCGCGGAACGCGAAGCGCACTTCCTGCGACTGGTCCCGGCCGAGCGTCGCGCTGCGCGTCGCATCACCCAAAAGAGTGATACCAGTGGCGCGCGCTCGAACGGTGACCGACCCAGGGTCGAAGCTCTTGGCCGAGACGATCACGCCCGCTTCGATCGTGTCACCCGAGCGCAGGAAGCGCGGCAAGGCGGGGCGCGCCATCAAGCGCTTGCTGGTCGTGACCTGAGTTGCGCCATACCCGTAGTGATCTCCATCGCTGACGGCGACGGCCATGATGCGGTACGTGGTCAGGCTCTCGGGCAACTTGAAGTGCACGCGCGCTTTGCCGGTGGCGTCCGTGAGCACGCTCGGATTGAAGTACGCCGTTTGCCGAAAATCACGGCGCGCGGGGCTGAGCTCGCCGCCACCGCCGCCGTCGCGGCCCTTTTCACCGCCCAGGGCGCCGTCCAGCGCTTCCAGGCCCACTTTGGCCAAGCCCTCGCGCGCTTCGAGCGTGGCCACGGTGAGCGGTCGCGGCGCCGTGAAGGTCGGGATCGGATCGGGCACCTTGTAACCAATCAAGGACAAGACCCCCTCGTCGACCGCATACACGGTGACCTCGGTGGTGTGCGGCTTGCCCGCGCGGTCCTTCACTTCGAGATCCACGTTGATCTCGCCGCCCGGCGCGAAGTCGGCCTTGTCGGCTTTCACCGTCACCGCTAGGCGGCGCGCTTCGGGGTCGATGCGCAGCTCGGTATAGCCAACGCGAAAGGGTGAGCCCAAGGTGAGCTTGCCCTTCACGCTGCGTGCGCGCAGCAGATGCACCGCGACGAAGGCATTGGGGCGCAGCTCTTCGGTGATCGGCACGTCGACGGTGGGCGTCGGGCCGTGCAGGTGCATGCGCTGCGTGCGCGAAATGCCGGCGCGTTCCACGGTGATCAGCGCGTCCGCGTCGGGAAAAGGTGATTTGATCAGCACGCGCGCGGTCTCACCGATCTGATACGTGGCCTTGTTGCTCTTCAGCTCCACGGTCAGCGCGTCGCTGTCGCCGAAACCCGTGCCTTGCTCGCCAATCGCGTACACCCCGGTCGCGGCTTCGCTGACATTGCCGCGGCTGTCCTTGGCCGAGGCGCGCAGCACGTGATAGCCGGCTTGCACCAAGTCGAACGTGCACGGCGCGGGCGCAGGCCCCGTGGTGACCACGTTGCAAGTGCCCACGACGCGATCGACGACCTTGCTCACGAAGCGCGCTTCGTCTCCGCCTTGTGCTTGCCGAGCGTACGTCCAACGCCGCGACACGAGCTCGACCTTGACGGCTTTGCCCGCCAAGCGCTCGCCCGTGGTGGAGAACGCGAGCACGCCCGTGCTGAGTTTGCCGGGAGCCGAGGCGAAGTAGTCTTCCGGCTCTTTGACGCCCAAGTAGAACTCCGCCGGATGCACCAGGGCCGAGCTGCTCGCGGCCACGCTTTGCCGCGACAGATCGGTCACGTCCGCCTCGGCGGTGACGAGCTCCGGGCCGCGCTGTCCGGGCAGCTCGAGCTTGTGCGTGAAGGCGACAGCGCCCTTGGGGTCGAGCGTGCCGTTTTGCGCGAGGAGCGAGCTGGTATTGAGCGCCGACTCGTCGAGGTCCGAGTAGTAAGCCGACGGCGACGTAGAAAAGCCGCTCGAATTCGGCACTTCGAAGTACGTCGAGCTGCGCGACACCGTGTAGCGCACAGCGGCTTTCGCCATCGGCGCGCCGAACAAATAGTCGCCATGTCCGGTCCAATGCGCGGTGTCACCGCGCACATAGCTCGGGCGGTCGCTCTCGACGCCCACCTTGAACTCGACCGGGCGGTACTCGGAGACGTCGAACGATTCGTAGATCGTGTCTTCGAGGCCCGTGGCGCGGATCTGCCACGCGCCCAGGTGGCCCGTCTCGGGCACTTTGAAGTGCGTCGCGAAGGTACCGAACTTGCTGAGCTTCACCTGCTCCTTGTGGACCACCTCCGAATCGGGCGAATACAGCTCGATCGAGAGCGCATCGCCCACGGGCGTGGCGTTGCCGCTCGGCGCCTCTCGGCGCAGGATGCCCTTCACTTGCACGTCATCGCCCGGGCGATAGATGCCGCGCTCGGTGAAGATCATGCCATAGGCGTTCTTCTTGCCCGACCAATCGAACGGCACCGAGAAGCGCCAGGGCGACAGGAAGTTGCGCGCCTCTTCGTAGGCCCAGTCGTCCCCACTCTTGACCACCAGCAGTGCGTCCGCGTCGTTGTCCGGTTGATCGAAGTGCGGCTGAAATTCGCTGGCAGGAATACGAGCGATGCCTTGCGCGTCGGTTTGGTATTGGCGGGCACCGCTCTGCGCGCCGAGCAGCCGCACGGCGGCTTGAGCCACGGGCTCACCGGTCGAGACGCGTGTCACCCAAACCAGCGAGCCATCGGGCGAGAGCTTGGCGGTGATCGCCAAATCGGTGAGCTGCACGATTTTGAACGTCTCGAGCGAGCGATAGTCCTTCGGATCGCGGTCGTAGCTCACGCCAATCGCCACCGGCCCCCGCGCGGCCTGGCCGAGCTGAGCGGGCAGCGCGAGCGGTTCTTTGCTGATTCGATTCAGGCGCGCGTTCGGGCTGATGTTCCGCACCCGCGTCTGAGCGAGCGCCTGGAACGCACGCACTCGGCTATCGGGGTCCGGCTGCTTCACTAGACCGAGCACGTCTTCGGGCGAGAGCGCCGCGCTGCGCAGGGTGTAGCTCTTCACGTTGAGCGAGCCGATGGGCACACTGGTTGCCACTTGCGGGTCGAGCAGGTGCCCCTGCACGCCGATCTCGACGGCCGGGAAAAAGTCGTCGATTGCCAACTCTTGAGCGTACGCGCGGCCCATGGTTTGACCGTGCACGTCGCGCAGATCGCCGTTCACGTGCAGCGTGTAGCGACCCCCCGCTTGGAAGGGCGCAGACACGCTCAAGTACGAGACCGGCGTCGTGCCATCGGTCCAATTTTCGAAGCGCAGCGGCACCGCCGGCGTCACCGACAGCGCGCGCTTCAAGTCCGCGAGCTTCACCTCGTTGCTCAGCTCGAGCGACCAAGCCCCGCCCGGCGCGCAGCGCTCGTGCGGCGTGTCGCGATCGCAATTGACGCTGCTCACGACCAATGGGCCGTAGGTCTCGACCGAGACAGTGAGCGCCGAGGCGAGCGGCAAAGGGCCCTCCAGGCCGGTCAACGTCCCGGCAAACGACAGCTCGACGCTGGCATTGATCGGCAAGGGGCGCACGGGGTGCACGGCCAGCCGCTTCGGCTCCGTGGGGTCCGGTCGCTCCACCCGGAACGCGAGCCGCTCGGTCTTGCCATCGTGGGTAGCGGCGAGCTTGCCCAGCGTCTGCAGCTTGTCGGGATCGACCGCTTGATTGAAGTGCAGCGTGAAGAACGTGCTCGGCTCGAGCCCGCGCGAACCGGAGCTGGGCTCGGAGTCGACCAGCTTGAGGCGCGGTGTGTTGAACTCGAAATGATACGGACTGCCGAGCTCCGTGCCGTCGAGGGCACGGAGCTCGCCCGGGACGGTCACCGAGTAGGCCGTCGAGCCCGGCAAATGCGCTGTTTCCGGCACGAAATGCAAGGCGTGCGTGCCCACCCACAGCCAGCGCCCCGCAAGCGGCGGCGACACGGAAATGGCCGGGGTCGGTGCGCCAGCCAGCTCCAGCTTGCGGAGCGGACGGCTGAACACCAAACTGAGCTCACTGACCTGGCTCGCCTCGCCCTGCGGGCCTGCGAATACTACGCGGAATGCGCCGTCCTTCTGCTTGCCCGCCCCTTCCGCGCCCGGCGCGAGCACACCATTGGCAGACTTCACTGGGTTCTTCGCACCCTCCATGCACGCCGCGCCGAGCACTGCCAGCCCAGACAGCAAGAGCGACCAACGGAGAGCGCGAGAGCGACGGGGCGACGGCGTGAGCTGCATGGGATTTGCAGGCGAGTCAGCAACAGGCGTGCCGCGGCCGCAACGCCCGATTTCGCCGCTCATCTCGGCTGATGTGGAGCGTAAACTGTGTGCGCCCGGACGCAGGCTTCGCGGGTTTTCGACCACAGCCGCGCTGACCTGCGCTGCGCTCGTTTGGTTCGGGCAACCCCGCCTCGCCCGGGCCGAATCGAACGCCGAGCCAGGCGCTTCAGCAGCGGCGCCCGCGCCCGCGAGTGAAGGCTGGTCGCGTCGCCTGGCGCGCAGTCACTACGAGCGCGCGCTGGAGCTGGAGGCCCGGGGCGACATCGCCCAGGCCCTGCGCGAGTACACCGAAGCCATCGCGATCGACAGCACGCTGGGCGACGCGTACGCGCAACTCGGCGCGCTCCGCGAACGCATGGGTGACCCGCGCGAAGCCGAGCTGGTGTACTCGGAGGCCGTGCGCCTCGGTGATGGGCGCGCGCGAGCGCTCTTGCTCCGCTCGCACCTGCATCGCGCTGCGGTGCGCAGCGCGCAGGCACTGAGCGATCTCGAGGCGTCCGTCGAGCTCGATCCGAATGCAGACGCGCTCGCCGAGCTCGCGCACCATTACGTCGAAGCGCACGCCTGGAGCGCGGCGCTCGCCAGTTATCGCCGCATTGCCGGTGGCGCGCTCGCGAGCGGTGATCGCGTGAGCCTCGAGAGCGCGCGGCTCGAAGTGCGCGCTTTGCGTGTGCTGGCCGCAGAGACCGACCCGAGCACGCAGCGCGCCAAGAAGCACGACTGGGTTGCGCGCGCGCTGAGCAGCATCGCGCGACGCTGAAAAATGGCCACCGTACGGGTGAGTAAGGAACGATCCTCAACTGGAACTGGTTCCAGTTTTGTCGTGCATCCCGAACGGAACTGATTACGCTGTTCGGCCATGAACCGAGTCGCACAGCGTTTGCTTTTGGGTGGCCTCAGTAGCGGGCTTTTGGTGTTCTCGGCCGTGAGCTGTTCGTCCAATTCGGACTCGAACAACCCCGGCAGCGCGGCAACCGGCGCAGGCGCCGGCGCGGGCGCGGGCAACACGGCAGGCACTCATTCCGGCGGCGCCGGCGGCGTCACGGCGAACGGCGGCGCGCCGGCGAACGCGGGCACGTTCAGCGGCGGCTCGAGCGGCACGTTCGCCGGCGGCGGCGCACCGGGCGCG
>OUNO010007549.1_pt1 | contig 21163 bp, 19 predicted proteins | sample 1779811 | NCBI WGS metagenome assembly OUNO01 (sample SAMEA3914804, study PRJEB12502) | metagenome | biome: forest; material: soil | place: Canada | collected 2010-06-25 | depth 0.3 m | reverse complement strand
CGGCAGCGGCCTCGGGCTCGCCACGGTGCATGGGATCGTGCAACAAAATGGGGGCCGGGTGCTGGTTAGCTCCGAGCTCGGCCACGGCAGTTGCTTTTCCGTGTACCTGCCGCTCACCGACCAACCATTCGCCGCGCGCACCGAGCCACCGCTGTCGAGACCGATGGAAGCCGCGTTACCGCGCGTTGCAACCATCCTGGTCGCCGAGGACGAGCCCACGCTGCGGTCGGTGATTCGGCGCAGCCTGTCGCGCTTGGGGCACTCGGTGATCTTGGCGGAAGACGGCGCGCGGGCCCTGCAGCACGCAGCCGCTCACCCCGGGAGCATCGATCTCCTGATCACCGACGTGGTGATGCCCAACCTGAGCGGCGCAGAGCTAGCGCGGCAACTGACCGCGCAACGCCCGGGCATCGCCGTGCTCTTCATCTCGGGCCACAACTGGGGCGAGTCGCTGCTCGCGAGCGACCTGACCGAAGGCGTCGCTTATCTGCAAAAGCCATTTGATACGCGTGCGCTGGAGGCGCGTGTGTCGGAGCTTTTGGCGGCGCGGTTCGGGGTGCAAGAATCGAACAGCGCCTGAGCGCGTGCTGCGAATCGCCTCTCACTGCACGCGCAGCCGCCAAATCTCACACTGCTGCGTCCAGAAGAGGTAATGGGCATTGGCCACGAGCTGGGTCGCGGCAGGTTGGGCGCGGGTGATCACGCGGGCGGCACCGTGGGGGCTCGGGCCAAACGGCGTGGCTTGGAGGTAGCCTGCGGTGTCGCTGGTGTACGCAGTGCCGTTCGCGATCGCGAAGCTCACGATGCGGTCCGCGGGGGCGTGCGCGCTGGCGACCACGTGGGTCGGCAAACCATCTGCGAGCTCGGTGGCCGAGAGCGTTCCCTCTCGAGCCCAGTAGAACTGGTTGTCGAGCGCTTCAATCTGCTCGTAAAGCACTGCCATCACGTTGGTCCCGGCACGCAAGCAACGTTGATTGTCGAGATCGACACAGCTGACCGGGAGCGCCCCGTCGACGCGAGCCAGATCGACGACGGACGGCTGCGCCGTGAACGCGATGCGGCCTCCGAGCAAAGCTAGCGCGATCGGTCGCTGGCCTCCGAGCTCGACAGCGGCTTGAAATTCATACCCGTCGTAGAGCCGATAGCCGCGGATCCCCGCGCCGGTCGAGTAGTAGAGCGTCTGGTTCGGCTCATCCAGCGCGAGGCCAGTGATCTTGGTCGCGGTCGAAATCAGCGGCGTCTTATCGTAATTCGAGTAGATCGCGTTCTCGTCGTCAGCTAGCCAGTAGATGTAGTCACCACCGACTACGAGCAAAGTCGGGTGCGGCCGCTTCGACGCAAGCACGAATTCCTTACCCGTCTCGAACGAGATCCGCGCCACGGTGCCCGTCGTCGAGTCCGTGTAGAAGAGCGCTTCACTCGCCAGGTCGAGGTGCAGAGAGGTGCAGCTGCCGGGATTCACGGAAGCAAACAGCTCGCCCTCGCTCGCCCCCTCACCCGCTGCACCCGCGGCGCCGCTCGAGCTCTCGCCTGCGTCAGCGACGCTCCCTGCACCGCCCGTCGCTGGGCTCACGCCGCCCGCTGCCGTGGCCGCTCCACCGCTGGGTGCGCCAGCCAGCATCTCCGCGCCGCCCTGCGCGTCGCCGCCGCCGCGAGCCATCGCCCCATCTGCTCCCTCGAGGCGCGCGCGGCCGCCGCACGCCGCAACCGCGCATGCGAGACCGAGCGACCAGCGCACTGCTCGCATCATCGAGTGATGGTCGCGTAGCTCGTCTCTGGCGTCAAAGCCGCACGCTTTGTGTACAGCGTAAACGAGCGCTGATGTTCGGAGTGCTGCAGAGCCGATTCACGCTACCTTGCCGGCGTGACCCCATCCACTCCCGAGCCCTGCCCCGGCTGCGGCGCCGCCTTCCCCCCTTCCGCCGGCGCCACGCACCCGTTCATGACCTCCAGCCCCGCGTGCTGGGCCGCCTTCGGCGCGGTGCTCGCCGGCGAATACGCCGACCGCTCTCTCTTCGCGGTGCACCGCCTCTCCGTCGATGCGTATGCGATTCAGCACCCCGGTCAACCGAGCGCACCCCCAGCCGCGCAATCGGTCGGCTTGCACCTCGTACGGCTCACGTTGCAGCTCGAGCGCGGCCTGACCCCCGAGCGCGCCAATGCGGTGATGGTGCAACTCACCGAGCACAAGGCTCGCTTTCATTGGCTCGAGCCGCCCGCATCACGCGGCGAAATCACGGTCGCGCACGTAGCGCCCGCCGTCGAGCCCGCTCAACACGAGCAAGCCGTGCGCGCCTGGGCCCGCTCCGCGCTCGATGCCTGGCAGAGTCACCGCACCGCAGTCGAGCGTTGGCTCAACCTGGCGTACGTGCCATACCGCAACTCATACTTGCGGCGGTGTGGGGTGACGCGGTCCCTGCGTCAGAGCTAACGAAGGGATTTAGTTTCGAGCATCAGGACGTCAAGTTGGTCTCGTGGGGTCGCGGGATCTTCAAACCCAAAGAGCTGGAAGATGGACCACTTACATTGGTTTCAACTCTTGGCTCTCGCTACGAAGACGTTTTGCCGATTGCGTTGGGTCCGACGAGGACTGCGTTGTGGCCAGATTTGACGCCTGCACGGCGCTACTTCTTGCTGTCTTCGGGACCTGCTTTGGTGGGGGGAACAGGCTCGATTGGCTTTGCCGGCTTGACCTGACCTGGCTTGAACAGCCTTCCTGATAGATGACTGGCCGCCGACGCTGAGAGCGATGGAGCCGGCGGAGTTGGCGCATTCGAGGCGGCCGCGGGTACGGAAGGGGTTGGCATCGGACCGGCCGGCCTTTCGTCGCGGTCGCCTCTGGGAACTTTCTGACGATTAGCCATTGCCGAAGCGGCAACACTTGCGGCACTAGCCGTGGTCTTCAACGACGCGTTCATCGCATGTAGCTCGCCCACGACGAGCAAGAGTAGGCCATTGGCCACGAGGGCCGCCAAGGCGCAGACCGCCGCAAAAACCTTCGCCGCAGCTGTAAAGCGCACCTGCGTCGATGGGTTCGTGAAGGAGTAGCCGATATAGCCGCTCTCATCGACTGCGTCTTGATGGGCAGGCGGAGTCGGCAAGGCCCCGGCGCTGCGGTGACGAGCCTCGGCGGAATGCTCGGAGGCGGCCGCGGTCGCTCGGCGTTCTCCAGCAACGTAGTCGCGGCGCTGGCGGAGGTTTGGCGCTACCACCATAGGCTCATCCTGAGGGGGAACCGGGATCGGCGTTTCAGCAAGGCGATAGTCGCCAGGTTTCCTATCTCGGTCGTTCATGCCGCAGGCTCCTCAGCGTGCTCGATCATCGCCGAGCGAAACTGCCTGGTGCCGCCGCCGTTGAAGGCGGACCCGACGAGAACCTCGAGCCGGAAGTTATTGTCTTGTGCCAAGTTGCAAAGACGCTTCTCGATCGGCTCGAACAGCTTCTTCAGCACGTCATCGTTCTTTAGATCCGAACGTAGCGCGTCTGTCTTATTGATCCAAAGACAGACGTACGCCAGAGATCTGGTCAGCAATCCAAAAACCGCTTCGAGCGCCGTCTCGTTCCATTGCTGGTTGTGTAGCGCCACGCGCGCCTGGTCCACTTCCCGATCCTTCAGCGGACCTTCGCCGTCGCTCGCCGGGGGGGCAACCACATCGACGACTAGAACGAGCGCTCGAACGGCGCCGTACGCTAGCGGGGAATGAGCGACTTTTTGCTCCGCCAACACGCCGCTGATCAGCGAGCCCAAATTCTGACCGCGGTAGTCGGTGATGTAACTTCGAATCGTTCGGGACGGCTCGGACGCCTTTCCGGCTTGCCCTTGAGAGAGCACGGGCAATATCGTCGAGTTGTAGACCGAGAACTCACGAGTTTTGCGAGGCGATGCGTTCGTATCACCGAAGGCCGCGCCGATGAGGGTTGTCTTACCGCTCCCACCCAAACCAATTGTCAGCACGGAGATTCGCCTCTCATTGGGAGCTATCGGGGGTGGCTCTAAGATCGCACGAAGAGCCTTGGCGGACTCGTCTGATTTGACAATCAGAGTCTCGACTTTCGTCTCGAGCTCAAGGATGCGGTCCTTTTGCTGAACGATTTTTTCGGATTTGCGGCTCGCGAGCGTGCGTTCCGCCTTGGCTTCTGATTCAGCATGCTGACGGTTCCTGCGCTCCGTGAGCCACTTGAATAATGTGGTTGCGAACCCAAGCAGAGCGACACTCAGCGTGATCCAGCCTGGAGCACCCATCGTGGCGTTTTCCGTGCCCGTCGTTTCCTGAAAGAGCTCAAGGAGCATGTTTGTGACCCGCGTCGCTATGAACGTGCGCCCCAAACTTGGCACAGTCGTCCACAAAGGATCGATGGTCATTCAATCGGACCCGTGTGCGTGCAGACATGCGGCCCCTCTCCGAGGCACAGCAAGATAGTATCTTGCTACCTATATACGAGTGCGCCGCCCGTGGCGGCATTCGCCAGTCTCATCAAGACTGTTCAAGACGACAGATTTATTGCGCCGCTTGAGCCCAGGGGGCTGAGCGCGCAACGCGCCCCCTCACCCGCGCATGCCGTACCCGCGCTTCCGGTTGCACGCAGCCACCCGCAGTGTCTTTCGCGCGGCGGGACCTGACGGTGCAGTGCCAGAGAGGCACTTGTTGTTGCCGTCGCAGTAGCTGTCTTTCGCGCGCGCATGGCATTGGGCGGCTTCCCCGCGTAGCGCGCAACCGCAACTCGCGTCACGGGAACACGGAAATGACCAATGTGCCCGCCATCGTTATTCTGTATCTCTCAACATGTAACGCTACTGGGCTGAAAACAAATAACGAATGGAGCTCGTCATGATGCGCAGAATAGCGGCATTTGGTCTGGCTGTTGTAATTACAGGGCTAAGCTTTGGCGTGTCCGTTTCTAGCGGGGAGATCGGGGTCGCCCCCGCCAAGGCGGATGCGGTATGCGGAGACAACGGGTACTCTTGCGGGACGTCCGCGAGCAACTTCATCTGCTGCAACAACAGTCAGGCCTGCTGTACTAGCAGCGGGGGCAGCCTGTACTGTGGTGGGAGCAATGGCTGCGACCGCGGCTGATCACCGCTCGCAATTCGGCTGATTGGGCCGGCTTTCTTGCACACGGGCATCACGCGGCTCGCCCTCGGGGCCGCGGATGTCGCAATCGCGTGCGCCGCCTTGATCAGAGCTCTTCGCACGCACTGGCGAGGACGCGTTCCTATTTAGGCTGCAACTTGCAACGATAGCGCCCGTTCGAGGAGTTCCAGACGCGGTCATGCTCGTCCACCGGTAGCCAGCCGTCTTGGCAGATGGCCTTCGTGAAGCCGTGCTTGGCCTCGACCTCGCTCTTCGAATAGCCAGTGCTATCCGAACGCCCCGACTTGAGTGTCATCGAGGATGCGAAGTGAGCGCCGTTGTTGGGCAAGAACAAGATTCGAAGGCTCTCGACGCAGCCGTTGCGATACGAGAGCCAGTTGTAAGTCTTTGGATCATAGAATTCGGTGATGCAGGCGTCGTACTTGCCGCCCGGCTCGTAGTTGCCAGCCGGCGCGTCCTGCTCTGCATCGTGGATGACAATCACGATGTTGACCGCAGGGGTGCTCGTTGGCACATCGGAGCCGTAGAAGAGTAGGCGCAGCTTACGCAACGTCGCTTCGTCCGGAACGAACCGCGAACCGTCCGACTTCCCGATCGCGCCCAGGAGGATGCAGCCCTTGGAGTGCTTGGGTACACTACCGCCGTGCAGGAGCAGATCGTGACGGTCATTGGCGACGCCAGTAACCTCGATCAGAAAGTCGCCGTGCTTTCCGATCGAGCCGAAGGGACCCTGGTCATGCCCATTGGGCGAAAAATACTTGAGTGTGCCTGCGTAGTTTCCGGCCGCGATCTCGACGCCATTGCGTTCGAGCGTAGCGCCGACGCCTTGTCCGTTGACCGTGAGCTGGCCAGCGATGGCATCTCCGTTCGGTGCTCCGCGCTCGATGGTGATAGTGAACTGCGGTAAGTCCTGCGCCTTTACGGGGGACGCGGCGAGCAAGAGAAAGCCGAGCAACAGGGTCGGCACAAACCCAAAGATCAGGCCGACGCGGATTTGGCGAGTGAGCTCGTTGCGGTTTTTGATCATAGAGAGCAACCGATGGCGTTGTCGCAGGCAATCTGGCCGTCAGCACACAGCAGTTGCCAGCTCGTTGTCTTGCTCAGATAGAACGCGCACTCGTGGGCGCCAGGGCCGGGGTAAACGCACCCGGTTTGACCGTTGCTGAGGGTGTACTTACAGGCAACCTGCGTCGTTAGGTTGTTGATGAGCGCGGCGTAGCCTGCGCAATCCGGGTCGCTGCTCATGCGGGTGCTGATCGACGCTTGAATGTTCTTGCACGTCGTCGTGCCGCCGCCGCCTGGCGTGCCGCCGCCTCCCGCGCAGAAGCTGGCGGGAACGCAAGCGCCGGCGTTGCTGCCTTGGAGAGATGTGCAGCACCCGGACGCGCATTGGCTCGACGTCGAGCAAGATGCTTCGCACACTGCAGAGCCGTTGATGTTGACGCACACGTTCGGCGAGGAACAATTCTGGCACTGCGGGGTGCTTTGCCCGCCACCTCCGGTGCCGCCATTCGAGCAGTAGCTAGCCGGTAAGCAGGCCCCCGCGTTGGTGCCCTGGAGGGCACTGCAGCAGCCAGATGCACACTGGCTCGACGTCGAGCAGGTTGCTTCGCACACCGCGGAGCCGCTGAGATTCACACAGATATTCGGCGAAAGGCAGCCTTGGCATTGTGGCGTCGAGCCGCCGCCCGTTCCCGGTTGAGTCGAGGTGCCACCGGGGGCGATTGGCTGAGTCATTACCGGGGGGGCGCTGCAATCCTCCGGAGCCACTCGGAGATCAGCGCAGCTGTCCCAATCGGGGCCTTGAACACCGAATTCGTCCAGACAACGACCGGTGCCCTTGCAGAAAGCGCAACCGACCTCCGGTGTACAGGTATCGCAGCTATCGAACGCAGCGCACTGGACCAGTGTTTGGTTGTAACACTTGCCTGCAACACACCGATTCGAGCCGTCACAGCAGACGGAGCCAGGGTCGCAGTAGTACCCAGGGTCTAGACACGAGCCGGCGACAGCGCCGCTCGAGTCGCTGCTTCCTGGCGCGCAGCCCTGCACAGCTCCGAGCGTCAAGGAAAGCACGGCGGCTAGAAGTAGCGGATGGAGAAGCATTGCCAGGGCTATTCGTGCTTGGGGCAAACGGCCTGCAGGGTCGCGTTGCACGTCTCGTTCCGGGTGGCCTGCCCTTGGTCTTCTTCAGCGCACTCGCAGTAGCCAGGCCCCGCGACGCGACAGCCCGGAGGCAATCCTGCGCGAGCGTCTCGTTTGGCATCCATGCACACTGCGTCCTTTACTTCGGCGCAGGGCGTGACGCTGCCACAAAACCTGAAGGCCGAGCCGGTCAGGTCGAACGGTTCTTCCTCGGCGCTGTACGCCAGCGCAGGTACAATCAACAGCAACGCAGTCAACCCCAAGCGAATCAATTTCATGATCGGTGGACCTCTCGTTCTCGGTCTATCGAGCCTCGGTGCCCGCCCAGCATGCGGGCGAAGCGCTGCCAGTGTGTTTGGTACAGCCGTGCCCACTTTCTTTCTCGCATGACGCTTGGTCGCCGTACGTCGGACAGACCTTGCCGGAGGGCGCCCACCAAACTTGTTCGGCGAGCGCGACGCTTGCGACAGCCAAGGTGGTCAGGGCAATTGCGATCTGAAGCTTTCGTTGATTGGTCATGGCGTCTCTTTCGTTGGTCGTTGCGCTATTTTTACGGGCAATTTTGCGAACAGTTGCTGCTCGCGAGCAGGCAATTGGCGCGACACGAGGCCCCGGGTTGGCCGTCGGTGCAGGCGGCCATGCACGCAAACGAGTCTCGCTGGCAGCGGCTGACGCAGTCGGCGTGCTCCTTGATTTTCCTGAGCTCGTCATTGGCGTCGGCGCTGGCGGCCTGCGCGAGCAACAGGAAAGAACCGAGTAACAATGCGATGAGAGGAACGCGCTTGGCGCGCTTTACCAAGTCAGACTGGTCCATGAGCTCTCCAAGTCGGTCGACTTTGACCGAATGCTCCGAACAGTACTGTCAAAGCAACGACAGGTGAACTGATGGAGAACCCTCAGCCCTCTTCGCCGGATCGCGGGTTGCTCCAGAAGGCGGCAATCAATCGCGCGCGACAATCACAATGCGCTTTCCTCAAGAGCGACGTGACGTGACGTTCGACACTGACTTCCGAGCGCCCGAGCTTTGCGGCGATCTCCTTGTTGGAGTCACCGGTGACGAGCCAGCGGAGCACGGAGACCTCGGCTCTCGTCGCTGTCCAACTCTTCTCCAGCGCTTTGAGGCGAGCTCTCTCCGTTGTTTCGCTCTCGCGTAGGACGACTAGGTAGAGCTTTGGGAAACCGACCGCTTCGACGGGTGGCTCGAACGACGACGCGCCGCCTTCCCGGATGAGATTGCTCAGCCTTTCAGCGAGAGCGTGCTCGCTCTTCAGCATCCGCGCCCCTGCTTCGTTCGAGCAATCGACATGGCCATCCGCGCGCGCAAGGAAGGCCGGAGCACCCAACGCCTCCAAGGCCAAAGCGAGGCCCGCCGCCGCGATTTGACTGTCTACCAAACCCAGCCGAAGGCGAGGGAGGGCCGAGCGCTCGATTGACTCTAGGCTTCGCCTCCGCGGCTGGTCGTCCACAATGGAGTGAGCGGCGTGCGTGACCTCGAATTGATCTGCGCGCGCACCCATCCGGCGAACGTACTCGATCTGCACATCGATTGACAGATGGCCCGGGTGGTCAATTTCTTAGAGCGAGCATTCGCAACGCCAAGCGCAAGATTCTTCACGCAGTGCTTCGCAGATAAAGTCCATTCTGTTGCAAGCCGGTATCGGGTTGCCGAGACCGGTGACCTCGACGATCATGTGCTCAACGTGAGAAAGGGATACTTGATATGTCAATCATCCGCAGCATGTCCGCCCTGGCAGTCTCTCTCTCGATCGCCGTTGCGGCGTCAGTCGCTTACGGCGTGCCGCCGCTGTCAGTTTGGGAAAACTCGAGCGACCATTCCAAGATCTTCGTGAAGTCGGACAAGGTAGCGACGGGGACACCCCTCAAAGTAAAGATCTTGCACGCGAGTGAGTACACGTGCGGGCTCAGCATCGACCTCGAGGATCAAAAGAACACCACACACACCGATCACCTCGCCACGTTCGATTGCATGGAGAATAAGGCCGTGATCGGCCAGGAGCTGAGCGTGACCGCGCCCACTGGTGGGCGCTTCGCCATCACAGCAGGGAACTACGGCGAGCAGATATCCGGCTTCAAGCCATCTCAGGGCGGTTATGAGGTGACATGGAAGGGCGACAAAGCCTCCATTATCACGGTGCTATTCTACTAGGAGCAATCCGGCAGTGTACGAGGAGGCGGACGGGGCTACCGCGGCTTGACCGCTGGTGCGTTTGCCGGAGGCGGCTGCAGCGGCGAACGCCGCTGCTTTCTGACGTTGGTGGCCTTGTGCATGAGCTCTTTGACGTCCCGCTCGGGTGCGGTCTCGAGCTTTTCCAGCTCGTAGTACAAAGTGAGGAAGGTGAAGCCGAACAGGGAGAAGCGGTGCGTGCAAAAGACCTCGCCGCCTTTCACGAACAGGTGAAACTCTTCCTTGTGGCCAGGAATGTGATGGCAATGGATGCGCTCCGGCGTGCCCGGATCCCCGTCGTCGTCCGAGATGGTGGAGAAGTACTCGCCGCCGTACTTCGAGGTGCCGCCGGCGCTCGACAGTAGAAACTCGTCACCGCCAATATTGTACGGGACGAGGATCGCGGTGACGTTCGACTCTGGCAGCGCGAACGTGACGTGCACGTAAGGAATGTCCAGCTTCACCGTGCTGTAGACGCCAACGTACACGGCCTTGTCGGTGTTGGGGTACTTGCGAATCCACGCGCGGAACTCGGGAATCTTGTCGTGGTCGATGTCGATCGTGTCGATGTAGCTCTCGAATCCCGCCTTTGTTTCCTCAGCGTTGAGCGGCAAAATGAATTGACCGACTCTTTCGGCGTAGAATACTCGAAAAAGCCAGAAAAACGGCAGAACCAGCGGGCTCCACTTAGGAGTCACGTGCATCTTGAACTGCGTCGTGTGCTCGTAGAATTCTCTAATCAGAGGGTTCACCTTCGATGGATCAAAGCCGCCCAGGCCGGGTCTGGCATAGTCGTCGAAGTTGTCCGTCAGCCCGATGGGAACCTCGTGCCGGTAGTCCCCCTTCAGCTCGCGCGCGAGGCGCTCGATGAACTGCGCCCCCACTGTGCCAGTGTGCGATTCGATCGGAATGATATTCGGTGCGTCTTCTAGCCGCACGTTCGGGAAAATATCTGACAGCTTCATGCGACGCTCCGGGATAGCGGTTGAGGACCGTACGAATGGTAGCGCGCAAAGCGAGCTGGGTTCCGCACCCCCATGCTGCGGAGCGCGCCGTCCGCCTCCAGAACCAGCGCTTCACCGCGACCGCCGCCCAACAAGGAACCGAGTTGTCGGCGAGCGGTCCACACGGGGGCGAACCGCTCCGGGCTAGGCTCACCCTCGGCCATCGCTTCCAGCCGCTGGATGTAGCCGTCGTAGTCGCCCGCTGCGAGCGTAAGCCCAGCTTCAACGGCTGGGTGTGGCGTGCCGCCGGCAAACGCCGTTTGCGCGGCTTCGGCGCCCTCCTCATAGCGCCCGGGTAGGAAGGCAAGATGGGTCGCAAGGCGCGCGCGGAGCCATTCCGTGAACCACTTGTTCCCTTCCACGGTGAAGAAGGAATCTTCGATCAAGTGCCACGACTCGTTGAGAGTGGCCCAAGCACGGCTGGCATCCCCCGCGTAGCACTCGCATTCGGCTTTGACGAGAAGCGACTGAGCCTTCGCGTGGCCTTTGCCCTGGGCCAGGACGCGATTGGCATTGCTCAGTACGTGCTGTGGGTCGTCGAGGACGACGAGCGGAACCCAACCGCTCGACAAAATCATGAACAACAATGCTTCGTCTTCGCGCTGTTCCGCGTCGCGGATGAGCTCCGCGTGTAGCGCCCATGCGTCGTTCCAGCGACCTGCGTTGCCGAGGGCGGTGGCGTGGTAGAAGCAGACCACCGGCATGAACTCCCACGCGCCGACCCGCCGGAAGGTCTCATAGGCTCGTTGCATCGAGACCGTGCAAGCGGTGAACTGCTGCAGCGCCGTCTGAACTACGCCCCAAGAGCAGTCCAACCAGGCCCCCAATACCTCGTCGGGATTCGCTCGGTGGATCTTCTCGGCCGCACCGAGCAAGCCCTGCGCGAGGGGCGCCGCAGGCATGAGTACGCCTGCATAGGTGCCTAGACTCGCGAGCCCAAACGCAGCGCGTTTGGGCTCACCCAGCTCGAGCGTTTCGCGGATGAAGAGCGCCGACGAATGGATTTGTCGTTCGTGATCGAGGGAGGTCGCGAGCGGGCCGACTTTCAACAGCAAGTCGACGCGCTTGGCGCGCGCTGGGTCGACCTCGGCGAGAGCCGGGTACTCGTCAGCGATCGGCCTCTGGAACAACTCCGAAAAGAGTTGCATGCCCTGCGCAAGCGCTTCACTGCGTTCCTCCGGTAGGCTGAGCCCGTACCTGCTGAGAGCCTTTCGATAAAGCTGAAAGCCCTTTTCGCCGTGGCCCGACGCCAGGTACTGCTGACCGGCTCTCTCGTTGAGCTCGGCCGCGTCGTCGGTATCGGCACTGCCGGCGAGGCTCTCGTAGATCTGGGCGGCGGTGCTGCCGCGGCCAGCGAGTGACAGAGCGACCGCACGCCGCTCGAGTAGCTTGCGGTGCAGATTTTCGCTGTCGAGCGACAAGTCGACGCAACGAGCGAACAGCGCAGCGGCTGTCTCGAATGCCAACGACGACATCGCACGCTCCGCGCACAGGAGCGCATGCTCGTAGGCCTGTGCGCGTTTGCCGGCTGCTTCGAGGTGGCCGACTAGCGCTTCGGGGACGTCCATCCCGAGTGCGACGAGCGCGTTGCCCAACCGCTCGTGCAGCGCGCGGCGTGTCTCGTCGTCGAAAGCACGCACAATCGGTTCGCGCACGCGGTCGTGGTAAGGCTCGAGACAGCTCGTTCCGCGACGGACACTGTTACGAGCCAGCTTTGCCGCGGCGAGCGCACGGGAAGCCGTGTCCGCCGCGGCTCCGAGCGCGCTGGCGTGTACCAACACCGGAAGCTCGACCGGGCGCCCTGCGACGCAGAGGAGGTCCAGAATCAAGCTTTCATCGTGACGGAGCTGCTGTCTGCGCAACAACACGTGCTCGTCGAGCGCTACGACGTTCTCGACCGTTGACCATTCGCCACCGACTGAACGCAAGCGCTCGGCGCGTGCGAGCTCTCGAATGAAGAATGGATTTCCGCCGGCATGCCGAGCGACGGATGCGACGTCCGTACCGGCAGCGCCGGGCATTGCTTCGTTGGCGAGCTGCTCGGCCTCGTGCACTGCGAGCGGCCCCATTGGCAGGCGTTCGATGTGCGTACCAATCAATGTTTGAGCGTAGTTGCCCACTTGTTGCAGAAACAGCGAAGCCTCCGACCGGTGCGTGCCGATCCAGAACAACGCGGGGGCGTCTGGGCCTACCAAGAGGTCTCGGAGTAGGCCGGCGCTGTCTGCGTCTCCCCATTGAAGGTCGTCAACCCAAACAACGACCGGCTGATCGTTCGAGATCGTCCTCAAGATTCGCTGCAGTGCAGCGCCCGCGCGCTTTCGGTTCTCGAACCCGTTGCTGACGTCGCTGGGGGGCGGATCGATGGGGTCGCCTGCTAGCCCTTCCAACGAACGAAAGGATCGCGCCAAAACCGCGACGGCGTCCTTAATCTGGTCAGCGAACGGCAGCCCTTTATCCGCTAGCCGTTCGCCCAGCGCATCGATGACCTCGTCGAACACGTTGAACGGAATGTCCTCTCGCGGGTGGCAGCGGCCCGTCAGAACGAGCGCATGAGAGCTCAGCTGCTGCAAAAAGCGCCGAACCAACGTCGTCTTACCAATGCCGGAGTCGCCGCCGACGAGAAGCATATAGGGTGCACCGTCTTCGAGGATGGTGCGATAGCCGTTCCAAAGCGCTTCCGTCTCGAGCTCACGGCCTACGAAAGATTCGCGAGCGAAGGCCGGTTCCGAGCTCTGAGGGCCATGCGGATGCTCACCCAAGATGCTCAGAATCGCTGTGCTGTCGGGTCGCTGCGCCGGGTCCCGACGAAGCAAGCTCGCGCACAGCGCGTCGAGGTCGGGCGGCAGCCCACTCGCTAACGTTGAAGCCAGGGGTGCCTCTTGCCGCGTCTTCCGCAGCAAGGCGTCCATCCCCAAGAACGGCAGCGCACCGGTCAGCGCTTCGAATAAAATAACCCCGAACGCGTACCAGTCGGAGGCGGGCGTCGCCGCGGCACCGGTGAACAGCTCCGGAGCCATGAATTGAGGCGTGCCCGCAAACCCGCGCTGGCGGCGGGCCGCATCACGCGAGCCAGACAGCCCGAAGTCCAAAATGACGACTCGGCCTTGCGCGTCGACTAAAACGTTCTGCGGTTTCAAGTCGTTGTGCAGCATGCCTGCGTCGTGAATCGCGCTTACCCCTCTTGCGAGCTGAGCCAAGGCGCTCTTCAACACCTTGAAATCACCGGCGTTGGCACGAACGTGCTCGACGAAGCTCACCCCAGCCACGAGATCCATCGTGAAAAAGCAGCTCTCGTCCGAGACGACCAAGTCTCGCAACCCAACGAGATTTTCGTGGACCACGCCGGGCAGGGCCCGGAACTCTTCTTTGAGCGCTGCCAGCGCTTCGTGCCCGACGTCATGCAATGTCTTGAGTGCGACGCTGTGGCGAACCTCTTCGTCCATCGCCTCATAGACCAGGCCCATTCCGCCTGCGCCGAGCGGCCGTACGATTCGCCAGCGATTCGCCAGAAGATCCCCGGCCCGCAACTCACGCCGGCGTTGACGGATTGGGAACTCTCCACTGGAACGCATTTGGCGCGACGTCGGCGCCTCGACAAGCTCCTCGATTCGCCGGTTGGTAGAGCCCGCTACTGCTGCCTCGGTAAGTGCAAGTTCTTGCTTCGCCATGAGCTACTTCCCAAATTTGTCCGGGGCCTTGATGGATTGCATGACGTCTCGTTCGATCTCGCTTGCCTCGTCGAAACGGAATCGCCTCTTGCCTTGTGCATCGGGCCGCACTGCGGCCGCGAACGCGCTCTTGTCGGCGCTGGGCGGCTGTAATTGTTCTAGCTCCAGGAGCTGGTTATCCAGAGGACCGGGGTAGGGATCTTTCGCCTTCAGATCTTTGAGCCACTTCGGCTCTTCGATGGCCAGCAGGTCGAAGGTCTCACACTTGTCCCCCAAGCCGAGGCGCCTCAGCAAAGCATTCACCGCGTTGCGCCCGGTTTCGTTGGCGCTTTCCATCGTGGCAACGTCGGTGTTGCTGCTTACGTGGTCGCCGGCCATGAACAGGTTTTCGAGCTCGATATCGGGATCGACGCGCACCGCCTGGAAGGCCGGCGGATGAATCAGGTGCGGAGTGTGGTTGACCAACCCGTGGCCGCCGGGCGCGTTCTCAAGCTCTTTGTCGATATGGATGTGGATGAGCTTCGCTTGATCGACCAACGGCGCGCCGTCAGGACCAGTGTAACCAGAGAGCAGCTCGAGGAACCGCCCTTTGACCTGCTCGATCGTCAGATCGATGTTGTTTTGGTCGTCGAGGGGCAGCTTCGTCGCAATCGCGGAAAATACTTCGCTGCAATCCTCTGGCAGTTTGTATACGCTCGAATCCCAATACTGCGGCTCGCAGAGCGAAGTGACGCCCCACTCCGAGCCCATGTAATTGACCAGCCCTTTCACGAGCGGTCGCGGCGCGTTGAGGAAAAACTGGACGCCGACCATGTTGCGCAGCGAAGCCCGCGCGGGCAGCTTCAGCAACTTGTCGAGTGGTGGCGATGCTTCGCGCAGCACCGGATCGCAGACGGCGTGCACGACGTCGAGTGGCAACGCGCAGATGAAGAAATCAGCCTGGATGTCGACGCCGGCGGCTGTCATTGCCGCGACGACTCGCTTGCCATCGCGAGAGAAGCCCGTCACCGTTGCTGGCGGACCGGACTCGAAAGCCACCCCCCGGCTCTCCAGATACGCGACCCACGGCTCGAGCCACGCCTTGGTCGTCGGCCCGCTCAGGATGCGATCCGCCGGTCGGTCCTTCACGAAGTCGAGCGACCAAAGAAATAGCGTGTTGAGCAAGGACCTCGCGTTGCCTTCTTTCGCGTCCATGGCGGCGAGAATCTTCGGCATGTCATTGATGAAGTCCTGCGTCCGCTTCGAAAGCTTGTCGGCTTCGAAGAACTCCCAAAGCGTGAGCTTCTGCCATTCCTGGTCACGGCGCGCGTTACAAGAGGCGTAGTAGATGCAGAGCTTGCCGAGCAAGTGGACCAATTCGAGCGCTGGCAAGCGATAGCCGTCAGTCCAGACTTGAAGTAGCGTCGTCACGTCGCCGATCGAGTCGACCGGTGAGCGGTCGACGATGGTGAGGTTCTCCCCGCTCCGACCGATGGCGCCCTCGAACGAGCGGATCAGACGCTGGGCGACGTTGCCGCCAGCGGGCACGTCGTGAGTGCCGAGCGCTTTCGACGCTGCGTCGAGCTGCAAGGGAATGCGGCTCATTGTTTCGACCACGTGCCGGTAAAAAGAAGGAAAGAATCGAAAGCCGTGCTCACCGGGCAACGAATCTAGACCTGCTCTCTGGCTGAATTGAGTCTTCGCCTTGCCTCCGAGGTGGCTCGCCACGTCGGTGCGTTCGTTCGTCTCGTAGATCGTCACTTCGAAGTCGCGGAGAATGAGCTCGTGAGCGGCTGTCAATCCCGCAATTCCGCCGCCGAGCACTGCGACCCTGCCTTTGCCCATAATTACTCCTATCCTGTGTATTCGTTTGCCGCAACTCGCTTCAGTCCGCCGGGTTGCTCGGAGAGCGCTGTACTGGCCCACATCGCGGAGTGGTCGCGCACGAGCCGCGCCAACAGCTCGCCGCGGCCAGAGATACCCAACTTCTGAAATATCGAAGCGAGTTGGTTGGCGATGGTGCGTTTCGATGTCGGCCGCTCGGCGGCCAAGCTAGACGTTGACCAACCCTCTACGACTCGGCGCACGAGGTCTTGTTCACGCGGGCTCAAAATAGCTGGAAGCATTAGGTCCGGCCGAGCGAGTCGAAGGGTCAAGCTGCCGTTGCCTGCTCGTCTCGAACACGTGAGAGCCTCCGGAAAGCGGAACCCATGAGCTGCATGCGCCGCGATGATCAACACCACCGGCGTGCATCGCGCTCGATGCTCGACCGCGATCCCTGAAACAGCCTGTTTGCACGCCCCGGCCACTGAGGAGGACGAAAGCCCCAGGTCGATGGCCACGGTGGTTTGGCTCTCGCCGAGCAGCACCCGCTCGAAGATTCGACGGGTCCTTGCGGAGAGTGCGGGTAGGCGTTCGTTCGGGTCCGGGTATCGAATGCGGATCTGGCATTCGGTATCCGAAAACCGATATTCATCTAGTCGGTACACGCCCGACATGAACAACATCCAAAGGTGGTCGAGCGCGAGGGAAGAGGCCACTGAGCCGAGGCTCGTGAACTCTTGGCGTTCGGCCAGATCCGGCTGCGAAACGGCGTAGATGGGGGAATTCAGCATCGGCGTTGCTGCTTTCACAGCAAAGGCCATGCCGGCAGCGATACGCAGTGAATCGAGCCGAACTCGCGAGCTTACCCTCGAAAGCAGTCAACCGCAGTGGACACTTCCCGCGACCCTCGAGCCAAGTAGAGTGGACAGGTCGTCCGCCGGAGCGTACTTTTTGCCGGCAATGCAGGATGGGTTAGCCGAAGTCACGCGAGAGCGCGATCTGTACCGGCAACTTCTGGAGCTAGGGTTCGAAGCGGAGCCTGAACGATTCCTTGAAAAGGCACTGGCTCTCTTCATCGAGCTTTCGCGAGCCCGCCGAGGCTTCCTCGAGCTCCGCGAGACTCGAGATCCGGACGCCCCTCGCCTTTCGATTTGCAACGGCCTCGACGAAACGGACTTGTCTCCCGGGGGGTTCTCGCGAAGCGTCATCGCCGAGGCGCTTGCGTCCGGCGAAACCGTAGTCACGGCATCGGCCGTTCGAGATCCACGCTTTCAGGACCGAAAGAGCGTCCGCGCGCAACAGCTCGAGGCCGTGCTCTGTGCTCCCATCAGTATGGCCGCGATGGAGGGGGTCGTTTACCTTCAAGACCGACGCGACGGTGGACCGTTCTCAGCAGAAGATTGTCAGAGGGCGGAAGTCTTCGCTCGACATGTGGCGTTGTCGGCCGAGCAACTGCTCTCGCGGCTGCGCCGGCGCGCCGAAACCGACCCGACGTTACCGTTTCGGCGACAACTCAAGGTCGACGGTATCGTGGGCTCGAGCGAAGCACTTGCGATTATTCTGCAGCAAGTAGCTCTTGTCGCACGGCTACCCATCGGGCTGTTGATAACGGGGCAAAGCGGCAGTGGAAAAACGCAGTTAGCGCGGGCGATCCACGAGAACAGCCCCCGCTCACGTGGTCCATTCATCGAGCTCAACTGCGCGACACTGCAAGAAGAACTAGCCGGAAACGAGCTATTCGGTGCGAAGGCGGGCGCACATTCCACCGCTTCCCAGCGCACCGAAGGTAAAATCGCAGCCGCGGACGGCGGCACGCTGTTCTTGGATGAGGTGGCCGAGATTCCAATGCCTGTGCAGGCGAGACTGCTGCAGTTCCTGCAATCCGGCACTTACTTCCCGCTCGGAGATTCGACGGCCCGATGCGCGAACGTCAGAGTGATTGCGGCGACCAACGTGGATCTCGGCGCGGCCGTCGCTTCCAAGCTGTTTCGTGAGGATCTTTACTTTCGTTTGAACGTGTTTCCTCTTCGCACTCCGTCGCTCGCAGAACGCAAGGGAGACATTGCCTCATTGGCCGAGAGCTTCTGCAAGTACGCGCATGAAAGCATGGACCTGCCTCTGCTCGAGCTTTCGCCAGGTGCGGTCATTTCGTTAGAGCACGCAGATTGGCCAGGCAATGTCCGACAACTCGGACACGTTCTTCAACGCGGTATTATCCGAGCGCAGGGCGAGGGGTCTGCTCGGGTCGAACGTCGACACCTATTCCCAGAGCTAGATCGCGAACGTATCAGCGCCCCGCCAGTAGCTCCGACTTTCCACGAAGCAACTCGTTCGTTCCAGCGCCAGCTCATTTACGAAGTACTCGAGAACGAGAATTGGAACGTAGCCGGAGCGGCTCGAACGCTGGATTTGACCCGCGCCCACGTTTACAATCTCATGTCCGCACTCGGAATCAAGCGCCCGCAGGAAGGCGGAACGCCTTTACCCGCGCAGGGAAGCCAGATCGCCCAGAACAGCTCCGCCGACGCGGATGGCGCTTTGTAATACGCCAATCCAATGGTCGGTCGACGACGGGCGTCATCTCGATTCGTAAAAATGACCATGCGACTACGCGCTCCGACGCCGCGTTTGACAACGCTCCCCGTCGTAACAATGCCTTCAAGTATGCGGCGCTCGCTTCCTCGACTAGCCGTCCAATGTTTCGTCGCGTTCGGCTTCGGCTGCGGCGGCAAATCGTTCACCGAGTATGAGCCGTCCGCCGACCCGGAGGTGCAGCGGCTGCGCCCACGATCGCCCAACCCAGCGGCACGAGCGGGTTCGATACGGGCGGCACGCTCTCGCAAGGTGGCGCTGGCGCCACGACTCTCTCGGGCGGCGCGGGTGGAGTCGGCGGCATCGCCGGCTCTTTAGATGCTGGCGCTGCGAGCATCACGGCTGGCGCAACAGGCGCTGCTGGCGCGCCCGACGAAGGCGGTGCTGGTGGCGAGCCCGGGGAGGCGTGTACTGCAGAGGGCATGGCGAAGGATCTCGTCCTCGACGTGCCTTCGGATGACACACCGATTGCCGCGTGTCGGCGGCCGAACACGTTCTTGACGATTGTTTCGCATGGGGAGACGAGTGAGCGGTTTACTTGTTGCGCGCGGGTGGGGGGCGTTGGGTTTCCGGTGGATGGGGCGTTGAATCCGGATTTCGAGCGGCTGGCGTTTTATTTGCCGAAGGATGCGCCGCTCGGTGTGCAGCCGTTCGAGGTGGAGTGTCCGGGCGGCGGGGTGGTGGCGGGGTTGAAGCGGCTGGAGGTGTTCGAGCGGCCGCAATTGTTTTCGTACGTCTCGGAGATGCACACTTCGGACGAGATGAAGCTGACGGGGGCGCATCTGCAGAGCCTCCATTCGGCGCACGCGGTTCCGACGCAGGGGACTCCGGGTGGGGCCTTCACGTGTATCCCAGATAGCATGGGTGCTTGGGCCGACGAGGAGTTCGATTGCCACTTCGCGGATATCACTCCTGGGGTATTTGATGGAGGCTTCCAACGGCGGCTGCTTCACCGACATCGTGCCTGAATTCAAGGTGCTGCCGTGATTCGGGGTTCGACGGGCAGGGCCGTGCTACACGGAGGTAGGGCACGGCGGCGGAATGGGGGCTTGGGCGCTGTGCTTCGCGGGGGTGGCGGGCGCGTGCGGCGGGAGCGTGAAGAACGAGGAGGCGCAGGCGATGGCGGGCTCGGGCGCTGGGAGCGCGAGCCTAGACGCGGACGTGGCGGGAAGCGCAGAGTACACGAGCACCGGCGGCGCGGGCAGTGAGTTCCGGCGATGGCGCCGCATCAGGGCAGAACATGTAAGCCGCTCGTGTCCGTGCCCTATTGCCGCTACGACTACGTTGCGAGCTGCAGCCTGACGACCGCTCGGTGCATCGAGGGCGCGTGGTTCGTGGTCCACGTCGATGGCAATTGTCCCGCTGGCGGCGATGGCGGCTGAGCGATCGTGTTGACCGCGAGGCCCGAGGATCGCATCCTTACCGAAGCGATGTCGGGTGCACGTTGGCTGAGGGGTTGCGTCTGGTGTAGCGCTCTTGGAGCGGCCGCGTTTGCCTGCGGCGGGAAATCGCGCTCGAGCTCCGAGCCCGATGCCGAGCTCGGAGGTGCTGGGTCTGGTCCTACGATCGCCCAAACTAGCGGCGTGAGCGGGCTTGAGGTGGGCGGCACGATGATTTCGCAGGGCGGTGACGTGCCCATCACTCCCATGGGTGGTGCGAGCGAAGACGGCGGCGTGAGCGGTGCGGCGGATGCGGCGGATGCGGGGGATGGGGGCACCAGTGCGGGTGCAGCGGGCGCAGCGGGTACTCCAAGTGATGGCGGCGCTGCGGGAGACGCGGGAGACGCGTGTGTCCAGGCGGGCATGATCACTGATTTGAAGGAGCTGCCTAACTTAGGTCCGATTTTGGCGTGTCGGAGCGCGAGGTCGTTCGTGGGCATCGCTTCGTATACGGATGCGAGCACCGCGTTTACGTGTTGCGCGCGGGTGGGGCGGCTGGGCATTGGGGTTCCGGTGCAGGGCGACCTCGCATCGGCGGATCCCTCGCTGCTGCTTTTCTATTTGCCGAAGGACACGCCGCTTGGGCTGCAGCCGTTCGAGCTGGAGTGCCCTGGGACGGGTCTGGTGGCGGGGTTGACTCAGCTCGCGGTGATCGATCAGCCACAAGTGCAGTATTTCACGCCGCAGATGCATGCGTCGGATGAGATGCACATCACGGGGCTGCATCTGGCTGGCGTTAACGTGGACGCGGTCGCAGTGGGGAGCACTTCGGGTCTGTCGTGTATCCCCAATGGCACGGGTGTTGCGACCGACTCGTTCTATTGTCGCTTTATCGATCCAATCACACCTGGGGTTTATACTCTGTTGATTTCGAACGGCGGCTGCATCGCCGATATCGAGCCCCAGTTCACGGTGCTGCCGTGAGGCGAGTAGGCCGCCGCCATCCGCGCGGAATCACGCAACTCCGAAGCCGCGCGGCTCCGAACTATCGGGGTGCATGCTAAACTCTCGGAGCGTTCGCCATGGCAACCCAATCGACCGCTGAAGTCATTCGCCCGCTGCGTCGCGTCGAGTACGACCAATTGGTTTCGCTGGGCGTGTTCGAGAACGAGCGCGTCGAGCTGCTCGAAGGCGCGCTGGTCGCCATGAGCCCGATCGGCGCGCCGCACGATGCGGCGGTCCAAGAGCTCACCGAGCTGCTCGTTCTCGCTTTGAGCGGGCGCGCGAAGGTGCG